>ENA-ORTI01000077-ORTI01000077.1-human-gut-metagenome-genome-assembly--contig:-NODE-77-length-112471-cov-24.604825_pt1 | contig 112471 bp, 95 predicted proteins | sample MGYA00242071_ERZ509191 | MGnify/ENA primary metagenome ERZ509191 (study PRJEB26280, sample SAMEA2338832) | human gut metagenome | biome: human gut; feature: human-associated habitat; material: faeces...
ATAGATTATCAGTTCAGAGGTTCGAATTTTAAAGGAGGATATCTTTAACGCTTACAATGTATCTAGAAAATATAAATTCGCCAAAAGATATTAAGAATTTAAATATTGATGAACTTAATACATTAGCAAAAGAAATAAGAAAAGTTCTTTTAAAGAAATTATCTATACATGGTGGACATGTAGGACCTAATTTAGGCGATGTAGAAATGACTATCGCGTTACATTATGTCTTTAATTCACCTATCGATAAGTTTGTTTTCGATGTTTCTCATCAATCATACACACATAAGATATTGACAGGTAGAAAATCTTCGTTTATCAATGAAGAGGATTATGACAAAGTAACAGGTTTTTCTTCTCCTTTAGAAAGCGAGCACGACTTGTTCACTATAGGTCATACTTCTACATCAATTTCTCTAGCGAGTGGTCTTGTAAAAGCTAGAAATCAATTAGGTGGCAAGGAAAATATCATCGCAATTATTGGTGATGGTTCCTTAAGTGGTGGAGAAGCATTCGAAGGATTTGATTATGCCGGTGAGATGGGTTCTAATTTCATCGTGGTTGTGAATGATAACGAAATGTCTATAGCCGAAAATCATGGTGGACTATATAAGAATTTAAAGGATCTCAGAGAGTCCAATGGCACTTGTGAGAATAATTATTTCAAGTCATTGGGTTGGGATTATATTTATGTCGAAAAAGGAAACGACATCGAATCTTTGATTGACGCTTTTAAGAAAGTAAAAGACATCAATCATCCAATCGTAGTTCATATACATACCATCAAAGGTTATGGATACAAATATGCGGAAGAAAATAAAGAGAGATTCCACTGGTCTTTCCCTTTTGATTTAAACACTGGAAAAATATCAATCAATCTGCCAAAGCAAAGCTACGGAGAACTGACATATGATTATCTTTCAAAGAAAGTATCAGAAGATAAAAGAATCGTTATTCTAAATTCTGCAGTTCCATCAGTAATAAACGCCTACCCTGATAGAAGAAAAGAACTAGGAAGCCAGTTTGTAGATGACGATATAGCAGAAGAAAACGCAACAGCTATGGCTAGTGGAATAGTAAAAAGAGGTGGGATTGCCATATATCCGACTTGTGCTTCTTTCATGCAAAGAACTTATGATCAGATTTCACAAGATGTTTGTATCAATGACAATCAGGTAACATTCTTAGTTTTTGGCTCTTCGATATTTGGAAATAACGATGTCACACATTTAGGAACATTCGATATACCTTTCATAATAAATATTCCAAATATGATTTACCTAGCCCCATATTCAAAAGAAGAATACTTGGCCATGTTGGAATATGCTGTTTATCACAAGAAACATCCTTTGGCGATAAGAGTTCCAGCAAAGCTAATATCAACTGGAATTAAAGATACGACAGACTATTCAATCGAAAACAAATCAAAAGTGGTTCATCAAGGGGCTAAAGTAGCAATTATCGCTGTAGGAAATATGATGGAAATTGCTTTGAAAGTTTATGACCATTTCAAAGAAAAAGGAATCGATTTAACAATTATCAACCCAATCTTCTTGACTGGATTAGATCAAAGCTTGTTGGAATCTTTGAAAAAAGATCATCAATACGTCATTACATTAGAAGACAGCCAAATCGATGGTGGATATGGTGAAAAAATAGCTAGATTCTATTCAATGAGCGATGTCAAAGTTTCAGTACACGGAATAGAAAAGAAATTTATCGATGGATATAATACTGAGCAAGAATTAATTAAAAATAAACTCGACACCAACTCAATAATAAATGAAATAAATCATATAATCAAATAAACAACTTATTTGATTATAAAAATGATGCTAGGCATAATCTAGCATCATTTTTATTTCCAACACAATTCCTTTTATACAATTTTATTTATTTTTCGGTCCCTAAGAATTTTCTGGCTTGTTCAGTTTTAGGTGAACTAAAGAACTCTATAGGATTTGAGCTTTCTTCAACTATCTTTCCGCCATCGAAGAAGACTATTCTATTTGAAACATTCTTTGCAAATGACATTTCGTGGGTCACGACAATCATAGTCATTCCGTTCTTGGCAAGTCTTTGCATTACTTTTAAAACTTCTCCAACCATCATAGGGTCCAAAGCAGAAGTAGGTTCGTCAAATAGCATAATGTCTGGATCCATGACCAAGGATCTTGCGATAGCAACTCTTTGCTTCTGCCCACCAGACAAGTTGTTCACTCTATAGTCAGCATGATCCAACAATCCGACTTCGTCCAAAGCTTGCTGTGCTCTTTTCAAAGCTTCTTCACGTGTTCTATGCAATACATTAATTTGTGCGAACATAACATTTTCGAGAACATTCATGTTGTTGAACAAATTGAACGATTGGAAAACCATTCCCATCTTTGCTCTTAGCTTATTAAGTTTTAACTTATCATGTACCAAGTCATAGCCGTGAAAATAAATACTTCCATCATCCGGTTCTTCCAACAGATTCAAACATCTAAGGAAAGTTGATTTGCCTCCTCCGGATTGACCTAAAACAGCAATAACATCCTTGGGATAAACATCTAATGACACGTTGTTAAGAACTTGCAAATCATCAAATCTTTTCGATAAATTCCTTACTGCTAAAATTGGCATTTCGTTAGTTGAGGTCATTTTTTGCCTCCTCTCTTTGAGCTTGCTTCAAAGCTTCAATATCTACCAAAGGCCTTTCTCCAACATCTATTGTTTCCTTTTGCGTTTCAACTACTTGCACTTTTTCTTCATTCTTTCCTAAACGTTTAAAGAAATTTCTTATTGCATCAATTGTAGTTCGACGAATTCCAAACCAATTAACCTTCTCTGGAATGTTTAGTTTATTATCTACCAATTGAAGAATTATGGAGAATAGTACTGTCAATATTAAATAAATTGCGGCGATGATTACATAACCGGCCACAGTGAAATAATTAGTCTTTGTCGCTATAGAAACTGATCTATATAACTCAGTCAAACCTATAACATTTAAAACTGATGAATCCTTGATATTAACGATAAATTCATTTCCAATACTAGGCAATGAATTCCTCAAGGCTTGAGGTAATGTAATACTCCACAATGTTCTTTGATTTCCTATACCTAAACTTGCCGCGGCTTCACTTTGACCTTTATCCACACCATTCATACCTGATCTGACATTTTCTGTCATATAAGCTCCTGTATTGATACAAATAATGATCATGCCGCAAAGCATATAACCATTGAGGACGTTTCCAGCTCCACCGGGTACTACAAGTCCAGTCCAAATAGATGATGCCGAGAATAAAATCATGGCTTGAACCATCATAGGAGTTCCTCTAAATACTGTTACATAAATCGCAGATATAGCTCTACATAACCATTTCAAGCCACGAACAAAAGCATTGTCTCTCTTTGATGATTTCCAATTTCTAACCTGACTTACTAGGATACCAATAATCAATCCGACAACAGTTCCTACAATTGCTAATAGCAAAGTGTTTAAGATACCATATCCAAAAGTCACACCATAATTATTTAAAAGTTGTGATATTTGTGACCACATAGATGGAACTTCATCGTTTTCACTCTCTTGTGCAGCAACTGCTGCATTCATCCAATTATTTCTTTGGTCTGTAGAAAGTTTTGCCAGTGAAGCGTTGATCTTATCTTTCAATTCAGAGTTTTCACTCCCCTTTTTAATTCCGATTGAGATTCTAGTTTGTTCGACATACTTTTGATCCAACAGACTATTATCGAATGGAACCATCATCAATGAAGGTGTAGCATTGACTGTTGATTGAGCGACAGGATATTCACAAATAACCGCATCAGCCAAACCTTGAGAAACCTGGAGAAAGGCACCAGGATAATCGTTTGTTCCACTTATATATTTAGCTCCAAAATCATTTGCCCAATCTTGAGCTATATCATCTTCAAATGTTCCAGATTGAGTAACTAGTTTGACACCATTCAAATCGTTTTGAAAATCAAAGTTGGTTTGAGAGTCAAATCTAGTATCATTCTTCCTTGTGACTAAATACAAAGTTGAATCATAATAAGGATCCGAGAAATCTATAGACTGTCTTCTTTCTTCTGTATTACTCATACCGGCACAAATTGCATTGATAGTACCCGATTGAAGAGAAGGAATCAAAGAATCCCATTCCATAGCTACTATTTCCAAATTCCAATTATTGTCATCTGCGATGAATTTGGCAACCTTAATATCGTATCCAGCTGCATATTCATTATTCTTTCCTTTTATTTGGACATTCTCATCTGTCTTTTGATTCTCTGTCCAATTAAATGGAGGATAAGCAGCTTCCATACCAACAACTAAAGTAAATTTGTCTTCATTGGTCGCACAACTAGTCAGAAGACCAAAAAGAACAAAAAACATGCTAAAAAAGGTTAAAATTTTCTTTTTAAACCTATTCATAAAAATGCTCCTTTTGTTGAAAAAAGACTGCATCCCATCGATGCAGCCTTTACTAATCTCAATAAAAGGAAACATCGATAGCTCCAATGCTTTGAAAGCAAAGAGTCCATTGGAATCTTATTTCCATGGCCCAATCCTTGAATTCGCAAAGTTCAAGGTTTCGGCGACTGCTCCTTTCATCGAGCATAACGGATGCCTCCTATCTCGATTACTTTTAACAAATCGCGCCTCTATCCAACAGTTTTTCAACAGTGAAAATATATTTAATATGATTTATTATTTCAATAGAAAGTTGATAAAAGCGTTTACACAAAATTCTATAAAAAACAAAAGTTTTTACTTAGTTTTTCTCAAAGTTATAATTTTCTTTCCTATTTTTCTTCACTTCTTTACAAATTACCGAATTATAAACCAAAAAAATTGCTTTATTAGTAATTGATTTTAAAATAAAATTTTAATTGATAAAAACGAATAAAATTCAAAATGGAGATATGAAAATGGTAAAAGGAACAAAACTACACATATGTGAATACATTGACAACTACATGATTAAGAACAAAATCACCAACACTGAATTGGCCAAAGCTTTAAATTACAAGACCACTTCTATATTGAGATGGAGAAGAAAAATTTGTTCTCCAGATATTAATGAGCTTCAAAAGCTTTGTGATTTTATGAATTGCACCCCTGAAGAACTCACAGGGCTTGATTATCCTGAGAAAAGAAAAGGGGAGGAAAAAGAATTATCAGCAAAAATCGAAAAGGATTATTTGTTTAGAAAATTTTGCTTAGATTACCTAGAAAATGATAAAGTAAGAGCTCTTGTCAATGTCTACTTCAAATTCCTAGATAGTCACAAAAGCAAAAATAATCGATAATACTTGCAGCTATTGATACTACTTTCCTCATCATTTCTATTTTTTTAGTCAAATATATATCATTTTATGATATATTTTTATGTTGTGTTCCATTGGGAACTTTTATTGGAGACTAAAAATATATGAAAGATCGTACTCCTGTACTTTACGCCCTAAAAAAGGTTGCTTACGACAAAGCAGAATTTCATGTCGCAATCGAAAAAACAGAACAGTTTTATAATTTATCGAAAGATGATAAAAAAGCATTGTTTATCGATGTTCATGGTGTCTTAAAGCATCAATACATATTGAAGTTAGAAATCAATACTATCTTCCCTGAATATGCGATGAATGATGATTCATCCATGCTTTTGTCAATTGCTTTATTTGAAATGAGAAGAGCGAAGAGCGAAGAAGAAAGAACAAACATATTGAATGAAATCGTGGAGACATTCAAGGAACGTGGAATATCATTGAATGATGAAAGCATAAAAAAACTCATCAACGAATCTAAAATTAGATTTGTAATTCCTGATAAGTACAAAGAGAATCCGTTTGTTTATAATTCCTTTGTTTTCAATACACCTTCTTGGGTTATTGAGCAATATGTAAAATCATTTGGAAATGACAAAGCATTAGAGATTCTAAAATCAAATTTAACTTCACCAAATATTTTCTTATCCGTAAATACAAGAAAATCAAGCATTGACGAATACAAAAATGATGATAGATTTGAATGCATCTCCAGTATCAACACTGGATATGAACATGGCGGTTCTTTAATGATGAGAAAGCTCTCGAGAGCTTCTAGTGTCGAAGAAGTGGTCGATGGAAAGCTATTCGCACAAGACTTGTCTTATTCAAAAGCATTGGATGCTCTTCCTTTAATGCAATATTATAAAGCTATACACATCGGTGCAAAAACAGGAACGACTTCCTCATCCTTAGCTGATAGATTATCAAATCTAGATGGAAGCGTGATTGTTCCTATTGAAGATGAAAAGAACTTAGCCAGAGCTAAAGGAATGTACAAGAGATTGGGATTGACCAATGTACAAGCATACAAATCATCGCTTGAAATGATCAAAGTCGATCAAACATTCGATAGTTTTGATATCGCTGTAGTCACCCCGAAATCAACACATTTAGGGCAAATGAGAAGAAGACCGGATGTTTCAGCTCTATTTTCAATAGACCAACTTCAATATTTGAATAAAACTCAATTAAATATGTTGACCGAGGCAAGTTATTTTCCTAGAGTGGGTGGGTTAGTAGAATATATCGTTCCTTCATGTTTGAGACAAGAAGGACCTGATATTATTGAAAAGTTTATCAATGATTCAAAAAATGTTAACAAATACAAATTAGTCGCTCAAAAGACAATTCTACCTATCATTGATGAAAATAATAAGTATGCATCAGATGGACTGTATTACGCAATATTAGTAAGGGTTAAATAACGATAATGGCAGAAGTTGAAAAAAGAAATATAATCGCAAGTGAAGAAGCAACAGAGGAAGAAAAGACTTCCTATCTTTTGCATAAGCAAGTTTTTCCAAAAATTGGGGCAAAACAAGATAAACCATCTATTTACGATTACAAACTAGAAGATTTAGAACAAAAGATGGTTGAGATGGGTCAAAAGAAATTCCGTGCACGTCAACTTTATAAATGGCTTTATGAAAAAAGAGTACATTCTTTTGATGAGATGACTGATGTTTCAAAAGATTTTAGAGAAGTCTTAAAGCAAACTTTCAACATCTATAGACCAAAAGTGATCATTGAAGAAGATTCAAAAGATGGAACTGTAAAGACTTTATCGAGATTGTTTGATGGATCCGATATTGAAACAGTTTTGATGCGTTACGAATATGGTGATTCAGTTTGTGTGACCAGTGAAGTCGGATGCAATATGGGATGCGAATTCTGTGCATCGGGATTAATAAAGAAATCCCGTGGCTTAACCGCAGGAGAAATGGTTGCTCAAGTTTTAAATATGGATGAAGCTTTACGAGCAAAAGATCCTACATCCCATGTAACACATATTGTCGTTATGGGAATAGGTGAGCCTATGGACAATTATCAAAATGTAATGGATTTTGTAAAAATCATGAATAGTCCATACGCACTTGCAATAGGAGCAAGACATATAACCGTTTCTACTTGTGGTGTTATCCCTGGAATTTTGAAGTTTGGAAAAGAAGGTTTGCAAGTTAATTTAGCCATTTCATTGCACGCACCAAACAACGAAATAAGACAGAAAATAATGCCTATCAACAGAGCATTTCCTTTGGAAAAATTGATACCCGCTATTCAACAATACACAAAAGATTCCGGTGGAAGATTGGTCACTTACGAGTATATTCTTTTGAAAGGCATCAACGATTCACCTGAATGTGCACTCGAATTAGCTAATTTGATCAAACCTACTTTTGGATTTGTCAATTTGATTCCATATAATCCAGTTAAAGAGAAACCATATGAAAGAAGCGATTGGCAAACAGTGAAAACATTCCAAACAATTTTGATGAGACACGGTATAAAAACAACCGTCAGAAAAGAATTTGGAACCGATATCGATGCGGCATGTGGGCAATTGAGAGCAAGACACGAAAAAGTTATTAAATAGGAGGAAAGCATGAAAGAAACAGTAGCAAAGTCATATTGTTTGACATCAGTAGGACGTGTTAGACAGTCAAATGAAGATTCTGTAGCGATTATCGAAAGACCTCATTTTACTTTGTTAGCTGTATGCGATGGAATGGGAGGCCATAGAAAAGGCGAAGTAGCAAGTAGAATCGCAATAGATACTCTCGAAAGAGAATTTGGAAATATTTCGAATGAAGTAAGCACTTGGAAAGGAAAAGTACTTTTAAAGAAATGCCTCAGTGATGCAAATCTAGAAATTTTTGACATGTCTCAATCCGATACAACATATGAAGGCATGGGTACTACTGCAGTAGTCGCTTTAGTCCTCAAAGAAAAGATGATCATAGCAAATGTCGGAGATTCACGTTGCTATGAAACCACAGCGAAGAGAAAAACTATAAAACCTTTAACAGTAGATCAATCTTTTGTAGAAATTCTTTATGAAAAAGGAAAAATTACCAAAGCTCAAATGCTTCATCATCCAAACAAAAATATTATTACCAATGCTTTAGGAATTAAAGACAAACTAAAATGCGATATCAAAGTATATAAGACTGATTTTGAAGACTTGATGCTATGCTCTGACGGATTGACAAATATGGTGCCTGAAAGTCAAATTTCATTAATATTGAAAAGAGATGCTACAGTGGAAAATAAAGCTATCACATTGATAAACAGAGCTAATGATTTGGGTGGTTTAGATAATGTTTCTGTCGCCTTGATGGAGAGAAAATAAAATGGCTTTCGAAGATAAATATATCGCATCGAGATATCATGTCGAAAACCAAATTGGTGAAGGCGGCATGAGCGTCGTCTACAAAGCAAAAGATATTGTCACAGGGAAAGATGTTGCCATTAAAATATTAAAAGAAGATACATTGAAAAATCCCACAAATATTGAAAGATTCAATAGAGAAGCTAGAGCGACAGCTTCACTAAGCCATCCTAACATTGTAAGAGTTATAACTGTCGGAACTCAAAATGGAAGACCATATATGATCACAGATTTCATCAAAGGAAAGACTTTGAGAGATGTTCTTGATCAAAGAGGTAGATTATCATCACAAGAAGCATTAGATGCAATGAATCAACTTTGCTCAGCAGTTCTTTACGCACACCAAAACAATGTCATACACAGAGATATCAAACCACAAAATGTTTTCTTAACTCCCGATGGAACAATCAAATTAGGTGATTTTGGAATCGCCACTTTTATGAATGCCTCAAATCATGTGACAAGAACTCAAGCAGTTGTCGGATCAGTTCATTATCTTGCACCAGAAGTAGCTGGCGGTCATATCGCAACACCACAAAGCGACATTTATGCTTTAGGGGTGACATTTTTTGAATTAGTGACTGGAAACGTGCCATTCGAAGCTGATAATCCTGTTGATGTCTGCTTGAAACAAATCAATGAAAAATTTCCAAACATAAAGAAATTTAATTCTAATGTTCCTGATTCTATATGCGATGTAGTTTATAAAGCAACACAAAAATCCCCATTAAAACGTTATCAAAGCGTATACGATATGCGTGCTGATATACAAAAGATAATCGAACATCCTGAGCAGATGATAAAAAAGAAGACAATTTGGGACAAAATCAAATCTATATTCAAAAAGGATTAAATATGGAAAAAAAAGGAAAAGTACTCTTGTCTACTTCTTTGGGTTATCAAGTACACCTCAGTGATGATAACAATATAATTGCTCCAAGAAGGAAGAATCTCGATATAAGGAAAGGTAATATCATCATCGGAGATATCGTATCTTTAGATGATAACAACCAAATATTTGATATATCGCCAAGAAAAAACTTAATGATGCGACCAAGAGTAGCAAATATAGATATGGCGGGTGTTATAGTGTCTGCAAAAGAGCCAAGTTTTTCTACTTTCTTGCTCGATAAATATTTAACTAGTTGTAGCCAAGGAAATGTGCCATCTTTTATTATAATTTCAAAGTGGGATATTGCATCAAGTGACGAAAAAAGCAAAATAAATATCTTTCTTAAATATTATGAAAAGTTAGGGTATTCCATATTTAAAACTTCAAAGAACAATCCCGATGAAGATGAGAAAATAAGAAAAAAAGTTAAAGGGAGAGTCTCTATATTCATGGGTCAAACAGGTGTAGGAAAATCTTCGCTTATAAATCGATTAGACCAAAATTTCAATCGTGCTATAGGAAATGAGGTTGTCTTAGGAAGAGGTGAGCATAAGACTAAAGAAGTTGCTTTTCTTCCTTTTTTGGGTGGCTATTTAGGTGATACTCCGGGGTTCTCTGATTTTTCATTAACTTTGTCTAAAGATCAATTGGCTTTAGATTTTCCTGGATTCTTTGATTATTCACAAGAATGCAAATTCAAGGGATGCCTGCATAATAACATCAAAGGCTGTGCTGTTCAGCAGGCTGTAAATGATGATAACCTATCTTTAGATTCATACAACAATTATTTAAAATTATTGGAAGAAGCTAGTTCAGATAATGGTTTTGAGAAGAAGTCTAGCCACAAAGAATGGGGAAGGAAAACAAAATGAAACACTTAGAAATATTGCCTAGTATTTTGTCTTTTGATTTTAAGAATATCAACTCCGAATTAAAAAGGATGAAAGATAACGGAATCACATATCTCCATTACGATGTTATGGATGGTCATTTTGTAAGCAATATATCTTTCGGAGAAAGTCTTTATAAGCAATTAGTACCAGAAGGTTTCAAAGCTAATGTGCACCTGATGGTTACTAATCCTTTGCCCCATGCCATTAAATTTTATGAAATGGGGGCTGATAGTGTTCTCGTTCATTACGAAGCAATTGAAAACATTGCTTCTTTTGTTGAAGATATCAAACCATTTAAAAAGGATAAACAAATTGGAATTGTCATCAATCCAGAAACTGATGTAAAGGAAGTTTTACCTCATCTATATCTTTTCGATATAGTAATGGTCATGACAGTCCATCCAGGGGCATCCGGTCAAGCTTTCTTAAAAGAAGGATTAGACAAGATTAGAATCCTCAGAGATTTCATCGATAATAACAAGCTTAATACTCTAATCGAGGTCGATGGTGGAATAAATGGAATAACTGGACCATTGGCTGTCGAAAGTGGAGTCGACATGCTAGTTTCTGGATCATACCTTTGCAAATCCGAGGATTTAATCAAAGCAAAAGAGTCAATTCTCGGTATAAAAGATATTAATAATTGAGTAGCATTATAATTCAGTTGTTGGAGGAGTAATAAAATGACATCTTCTCAAAGTGCAATAACAGCAATAGTCTTCAATGCATTATCATTTATTTTCATCATTACCTATTTGCTATATTCAAACAAAACCATAAAGAAAATCCTGAACACACCTAGAACATCAATGTTAAATACATTTCCAGCTGAGCTGAACGATAGCAAAAATGGATTAATTCAAATTGCGATACTTGCTTTAGCTTCCTTGTTTACCTTGGCAGGATTTGCTTTCTATTTTGTTGGTGTATTTACAACTCAAAGAATCGAGCTAGTTAAATCAGTTAATTACTTTGAATTTGCTTTTTGCATAATAAATGCAATTTGTTTGTATTTAACCGGTTTTATCAGTTATAAGAAGTCAGTCAAACTGCCGATTACATTAAATGTCATATTTATATTCTCAGTAATTGCAATCGGGGTTTTCATGCCATTCCTTCCTACCGAAGAACTAAAAGACGCGACGGGAATATTCGATATGAATTCTGTAATAGCCTGGATTGGATTTGCTCTTGCAATCCTTTCTGCAATTCCATTGATCAATCCAAAATTAAATGATTGGTACAAGTTGGAGAAGACGGAAGTGGATGGAGCCACAATTTATGTTAGACCAAGAATCAATTGGTTAGCCACTTATATTTGGGGAGCATTCATAGCAACAGCTTTATTCCAATTATTGTTTGGAATCAATTCTATTCTTGTTCTCATTAATTAACATCTAAAAAGAAGAAATAAAGAAGGCTGTTAGATATTCAAATTTAAAATTTGAAGGTTCTAACAGCTTTTTTTATGTCTTCACTTTCAATGGATTTTAACAGGAGGAACTTCTAATCGATTAGTAGATTTTATGCTACAGCAAACCAAGAAAATTGAAAAATTATGAAAAATCAAATCATAATAGAATAAAAATCAGTAGTTGAAGATGTTACGAAATACCGATTCACAGGTGGAATGCCATATATCTTTTCGGCGTTGAATCTTAAAGAAAAACTCAAAACCTCGCTTCTAGTTCTATTATTCCATTTGTAGAAGCTATCCGTACAGGAAATATTGCAATGATGAGAAGAAGTGGAACACATTAATGCTAAAACCTTCGAAAGCCAAAAGAAGAACAGGATATTGAAACGATCTCTAGTTTCCCAGGCCTATATATCGAAAAACACAAAGGCATTAAATAAGTATAAAAAAACTGTTAGAACATTCGGATTTCAAACTCGAATTCTCTAACAGCCTTGTTATTTGACAAACAACAATTAGTTATTGGTTGACTCAGCAGTCTCAGCAGGCTTGTTGTTCAACTTTTGGGACTTGCGAATAGTACGAAGTGTACGAGTTGAAATACGTACACGAGTAGGCTTTCCATCAACAGGGATTGTTACCCAGTGAAGGTTCACATTCCAGACACGACGAGTAGCACGAAGTGAGTGGCTACGCATATTTCCGGTAGATGGTCCTTTTGAAAGGTTAAGTTGATCTCTTCTAGACATCGGATATCCTCCTTACATGCAGCTAAAAAGCTGTCAATTTCTATAAAGCTTGTTAATAATAATCCTTAATTGATATAAAAGCAAGGTTTGATAGCGATTTGAAACAAATTTCTTTGCAAGGTTTTCACTTTATGCACTTCTTTTGCAAAACAATTAAAAAACTTAATCAATCTATATTGCTTTAGATTATAATGAAGGTATGAACAAAGATATGAACAACTTGAGAAAAACTGTAAGACCTAAAGCTCACGCTTCACCGAGAGAAAACGCTATGTACAGATCATTTGGATCTTTATATAGTCGAGGAAAGTATCATATCTTTTTCGAGCATTTTCCTTTCGGACTATATTCCTCACATAGATTTGTGGGTCATGCTGAGAGCGATGACTTAATCTTTTGGAAATCCAAACCAATAGCCATTTATTCGACTAAGACTAATGATTTCGATGGTGCATATGAAGGAAGCTGTCTCGAAGATGAGTCTGGTATGGTTCTCTATTACATGGGAATCAATTATACAACTCGCGATATGGACGATGTTAATTCATATGTTCATAACACACCGATAAAGACCAACTTGATGGCTTGTCATTCATTTGATACTACTAGCTCAGAATTTGATAATGTAAAAAAGAAAGAGACATTATTCTCTGATTCAAATTTTGTCGAAATGGGATTTGAAAGTGGAACTATCAAAGACCCTGAAGCATATAAGATTGACGATAACACTAGATTCATCACTTTCCTAGCCAAAGATATCAAATCAAAGAAACAGGCTTTAGGGTTCATTAAAGCTATTAAAGAAAAAGATGGTTCTTATTCCTATCAATATGTCGGAAAACAACTTTTAGAAAAAGAAGATGAAGAGATTAGAACAATAAAATTCTTCAAGTCAGAAGACAATTATTTGGTTACATTAGAATCCAATTTCCCCAAGATAAAAATGGAAAGAGAACAATTACCTGAGTTCAAAGTCTTTGTTGGACGTGGTACTATCGATTTTGAAAAATGCAAATTTAAAATTGAAGTAAATTCCCTTGTTCCTTTAGATTACGGATTTGATGTCAGAGCTCCTAAAGTCGCCTACGATACTAGAAACCTACCATACATAATGTGTTCAACAAAAATGACTCATGATATTAAAGGGTCTATGGGAATGATAACTTTGCCTAGACGTGTGACATGCAGCAGTGATGGATCGATAGAAACTTATATTCATCCAATAATCACTCAAAGAATGATATATAAATCTAACGATGAAAAAATTAGGCAGACACATTTTCCTTTGTTGATAACTGCCAACTTAAGAGATAGTTCATCTATCGCTGTCGGTGGTTTGGGTATTTATAGAACTGATGGCATTCTTCATGTTGATAGAAGAAATATATCCGATCTGCCTAAAGAAGGTCATGTCAGAATCAATGTCGCCAAAATCCCAGTCAAAGACCAAGTCACTTCTTTAAGAATTTTCTTGGATCAGGATATAGTTGAAATTGAAATCAATGAAAAACAAATGATTTCATTCATCACTCTTAGCGATGATACGACAATTAAGCAATCCGGTATTGAGAATTATGAGACATATACATTGAATCAAACTAAGATTTGATCAATGGATTCTTAACCCTTTTGGAAGGTAATTTCTAAATCTACCTTTTTTGCCTTTGAGGAAACCCAAAGGCATTTTCTTATATGAAGCAACAATAATCTTGTCTTCAAAAATATCAGTCGGCAGAAGCAAATCTTCACCTCTAATGTATTTCTTTGCATTATCTAGATTCAAATCTAGGCATTCAAATATTCCATTTGCATGACAAAGGTCCCAATCATAAGGGCATTTTGCATAAGGAGTCAAATCATCGACTGCATAACCAATCTTTAAAGGATTTAAAGATAAAAATCTTTTATCCATATTAGAAAATAATCTATCAATTCCCTTATATTTAACAGCGTAAAAATTATCAAAGCCTTTGATTGTTCTTTTATACTCAATAGGTTGAAAATCATTTTCTTTGGAGTCGCCAAGTTTCTTTAGAATACATTGATATTGGCCTTCGCCCTTATAAAGCCCCGGAATATAGCGTCTTCCAATTCCTTCAATTCCTTTCAAGGATCCATCATCAGGAATGTTTAACAATTCTACTTCATGATTTTCCATCAAATAACAAACGATTTGTTCATCTTCCTGCTTTGCATAAGAACAAGTTGAATATGAAATTAAACCATTCTTTTTGACTAATTTATAAGCTAATTCAATTAAATCCTTCTGTATAGGAACTAATTTCTCGACTTTTTCCCAAGACCAATCATCTTCCATCTTTTCTTTTTTCCTTGTCATACCAGAACCTGAACAAGGAGCATCTAAAATTACGCAATCAAAATATCCTTCAAAATCTTTCAAGAAAACATGTGGATCTTGACTGGTAACAACAACATTTTCTATTCCAGATCTTTCTACATTGAGTTTTAAAGCTTCAGCTCTTTTAAAAGAAATATCATTACATACTAAAATACTCGGTTTTATCAAGGAAGATAAGGCTATTGACTTTCCACCTGGTGCAGCACATAAATCTAATATTTTTAAATCATTCTTGTCCTTGAGAAACAAAGATAAATTCCTACTCACTGCAAAAGAAGAATGATCTAAAGGATAAAACGCTCCACCAAAATATAAAGGGTCATTTCCAACAAGAGTGCCGAAAGGATAAGATAAAAATCCATATTCTTCATTTAACGCACCTAAAATATTTTCCTTAATTATTTCAAAGGAAATATTTTTAGGATTATAGCAAGCACCTTTTATGGGATCGTCATTCAATGAATTAATAAATTTAGTAAATTGTTCTTCATTCAAGCAAGAAAGTAAATCTTTATAATCCTTTTCTTCCATAATAGAACCTCCGTAACAAACCCCTTTCAATAATACAACAATAAAGTGATTTTTTAAAATGTTGTTATATAATAATCAACGTCGTTAAACAGAAAAGAGGAAAATATATATGGCAAAGAGAAGAAATGGAAAATCTTTTAAAAAAGAAATTGTTAAAGAAGAACCCAAGGTAGAGAAGAAGGTAGAGAAGGTTGTTGTTAATGAACCTAAATCAAATTGGGTAGGCACCGAGGATCTTTATATCGTTGAAGGAAACAACAAGATTGATGCTGCTCACCAATTCAAATCACAGGTTTCTGGTATTTATGGTGTAAAGGAATATTTCTGGAAAGGAATTATTCACAAGGGGCTCATCAAGTTTGTCCGCTCTAGTGGAAAAGTTGTTCCTGTTCCCGCAGATTCTAACCACGGTTATACATTAGTCGGAAAAGCAAAGAATATGATTTTACCCGAGAATGCTCTTGAAGTATTGTCAGAGTCTGGCGACCAAGCCTATGTTTACATTCAACCTGAGTCTTTTATCAAATATACTGGTGATGAGAACGAACACACCATCTATGTACGTATCTACGATAACAACTCTGGCGATAACAACGATCGTTGGTTGACCCTTTCTATTGAATAATCCGAACAATTTCAAGCAGAGGGCGGTTTTCCGCCCTTTTTTTAATAAGAAGAGGATAAATATATATGAAAAAAGAAAATTTGCCATTAAGTGAAAAACAAATAAACAAAATGAGAAAAGGAAAAATGGGATCAAAACTAAGAATTCCTTTTTTAGTATTCACATTATTATTTGCAATGATTTCCGTATCCCTATCGGTTGTTGCTTTTAATAAGAATGCTTCGCCATTAGCAAAAATCTTTCTATATATTTTCCTTTCTTTAACCGTCATTTGCTTTATTATTTTGATTATTCCAACATTCTTCCCCAAGCAATGGATTAGATGCTTGAACAATCAATTATTTAATGAAACATTTAAGGTTGAACCGACAAACACTAATTTTCCAATTGATAGAAATTATTTAGTCGCCAATGAAATAGATGTCTCTGTCATAAATCAGTTGAATGAAGATGCTATTTTTTCCTTCAATAATGGTACCACAACTTTATTAGACATAAGAAAAGGCTTGAGAACTAAGCCAAGAACTCAAAGCAATACTCTAGATCAAAACGAAATTTTTAATGGTACTGTATGTATCTTTGAAAACAAATCTTGGTCTTTCAGTAAAAGAATTGAGATTAGAAAGGAAAACTCTGACTTAGAAATCAGTCCATATATTGGAAATAATTTGAAATGCGATACGAAATCAATCGAAAAAAATTGTGTTTATTACGAAGATGAAATTCAAAAAAATTATCTAGTAAGTAATATCAACATAACTAAACTATTAGATTTCATCAACAATACTTTTTCATGTGATTACGCACTGATTTTCAACGGCGATAAAATTTCGATATTATTATCAAATCAAAGGCTAAATATACATCCGATTTCATATAAAGAATTGAAGCCTATGGATAAATATATTTCAAAGAAAATAAGTCTTACTAACTATGCAAAGTTAAATGATTTAGTTATCAATTTATTTGAGAGACAATAATTCTAATAATTACCATTCTATTTATACTTTTTGTATAATATAAACATCTAGGGGGACTTGAATATGTGGATGTATGACATTATCGATAAGAAAAGAAACAAAGAAGTATTAACCAAAGCTGAAATAGAGTATTTTGTAAAAGCATATACAGATGGAGATATTCCTGACTACCAGGCTTCCGCTTTATTGATGGCTATTTGCATTAACGGAATGAGTGATGAAGAAACATTCGACTTAACTAATGCGATGCTTCATTCTGGAAAGATTATTGATCTATCTCCAATAAAAGGAATAAAGGTAGATAAACACTCTACAGGTGGTGTTGGAGATAAGGTATCATTAGTTTTAGGCCCTATGCTTGCCGCTTGTGGTGTTAAATTTGCAAAGATGAGTGGTCGTGGTTTAGGACATACAGGTGGAACTTTGGATAAGCTTGAATCAATCCCCGGATTTCAAGTGCAATTATCCACTGAAAAATTTATAGATCAAGTGACAAGAATCGGATTGGCTATCATTGGACAATCCAATGAAATATGCTTGGCAGATAAAAAACTTTATGCTTTGAGAGATGTAACAGCTACAGTTCAAGCCATTCCTTTAATCGCTTCTTCTATAATGAGTAAAAAGCTTGCTGATGGTTCAGATGTTCAACTTCTCGATGTCAAATATGGTAGTGGAGCTTTTATGAGAAACATTGATGAAGCTACAAAATTAGCAAAATTAATGGTAGAAATAGGAAAAAGAGCCGGTAAGAAGACATGTGCTGAAATAACCAATATGAACCAACCTTTAGGAATGGAAGTAGGAAATAGCAACGAAGTAATAGAAGCTATCAATACTCTACATGGAAATGGGCCAAAAGATCTTATGGAAATTTGCTATTCCTCAGGTTCCACTTTATTGATTATGGCTCATGTTGCTAGCAATATGGAAACAGCAAGAAAAAGACTTGAAGAAGTCATTCAAAATGGAATGGCCTTTGATTGTTTCTGCAGAATGGTAGAAGCACAGGGTGGAGATGTTAGATTTGTTAAAGATACAAGTTTGTTTCCTAAGGCAACTTACAACGTAGATGTCAAAGCTGTATCTGATGGTTTCGTAAAATCAATGGATGCAAAAACGATTGGATTAGTGTCTTGCCAAATAGGTGGTGGTCGTGAAAAAGAAGGAGATGTCATCGATCACGCCGCCGGTATTACTCTAAAGAAAAAGATTGGGGACAAAGTCCACAAAGGTGAAACAATTATGGTAATTCACTCTGATAGACCTAATCTGGAAAATGCTCAAAGAAAATTAGCTCATTCGTTTGAGACATCTCCTATTTATCCAGATATGCTTCCATTAGTAGAAAAGAGAATAGACTAATATAATTTGAGGTGTTTTATATGGAATCAGAAATTTTGCTACAGGTTCAAAATGCCTGTAAGGTTTATGATGCGGAAAGATTATTTAATCCTGTCACTTTCGAAGTAAAAAGCGGGGAACGAATAGCTTTAATAGGACCAAATGGTGGTGGAAAATCAACAATTCTTAAGATGATTATGGGTGATTTGCCTACAGATGAAGGATTGATAATAAAAAAGAAGAATTTATCTATAGGCTATCTATCACAGGCTGTGATTTCTGGAAAAGACCAAACTTTATATGAAGAAGCAAGTGAAGTCTTTGATAAGGCTAAAAGAATACAAGATGAAATAAACGATATTTGTACAAGAATGTCGCTAGATCCTTCAAATATACAGCTTCAAGATTTATATGCAAAAAAAGAAGCGGAACTAGAAAGATCAGGTGGATACGATTACGAATATAAGATTAAGACAATTCTAAATATGTTCGGCTTCCAAGAGAATGTTTGGAATAGAAAAATAAGCACCTTTTCCGGTGGTGAAAAATCAAGAATGGCTTTTTCTAAGCTTTTGTTATTAAATCCTGAAATTCTAATCTTAGATGAACCTACCAATCATTTGGACATTGTCACAATAGAATGGCTTGAAGACTATTTAAAATCATATCAAGGCGCTCTTTTATTTGTCTCACACGATAAAGCTTTCATCAACAATATAGCTAATAAAATACTAGAGTTAGAAAACAAAACTCTAAGTGTTTATTATGGAAATTATGATAAATACGCTTTGGAAAAGAAGCACAGATATGAAATACAACTAAAAGCCTATAACCATCAACAAGAAGAAATGGCTAAAATCCAGCGTTTTATCACTTTCTATATGCCAAAGCCTAGATTCGTTTCTCGTGCTCATGACCGTGAAAAGAAATTGGCTAGATTAGAGGCGAATACAATAGATAAGCCTACTATTCAAAAGAACAAGGTTCATATAGATTTCAAAGGTGAAACTAGAGAAAAAAGAGAGCTTATTAGATTTAAAGATGTATCTATAGGATACTCCGACGGCAATGCTCTTATTAGTGATATTAGTTTCACTTTAAGAGGACAAGACCACCTAGTAATAATGGGGGCTAACGGAGCCGGCAAAACTACATTCATCAAAACTTTAATGGGCAAGATAAAGCCTAAGAGCGGTGATATAGAATTCATGACAAGACTCAATATTGGTTATCTCCAACAAGATTTTATGAATGTTCAAGACCCTAGAACAATTTTTGATTATTTCAAAGACTTATTTCCAACAATGGAAGATCAACAAATCTATGATCATTTAGGAAAGTTCTCTTTCACATATGATGACGACAACAAAAAGACTGTTGACTCTTTGTCTGGTGGGGAACAAATGCGTGTCATTTTAGCAAAGCTTTGCTTAATGAACTACGATATTCTAATATTGGATGAACCTACCAACCATCTAGACTTAATGACTAAAAGCGAATTGGAAGATGCCTTGAGCAATTACAAGGGTACGCTTATTGTAATCAGCCACGATCGTGACTTCATCGATGTTATTGCTGATAAGATTCTTTATTTTCACAACACTCATCCTTATTTCCATGTCGGATCATATTCCGAATTCCGTGACACGGGATTAAAACTAATCATGGAGCAAGAAAAGTCAATGATCAACAACCCCGTTCAAACCAAAACGGTAAAGGTCCAAGATAAAACAATTGAAGTAGAAAAGCCTAAGAAGGTATCAGAATACACCATCGAACACTTGATGGAAAAAATCTCAAAGAAGGAAGAAGAAATAAAGGAATTAAAATCAAAGATTGATGACCCTGAATTCTATACTAATTCCGAAAAACTTAATAGCTTGCAAAAATCAATAGATTCAAAGCAAGAAGAAGTAAATGAATTATATGCAACTTTAGAAGCTATGACAAATTGATAATATCACTTGTCAGTTTCAACTTTTGAACCATCATCAACTTCATTATCCCCTGCTTCATCACCATTTTTCAAAGTCTTTTTGATAATATCTTCTTTAATTTTATCGCTCTCATTTAATAGTTTTAAATACATCAAAATTCTTTGGGTTGCCGCATCCTTCATTCCTTTAGAATCGCTGATTAACATAATTTCCTGTCTTGTCAGTTCTTTCAATACTTCATCAAATAAGTATTGTTTGAACAATAATGCTTTTGAAGAGTTCTTACTAATTTCATAAAGTAAAACAACATAATAATTTCCATCATTATTTTCAAGAATCTTAACCATCTTAACATTGCTAAGATTTATATCATTCTTTTGCGTTTTTAAATATCCAAGCTTAGGTACAAATATCATCTTAGTCTTAGGATTGAATGTAATAACACGTTTTTCATCTATAACACGATTGAAAGTAGCATAGGATTTTTCTGAGTCAACCAGCAAATAAGGAGGATCTACTTTCTTCTTATCTGATTGAGTTTTTATGAAATTTTTATAAGATTTAGGAACATAAGAAATAGTATTGAATATCGCATACATATCAGCCTTCTTAATAAACTCATTCGGATTTCTATCGAGAAACCCTTGAAAGTAATTGAACAACTCACTTATAGACATCAACTTCTTTTCATCTCTGTACGTATCATCCATAAGACTCATACACAAATTATATCCAGTTCTACACCAAGATATTTCATTAGATATCCACTGTTTTTGGTCTTCAGTGGGGAAGACTTTAATTACTGTAGTTGCCATTTTTATATATTTACCTTTCCAATAATCCTTTCCAATTAGATAGCGTTTTCAGCATTACAATTAGACAATATTTTTTCTCATTTGTATAGTAGTAAAATTATAACAAGTTTAAACTTTAAGAATTTTTAAGCCTTGATTTGCTATATTTTTTGCGGCATTTATATCTCGATCGTGTTCCTTTAAACAAACGGGACATTTCCAATTTCTAATGCTTAGATTTTTTAGTTCATAATTTCTAAAACCACAGTTTGAGCAAAGCTGAGATGAAGGAAAAAACTGCGATACTTTGATGTATTTTTTTCCATATAATTTAGCTTTATATTCAAACATTTTTGTTAACTTATAAAAGCTAATGTCAGACCATATCTTTCCATAAGATTTTCCCCTTCTAATAAATTTTTCTACCTTCAGATTTTCAGTACAAATCAAGTCATATTTCTCAATTAGTTTTTTACTGATTTTATGTAGAAAGTCTTCTCTTCTTTTTCTTATCTTTCTCTCTAATTTTCCAATTTTATTAACTATCTTTTTCCAATTAGAACCTCCTTTGATTTTTTTGCTCATCACTCTTCTTAATCTCTTTAGCCTCAGCTCATCTTTTTTGTATTCCAAATCTTTATCGATAATATTGCCATTTGACATTGTTAAGAAGTGATGAACACCTATATCAAGACCTATAACCTTCTTAATTATTTCACTAGGTTTAATATCATTTTTTCTAACTAAAACAATTAAATAATACTTATCACCTTGTTTAATGATAGTCATCTTATTTATTACACCATTTATATTTCTGTGAATTTTTACTTTAGAAACTAAGACATTTGAATAAATTAGCCTATTTTTTTCGAATCTAAGAATTTCTTCATAATAAGGTGCTATAAAAGTAAAATATTCTCTATTCTGCCATTCTTGATGTTTATCATTTGTTTTACCTTTTTTCAAAGACTCATATCTTTTTAAAACATCATAAATAGCTGCTTTTATGATTTCAGAATTCTTGACTATCACATCGTATTCCTTCGAGCATTTCATGTTACAAAGATCATATAAAATTTTAAAACTTGGATAGTCTTTATATTTTTCAAAATATAGAATCCCATACTTAAAACACCTATCACAAATTTTCTTATAAAGAGTAATTATTTGATTTATTTTAATACACTCTTTTTTAGTAGGATATAAACGATAAGTGTAGTTAAGAAATGACATAAATCAACCTCCTAATTATTTATGAAAAAAATATCTTTTGAATCAAAGTTAGCAGGGTAATTTTTAAATTACCCTGCATAGATTAACGACCTTTGAGATGAACTATTTGCCGAAGGCAAATTTCCTCTTCGTAGGAGGCTTTAGGATACCGGTGTTCCCACGGACCTCGACTATAATTTGCAAGAAAGAAGAATTACTTTTGTCTTGCATTTTAAGAGCTTTTTCAGCTCTCAAAATATATGAGTTTGTAAGTTGAGAAAATGATCATTTCAAAAATCACAATACCGAGTTTTTAAAATTATTATTTAACTGATTTTCTCTAATTCATACATGAAATAATGGAAATTAAAGCAAAAAAATAAGTTACCTTACTTCAGAATATAAATCATTTTTTTAGCCACTTATCTTGATTATTATTTGTTTCTTTTAATTGTCAATTCCATTCAGGTCCTAACATTTATTTTATTCACAAACAATCTTCTGTCGTTTTCAATTTTTTCTTTGTCTTTGAATAACTTGAATTTATGACTTTTCTAGGATCGGACGTTAGCCGAGTGAGGAATAAGTTCGATACAAAAAAACCCACCAAAGGTGGGTGTTTTTTCTAAATGGCGCTAACTATAAGGATCGAACTTATGACCACTCGGTTAACGGCCGAGAGCTCTACCTCTGAGCTAAGTTAGCGCGACGATTAAGAATATACACATTAGCAACTAATAATGCAAGTGATTTAAGAAAAAAACTTATTTTTTAGTAAGTATTTCTTCAGAGCTCCTCATATGCTTACAAACATACTTCTTTCGTTAGCTTTGAAAGTAAGATACCTATCCAATCATTTTAATAACAAACTAATGTAAAAGAGATTCTATAATCATCATCGCAAACAACAAAGGAAACCAAATTCCTATTTATTTTTTCATATTTATACTTTAAGTAATTTCATACATATTCATGCACAACGCATTATTTAAGACTTTAAATATCAATACGTGGAATTGGAAAAAGCTAAATTCACAAATTTAGATTAATTTTTCATTTATAATAGTTCTGCTATTAAAACCTTTATTATTCATATAAAAGCAAATAAATATCAAAAAAGATTGACCTATATCGGTCAATCTCATTATTCATCCCCTATTTATCTAAGAAAGCATACTATACTGATTTCATTGAGTCGCAACTCAATTCTGAATTAGATAACTAAGAATGAACAACTAACTTATTACTTTTCAAGAATTCAATTTATGAATTATAATTGAATCCAATTTTAATTAATACAAGCACTAAGCAGATTCCAACATTAATAGAATAAGATATCCAATCTAACTTAGATAAATTAAATCTTTTGTTAGGACTGCAGTACACAAGTAATAGCTTAGGCCATACATTATGAATGAAGAAATAGAAGATATTACACTGATAAAGAGCATGTTCAACAGTGAAGGTGATGCTGTACTCCATGCCAAGAAAAAGAACATAATATGTATAAAGAGTTGCGGTAAAAGCTTGGTAGGATTAGCTTTTCCAAAATCTTCAGGATATTCTTTATAGCCTTTATTAACAAAAACAATTGAAGCAATAGATAAACCTATAAAGACAACTGTAGTCACGACAATCATTATTGTGTTCGGCATATCAACACCATAAGTAAGCATAAATGAATTATTAACTATCGATTTATCAAAACACATAAATCCCACAACTATTCCATACAACCATCCTATAGGAGCATAAGGATAAATAGAATCAATACTTGAAGATATAGAACTCAAAAATCTTGAAATAAGAGAAACATTAAGAGACAAGACAACAGTTGCAATAAGCAGATAAACAACTGAATTAAAACTATTCGTACCTAAAGAAGCAATATAAACATTTAAATAATACGCTAGACCTAAACAAATCAAATAAAATAACCAATAGAGAATAACCATTCCATAATTGTAATAGTACGGTGAATCTATCAAGCCTAATTTATAAGCAGAATCAGCAATAGAATTGTAATAGACTTGTTTGAATACAATAACAATACTTCCAATTATAAATACTAAAGTATAAGCCCCAAGAAGTATTATCAATCCGATTAGAGCCCTTGTTCTCAACAATTCTCCTTTATCAAAAGGAGCTTCTCCAAATATATCCGCACTTCTCCTTTTAAATCTATACTTGCAAACAAAGACAGGAATGACAAGGGACATAAGTCCAGCAGCAATAGTCAATCCTATATAAGGGGTATTAGAAGGCAAGTATATATAATCTTTATTCATTGATACGGAAGGGACGACATTAATATTCATGATAGTAATCAGGAATACCAATAACATGACTAAACAAGTTACAACTGACAACGAAATCCAGTTTTTAAACTGCCATTTAAAATATCTCTTATTCATTGATAAACTCCTTTCTTCTTGAATATTCCATCTCTAAAGCAATTAAATCAGTTGGAGATATAGGAAGCTCCTCGCAAATAGTAGGATTCAATCCATTTACAATCTTGTCTTTTGTGTCATTTTGCTTTATTGCGGATATTTCATAGACCGCACCAATTTTCTTAAAGCTCAAAACATAAACCCCTAATTTTCTTATATCATCAACACAAACATCTTTGGAAAAGTAGCACTGTAAACAAATGAACTCATTATTCATCGATTGCTCATCGCTGGTAGTAGCCAAAGTACCTTTTCTAAGAACATAATACTTATCGACTAGTTTGTTCAATGTCTCAATATTATGAGAAGCTATTAAGATGCAGCTCTGATCTTCCATAGATTTTCTTATAATTTCTTCTTTGATCCAATCCATGGCAAGTGGATCCAAGCCGTCGAAAGCTTCATCCAGCAACAGATACTTAGCTTTCATAGATAATGCGACACATAAAAAAGCTTGCCTCCTCATACCCTTTGAAAAATTATTGATGTTCTCTTTTTGATCAAGTCCTGTTTTTTCAATCAAGGCTTTACATCTTTCCAAATCCATATCAAATAAAGAAGCATAAAATTCAGTCATAGACTTTAGAGTCGAATAATTAGGTGAGTATGGATCATCAGTTAGAAAAAACAAATTTTCTTTAGCTTTTTTGCTAAAAGATTTATTTCCATCGATAAGAATCTCGCCTTCATCTGGTTCATAAATACCTGAAATCAATCTGAACAGGGTGGATTTTCCTGCTCCGTTTTCTCCAACAATTCCTGAAATGCCTTCTTTGAAATCCATTGAGAAATGATTCACAGCTAAAGTGTTCCCAAGTTTTTTACTGATATTCTTAATTTCAATCATAATTTACCCTTTTTCTCCTTAACGATTTCTTCAATTTCTTCTATCGAATAGCCTAGACGTAAGATATCATTGATTAAAGACTCAAGTTTATCCTTTCTTCCTAGTTCATTTTCCGATTTGACAAAATAGCCTTTCTTAGGTAATGAATCAGCAAATCCTTCATCCTTCAGCAAAGAAAAAGCTTTGGCCACAGTATTAGGATTTACTCTGTTTTCCAATGCCACGTCTCTGATTGAAGGAAGAGGTTCTCCATTTTTAAAAACACCCATAAGGATCATCTTTTTATAATAATCCTTAAGCTGAACATAAATCGGATCCGTATTATTAAATTGCATATGCCCTCCTCTGTATTAATTGTACTATTTGTATTATTATTATGCAATAAAAAAATGCACCCGAAGGTGCATTTACGAAAGAAAAGAGTTAATTACTTGTTGCTTGCTGCAGCCTTCTTGGCATTCAAAGCAGCAACTGCTTCAGCCTTGGTAGGAGCGACAGCGGCAGAAGGATTAGACATAGTAATCTTAGCAGCAGAATACTCAGTGTTATAAGCCTTGACATTCTCGCCGAGAGCTTTCTTAGCTTGCTCAACAATCAATGTGAATTGAGCAGGATCGGAGATAGCAATCTCGGAAAGCATCTTACGGTTAAGCTTGATATTAGCTAGATTGAGTCCATGAATCAATTGAGAATAGCTGATTCCATTTGCCTTTGCAGCAGCAGAAATACGGCTGATCCAAAGCTTACGGAAATCATTCTTTCTGTCACGACGTCCGACATAGGCGTAGTGAAGTGAGTGAAGAACTGCTTCATTAGCAGTCTTGAATAATCTGTGACGGGATCCACGGAAACCCTTAGCAAGCTTCAAAACTCTATTGTGCTTGCGACGAAGAACATAACCACGTTTGACTCTCATAATTCTCTATCCTCCTGATTACTTGCTAATAAGTGCCTTCATTGCCTTACCATCAGTCTTGTTGAGGTAACGGGCATGACGAAGGTTGACCTTCTGCTTGTGTGTTTTACTCAAAGCGAGGTGGGATGTATTTTGGTTATACTTCTTCACCTTGCCGGTTCCAGTAATCTTGAAACGCTTTGCGACGGCTCTTTTTGTCTTAAACTTTGCTTTTGCCATTTTGAATAAACCTTTCCTTTCGAGCTACTTCTTTGAAATAGGGTTGACGTAGCAGAAATAATATTTACCCTCAAGTGTAGGCTTGTTCTCACAAGTACCATACTCTTTGACCAAATCTAAGAAGGTATTGATTTTATTGTCAGCAGCATCCATCTTGCTGATCATTCTTCCCTTCACAAAGAGTGAAACCTTGACTCTATTTCCTTTTTCAAGGAATTTGATGGCTTGGTTAGCTTTGGTCTCGAGATCATGAAGATCTGTAAGAGGAGTGAAGCGTACTTCTTTAACTTCAATCTCTTTTTGATTCTTCTTCATCTCTTTCTCTTTTTTCTTCTTTTCAAACAAATACTTAGAGTAATTAAGAATTTTGCACACCGGAGGGTTACCATTAGGACTGATACAATAGAGATCAAGTCCTAAGGCTTCTGCCTGGCGGAGGCCTTCATCACGACTCAAAACCTGCGATCTTCCGTCTGGAAAAACCACACGGATATTTTTAAATCTGTAGGGAATGAACTCGTTGACTAATTCATTGCTCTTTTTCTTTGGACGTTGGTTAGGATACACTCCTAATCCTCCTTTATTTATATGGACGGACCAACATAGAAAAAAGGCGGGTGATAAACACCCGCCACATGAAATTTCTATAGTGTGAATTTCAAGGCTTTTGGCCGACGGGCTATGTCCATCCGGCGAGAGCGGGTGCTCTACTTTCCTATGTCTTCCGACGATTGGTAATGATAGACTACAGCAAGAGAAAAGTCAAGTGTTTTCTATGATTCTAATTCCTTTTATCTCTGATATCTTCTAGCATTCCTAAATATTCTATGCTCCAATCAAAACTTTTCAAGAATTCACCATGGAAATCATTATTCTTTCCTTCCAAATAATCCCAAAAATCACATTGGATGTTTTCTTTCCTTAGGCCTAAGGAGCCCCTGAAAAACAATGCGCAATTAAAGCCTATATCTTTTAAGGTCTTTCTCAATCTCCAAACTGCATCTCTATATAAAATCTTAGCCTTATCCAAATCATAATCAGGCCATAATTGCGTTATAGCATCGCTCAAAGAAGATACAAAAATATGGTAATATGTTCAATATTCAATGTTGATGTAATGAGCTGCTTTTTTACAAATTAAAGATATTATCAATTAAATAGAGTTTTGGCCTTTTTGTTCAAATTTTCTTCAACTTTCTTAGATTTTTGAATTTTATCAAAAACAAGTCTTGCCGTTTTATCATCCGTTAACTGGCTTATTTCACCAACAGTAGCATTTAATAAAGAATCCATTGTCGGATAGGCATTCAATAATCTTTCTTTTTTCTTATCTCCAACCCCTGGAATATCATCAAAAAAAGTTGAAAATAATGACTTAGCCCTCTTATTTCTATGAGTGGTAATAGCATATCTATGAACTTCATCCTGCATTCTCATCAGCAAGAAAAATAGAGGTGACTTTTTATCCAATGGAATCAATTCACCAGTATCCCCATCCATCAATGAATTTGTTTCATGTTTATCGTTTTTTACTAAGCCTGCCAATTTAACACCTTTGATATTAGACCTTGAAATAGCATCTATCGCAGCTTCGACCTGAGTGATACCACCATCCACAATTATCAAATCAGGTGCTTTTAAATTATCTTTTACAATTCTTGAGCAGCGCCTATAAATAACTTCTCTCATAGAAGCCATATCATCTGCTTTATTCGGCTGATGAATATTAAACCTTCTATATAGTTCAGGAGCTTTTTTCCCGTTTACATACGTGACCATCCCGCCAACTGCATCCTGGCCTTGCGTATGGGCGTTATCGAACAATTCTATTTCCAGTGGAAGTCGATCCATATGGAGTTTCTCCTGCAAATCTTTTAATAGGTCTAAAGTATCATCTTCAAGCCTTGCAGTCATAAAATGAGCATCTAATCCTGCTTTAGCGTTTTCCAATGCTAAAGACAAAATGTCTTTCTTTATTCCTTGTGTAGGCACTACTATATCCAAATCCAGCAATTGTTTTAAAGACTCTCCTAAAGATTCATCAGATACAATAAGTTCTTTAGGCTTTGGATGATTTAAATAGAATTGACAAATCGCTGTTTGCAATTCTTCGTTCAAATCCTCTGTAACTTCATTGATATAAAGATTCTTTCCGAGCAATATTCCTTTTCTGTAAAGGAGAAACAACATGCAAACATATCCTTCTCTAGTTGAGAAAGCAAAAACGTCTCTATCTACTTTGTCTTTCATCATTATCTTCTGATCTTCAGTAGTGGCATTAATGCTTTGAATTATTTGCTTATATTCACCAGCTTGCTCGAAATTAAGATTGTCGCTTGCTTCTTCCATCTTCTTTCTATAGAAGGAAACAACTTCACTAGTATCTCCATTTAAAAATTTTTTAATCTTATCTCTGACGGTATTGAAATCATTAATTTCATCATCATTGATGACTGGATTTTCTGCTTTTGCTAAATAATAATAAAAGGATGGCTTCCCAGGAGTGAACTCTTCTCTTGAGACAGGATATGTTCTATTCAGTAATTCCATAACCTTATGGGCTGCATTGGAATCTGGATATGGCCCAAAATAATCATAGGCTTTGGACGTCTGTTTATGAAATATTTTTAAAACTGGTTGTTCTGTTCTTTTTACTCCGATATACGGATACATCCTGCCATCTTTTAAAAGAATATTGTATTTTGGGTAATATTTTTGTATCAAATTGATTTCCAAAAGAAAAGCTTCCTTTTCCGAATGTGTTTCAATCCAATCCAAATCAGTAATTTCCTGGACCATCAACATTACTTTTCCAACTTGAGGTCTGGTGAAATATTGCTTTACTCTTTTTACTAAGCTTTTTGCTTTTCCAACATAAATAATTGTACCGTTCTTATCCTTCATTTGATAAGATCCAGGTTTATTTGGAAGCAAGTCTAATTTTCTTTTAATTGTTTCATTCATCTTTACTTTAAATAGACAACAGTAGCTCCAAGGCCACCTTCACCTTCTCCACCTTCTCTAAAAGATTTCACATAGTTCAATTTTTTCAAATGAGCCCATATTCCATTTCTTAAAGCAAATGTACCCATTCCATGAATGATGATTACAGATGACAAATGACATAATTCCGCATTATCTAAAAACTTATCTACTTCTGGAGTGGCTTCAGATACTGTCATTCCAATGACATTTAGTTTTGTAGAAACACCTTTAGCTCTGTTCATGATTGAATTATCTAAATTGGATACAGTTCTACTCATAGGCAAATTAGAAGCAGAAGATTTGACAAGGTCGGAGAGATTGACAGTCATTGTCATTCCATTGTAATAGAATTTAGCTTTGTTTTTATTAGCACTAACCAATCTTCCTATCATAGAACCATAAGAAACGATATCCCCGGGTTGCACTTCTTCAGGTTTGCTGAGATGTTTATGGAATTCATTATCTGATTGATCAGCTGAAGAAGTAACTTTTCTAATCTCACCTTTGATTTTGGATTTTTCGTTAAATCCAATATCAGCTTTCTTTCCTTCAGACCATAACTTATCTAATCGATCAAGTCTTTCCTGCGCGTATTCATCGACTTTTCTATCAGCACGTTTCTTAATATTCTCTTTTTCATCAGCTAAAGCTTTAATAGCGTTTTGTCTCTTCTCTTCCAATTGCTTAACGTTGTTCAATTTATCATCCAACTTTTTTTGCAAAGCATCGGTTTGTTTTATCTTAGCATTGAGTTCAGCTGTAAGTTTTTCGACATCAAATTGTTTTTGGGAATCCCTATATATTTTTGCAGACTCAATCAATTCATTAGGCAATCCATTCTTTGAAGCAACCTCAAAGGCATATGAATTTCCAACAGCACCGGGGATGAACTTAAATGTAGGAGTTAAAGTTTTCTCAGAAAATTCCATAGCTCCGGACAAAATCTTTTCTTCTGAAATAGCGTATTTCTTTAGTCCATCGTAGTGGGTTGTAAACACTCCAAATGTACCTTGATTTAACATATGTTCGATAAATGCATGTCCAATGGCTTCTCCATCACTCGGAGCAGTTCCTTGACCTATTTCATCGACTAAAACTAACGAATTACCTGAGGCATTTTCATACATGTTCTTCAATCCCAACAAATGACCGGAGAATGAAGACAAGTTTCCAGACAAAGATTCCGAGTCACCAGTCAATATATCGACTTCATCGAATATCTTCATGGTGGCTTCTTTATGACAGGCAACCATAAGTCCCATTTGATTCATGATAGCAGCTAAAGCCACAGCTTTCATCAAGACAGACTTTCCACCTGCGTTAGGTCCAGAAATTATCAAGACCCTCGGTTCTAGATCCCCGAGTTTCAAATCGTTATCCACTGCTCTATCCAATGGAATCAAGGGGTGAATCAATCCTTCCAAGGACAAAGTATCTTCTTTTATATTTGCTACAACTCCATCATAAGTTAAGCCAAATTCCACTTTTCCTATATAGCCATCTAAAAGATTATAAATATAATAATTCTTGTCCACAGCATCTACTCTTTGGAAAAACATCTTAGAAAATCCGTCTAAGATTCTAGCAATCTCTGCTTTCTCATCGTTTAATAGTTTTTCCTTCTTGTTTTCAAATTCCAGCAGCTCATATGGGATTACAAATAATGTCTCACCGCTTTTAGACCTATCGACAACCATTCCTGGAACTTGATTCTTTTTAGATGCTGTTACAGCCAATGTCTGAATTCCATTTTTTATGACTGGTTGAGATATCTCAAGACTTGATTTGTATTTATTAGAGATTCTCTGAATCAATCTAGATTCTTCACTTACCAAGCCTCTAAATTCACTTCTAATAGAAGCTAATTTTGATGAAGCAGAATCCAAGACTTCACCATCAGGTCCGAAAGACAAATCCAACAGTCTCAATAAATCAGGCATATCCTCGATATCTAAAGCCTGATTTTGAAGATCGGGAAAATCATTTTCTTTCACAAACTTATCCATGATATCTTCACATGCTAAAATCAGGCTTTTTAAACCTAACAATTCATCTATATCTAAAGTCAAAGCTTTATGAAGCTTAATCAATGTATCACTTAAATCGATGACAGTTGGCAATAAAAGATTCTTTCCTTTATTTGCATAACCTAATATTTGATTTAAATATCTATGATCTCTAAGAATTAAATTCTTATCATAACTAAATTCATATAGTGAGACATCATTTTGGTTGTGCTCACTTTGAAAATGAGTTTTTAATTCTTTTATAATTTCATTTATTTCTTGTTGTACTTGTCTATCCATATTCTTAAACGGACCTTCACTTAACTATCTTTGTCAAATCACTAAATCTTTCTATTGTATATGTAGGATCATCGACTTCGACCGTTTCTTTCTTTCCATATCCATAACTAGCCCAGCATGTATCTATACCACAATTGTTTCCCATAGCGATATCAAAATGGGTATCTCCAATCATTATGGTCTCTCGTTTATAAGCACCCAAGACAGTCATAGCTAATTCAGCCATATCTTTGAAAGGCTTGGGCTTTTTGACTAATTCTTGTCCTATGAAACAATCAAAATAATCTTTGATATGCAAAGTATCGCAAAGCTGTACAATCAAATAAGTCATACGAGAAGATACGACAGCCATCTTCTTCCCTTCTTTTTTCAAAGTCTCCAATGTCTCAACTAAACCCGGCATAGGTTTAAGAGTTGAAAAACATTTTTGTAAATAAAATTTTTGGTATAGACTTACCAGTTCATCAGCTTTAGAATCATTGATTCCAGGGAACAACTTCTTAAAAGATGGATTTAAAGGCAATCCAATGGTTGCTTTTATATCACTATCATCTGGCATCTGTAATCCTTCTTCTTTGATAGCAGTATGAAAAGCTTCTAGGATGGTTCCTTGTGTTTCACCCATGGTACCATCAAAATCGATTAATAAATATTTATACATATACTTTTTATCCCCACAAAATGATAGCAAATAAAAAGTATAAAAGCATTGAAAATAAGCATTATCATTATAATTTAGCTTAGTATGATACGGAAAAATCAGATTGACATTAAGAAAAAATGATATATTAGAAATGATGGAACTAACAAAATTTAAAGTAAATAAGGCAAAAGCTTTGGAAATAATGGATTATTACAAGGCTACTGAGATAAATGACACAAATCATCCTTATGATTTATTCATCCATAAAACTAAAGATGGAATAGTTGTGAAAGGATTCAAAACAAAGAATCCTGATGTTTTTACCATAACATTTTTCGGGGCTGACGGAAAAGCTTCATTAGAAGCATCGATATTCATGCCTAATATCAAAGTTGAGACGTCATCATTCGAATATCCAAATATCAAGATACAGCCTTTGGGTAAAGGATATGAAGACACCGGAATACAAATTGGTTCTGATGAAGTCGGAGTCGGAGATTTCTTCGGACCTATGATTGTTACCGCAGCCTATTTCACCCCTTCAGATATGAAGTTGATAGATCAATTGCATGTAAAGGATTCGAAGAAATTGACGGATGCCTATATGATGCAAATAGGGCCAGAGTTGAGAAGAAGTATAAAGCATTTTACGGTACTTTGCTCAGCGAGCAAAGTATCTTCCTACGAAGATAAAGGGTTTTCTACCCATTGGGTTTTAGCACATCTTCATAACCTAGCACATCAAAAATTGATTGAAAAATATAAGCTAGGCGATGAAATAGTAGTCTATGTCGATCAATTCGAAAGAGAAGAATTATACAAGAAATATGTCGGTGAATCTTTGATTGAAAATCCAATCATATTCAAGGTTAAAGGAGAGAGCAGATGGCCTAGTGTCGCAATAGCATCAGTCATATCCAGATATGAATTTCTTTTATATTGGCAACAGATGGAATCAAAATTAGGAATTACAATTCCCAAAGGAGCTGGATCTGATGTCGATAAAGTCTATAAAAGACTAATAGAATCCAAAGGAAAAGAAACTGTAGACAAATACGTCAAGACTTTCTTTAGAAACTACAAGAAGACAAACGAATAAATAACCGATATAAAAAACACCAAGTCAATGGCTTGGTGTTTTTTATATCGTTTCAAGGTTTACTTCTTGTCTGTGTATCCAGGCTTACCGAGAAGAACGAACATATTCTTCTTGTAAATCTCGACTCCAGGTTGGTTGAAAGGATTGATTTTATCCAAGTAACCAGTCAAAGCAGTTGCTCTGAAGAAGAAATAGAAGAGATTTCCAAGGTTATAGGCATCGAGTGTACTGACATCGATAACATTGGCGTCGACTTGTCCTTCAGTATGAGCCTTCAAAACAGCTTCAAAGGCTTTCTCGTTGATGTAAGACATCTTTTGTCCTGCGAGATAATTAAGATTATCCAAATTTTCCTTATCAGCTGAGATTTCGACATCTTGATTCTCAGGTACAGTGTTGAAATGGATTACAGTTTCAAACAAAACATTGGATCCTTGTTGAATGAACTGACCCATAGAGTGCAAGTCAGTGGTGAATACACCATGTCCGAGCATCAATCCCTTGTCATCCTTACCGAGTGATTCTCCAAACAATTGCTTCAACCATTCACAAATCATCTCAGTTTGAGGATCATAGGTACAGAACATCTCATAAGGATATCCAGCCTCATGGTTCAACAAATAACGATAGGCTCCATATTGATAAGCCAAGTTCTTGTGCCAATCATTGTCACCGTAATCTTTTTCACCATCGACCAATCCTTTAACAAAAGAACGTATGTCGATTCCAGCACATGCAATTGGGAACAATCCTACAGGTGTTATGACTGAGAAACGTCCACCGATATCGTCAGGAATGACGAATGTCTTGTATCCTTCGACATTGGCTTCTGACTTCAAAGCACCTTTAGCTTTATCAGTAGTTGCAAAGATTCTATCCTTGAGTTGGCCGGTTCCCCATTTCTTGATGATGAGTTCCTTCAAAAGACGGAAAGCTACTGCAGGTTCAGTGGTTGTTCCAGATTTGGAAATAACATTGACTGCAAAATTTCTTCCTTCGAGCCATTTCAAGATTTGATGTGTATAGGATGGACTTAAAGTATTGCCGAGATAAACAATTTTAAGTTTGTCATCGCTATACAATCCATTTATAGCATCGATTACAGCACGTCCGCCCAAGTAGGATCCCCCGATACCTACACAGACCAATGTGTCGAACTTGCTTCTCACGAGATTGGCAGAATCGATGATGTCTTGAATATCATCGTTAGTCAACTTGGAACAATAATCCATCCAACCCATGAATTCATGACCTTCACCGGAGCGCTCAGCAATTACCTTGCTAGCAGCATTGATTTGAGAATTGATGCTTTCCAAATTTAGCTTCTCAATCTTCTTACCGTAATGTCTTAAAGTAATCATTTATTTTCTCCCCTAGAAAGTATATTAAAAAACTTCAAAAACCGGAGATATTTTATAACTAAAAAAAGAAAAAGCTATATGAAAGCTAAAAATAATTACATTGGTATATATTGTAAGCGTATTCTAACAAGTTTGAATCTATTTTCTTCTTAAAATTCCTTTTTCATTGCTTAAATTTGTAAGACAAGCAATCATAAATGACTAAATCATCATCATTTGTTACTTTAAAGGAAAGAGTAGACCCTTGAATCAATAAAGGTGATTTAGATTTGTTTAAGACCATTTGAAAATCATCGGTCTTACTTTCTTCTTTCAACTCTTCATAAGCCTCATATATCAAATTGAAGTCAAAGCCTTGAGGTGTTTGAACTCTTTTTATAAAAGTCCTGTCTACATATTTTATTCCATCATTTTCTTTCAACAAAGAATCTGACATATCTAGCACAGGTGTTACTGCATCATGATCTTTTAGAGCATCTTTAATGTTCAATATTATGTTAGAAGGAACAAAAGGCCTTGCTGCATCATGAATCAATACTTTGATATCGACATCAAAGTACATGTTTTTAATAAAATTAAGAGCATTTCTAACACTCTCAGTACGATCTTTTCCTCCACTTATAACAGGATAGAATTTTTTAGTGAATATAAATGACTGACTCTTTACTTTTTCCTCATCACCGTGAGGAACCACCAATATAACATCATCCATAAATGAGGCTAGAGTTTTCAATGAATGAATATACATTGGTTCATCATCATCTTTAGATACATAGTACTGCTTGACAATACCATTCATTCTAGTCGACTTTCCCGCCATCAATAAGATTCCAATATACTTAGTATTCATCGGTATCTTCCTTTCTTCACACCTAAATATAAGATAATATAAAACGAATCAAAAAGAAAAACGAGGTTTATTATGAATACTTTGTGGACTATATTGATTGTAGTTGGTTCCTTACTGATCTTATTCCTTCTTTATCTATTATTGGGATGGATACTTTGGCTAAGTCTAAAGAAGCAAGAAAATAAAGTGATGGATGAATTTAGAAAGATAGAACCATTTGAATCTTCAAGGGTCGACTTGATGAAAGAGGCCTGGACTTATGTAGATGAAAGAAATCTACCTTATAAGAAAGACTTCAGAGAAACATTCGAAAAAGCATATCCAGATATTTCTTCACAAGATCTAGTGGCTAGAAGAAAAGCCAAAGAGACTTTAGACTTTGGCTTTATCTATACCAGAAAACTACTTGAAGAAAAAGGAAAAAGAACAGACAGAGCTAATGAATTGATAAAGAAGTTGAAAGAGAAGCAAGTAGAAGGCGACAATGCCTATCAAGCATATGACAAAATTGCCGTTAGATACAACGCTATCCTATCTATGGCAAATGTCAAAATAGTGAATAAGATGAGTGGAAAGAAAAGAAAAGATCCAGCAGTTATTTTCTAGGTGTAGAAGAATTTTTAAAAAAATCACTTGATTAAAAATAACTACTCGTATATAATCCCTTCTTGCCGTGGGGTCATGGCGAAATTGGTATACGCGTACGTTTGAGGGGCGTATGGGTCTCCCGTGAGAGTTCAAGTCTCTCTGACCCCACCATTAAGAAATTAATTAATCGATTCAGTAAAATACTGAATCGATTTTTGTTTTCTATATTTCATCGAAAACAAACGATTCTATAAAGCAGCCATAAAAGCAGTGTTAATAATGGTTATTTTTAATGCAATAATCTTCCAGCCCATCTATCGATATAGGATTGGATAGTATTCCAAGATATAAAACCTTTTCCTATAGATATAGCCATATACTTACATGGTAACTTATCATACAATTCTTTAGATAGATATTTATCAAATAATGAATAATCCAATAATCCATATTTCTTTATATCTTCGTTTTTCTTCTTTATGTTATATTTCAAAGATTCATTTTCATATTCAAATATATTGAATAAACCAATAATTCCCCCTGTTATACTCAACATGTTATCTGAAATGATATTTAAGTTATTGAATAAGCCACCTTCCTAGCATCGTTATCCTTTATATCAGTAGTTTTAGGATCTATTGGAGAACTCCATGCAGGTTCAAGTCCTGTCCAGGACACCACGATTGAAACACGCCTTCGATTCCTAGAAAGGGTATCGGAGTTTTTTTCTTTGTCTCTGATTTGGTAAAGTTATGGATCCGAATTTTAAACCTTATAGAACAGGCATGATGACCATCTTAGAACGTTATCCCTGTGGAAAAGGGAACGGTAAATCGAAAAGCCGTATGTTTGTCTATTGCTTATGCAAATGTGACTATGGAAAGGAATTCATCGTCGGAGGCGATGAACTATCCAAGCATCCTTATTCCTGCGGATGTACTCCCAAACCCAAAAGGTCGGAAACAGGGAGAATCAATGACTGGGCACTTGGCTACAAAAAAGATAAACATGCCATGACCTGCATGCTGAAACACACAAGAGCCGTATATGCCAACTGCAAGTCAGGAGTATCAAAACAAGAAAAGAAAATGCTGGGAGGCTTATATCACCTTCCAGCAAGTCGATTATTATCTCGGATCATACAAAACAAAGCAGGGAGCTATAGAAGCAAGAATAGAAAGAGAGAAGAAATACTTTGATCTGTATATCAATAATGAAGCTAAAATGGAACAAGGGTTGCAGGATTCAACAAATGATAAAGACAAAGCTTTTAATAAATAATCGCTTCACCATTGCTAATGCAATTCTTCAACCAACGGATATAGAAAAGCAAGGTGTCATAAGTCATCAATTTTTTTCCGATTGACACCTTAAAGTACTTAAAACCGTAATCGATAAATATCTTTTCGGTGATCAAATCCTCAAAATCAGAATACTCATACAATCCATATTTATCGATTTCTTTTTTCATATTGTTTGCATCGAACTTAAAGTCATTATCATAGTCGAAAATATTGTATACACCCTTTAAAACGCTTGTGATGTTTAAAAGTCCATTGCTAACACAGTTAAGATTTTCACTCGTTACCAAAGTATAAGAAATTGTTTTTCTCTCTTTTATTTTGGCTTTAATAAGCGTAGATACTAAAATTCTGTTGCTTTTATAAGAAACAAATCGGTGACCGATGAAATCTTTAAAATTAAGAGGATTAATGTCTATGTACTCGTTTTGATCAACATCAAATAAGCCATGAGAATCGATGAAATTAATAGATGTGCCGTCATCAAATCCAAGTTCGATAACTTTATATTTTCTTTCTCCATGGTTAATCACCGCAGCAATTTTCGAAAGCTCAAACGAACCCGTTAAATGATTAAAAGAAACCACTTTATCATCGCTGTGGATTGATTCGATAGGAACATATCCTCTGCTTGTCAAAACTTTAGTCCCGATTTCAAAGCACCCGGCGTCTGCCTTTTGAAGCAAATTTAAAGTCATTGTATATGTTTTTCCGGTTCCTAATTCAGTGACTTTCACGACTAAGTTAAAACCGTCATCGTAAGCCCCGGTGCCAGAAACCGTATGAAGCGTGATCTTATCCACATCCGTAACAACATTTGTTTTCTTTTGCGGATCGTTTAAATATTGTCTTCCGGCAGCGGAAGCATGCAATGTCCACTCAATTGCCGACCATTTTGCACCATCATTCAAAGACAAAGTGAAATCAATATTTTGATTGTTTTCGTATTTATGCTTGGAATTAAATGATTCGAATGATTGAGAGGCCCCATTAGCAACATTCATCGTTGCAGTGTCTTTTTTACTATCTGTAATTGTAATCGTACTTATGGGAGTTGTTTCTTGAGAAACGATAACTTCCGTTTCAAACTGGCCAGTTACACCACCGCATTCGGCGAATATCGTAACCTTTCCAAGTTTTTTCCCAGTCACCTTTCCATTTTGGTCTACCACTGCAATAGAATTGTCCGAACTAGACCATTTAATGGTCTTATCATAACACTTATCAATATCATCAATAGCAGCGCGTAGTTGAATCGCTGAGTCCACGTATAAAGGAGCTTTATCATCAATTAAAGGAGTTGAGCAGTTGACTTTGATAGAGTGTACTTCAAATTCATTCTTTCCATTATTATCCGAAGAAATAGAAACACCGCTATTAATTACGCCCACAATATTATTGGCAGACGAATTCACGCTGGAATTCATAGCGTATCTGTTTTTATTTGAATAAGCACTATAAATATTGTTCTTGAATGAAATACTATAATCCATGTCCTTATCACAAAAGATTACTGTTTGATGGCCACTCACGGTCTCGATTGTTCCATCAGAGAAGATGATATCGTACACTGGCAAAAAAGAGCTGTTTTCCGTGAATATATTCATTCCACAATAAATTTTCTTCTTGGACAAGTAACTGGTAGGAATCATTTTGGTTTTTTCACGTATTTCCAAATAATCATCCGCGGTCCAAGGCGGGTTGATTTTTCCAGTGCTTTTCACATTCCAAGCTTCTTTGGAAACTGATTCAGCTATTGTAGAATCAATAGCATTATTCGAATCAGTATAAACGATTCCGCCAAAAGAAGTAGGATTCAAAGTCGAATTGTTCTCAATAACCAATTCACCGCCTTCAGTGAGAGGGTATTTAACCGCATCATAATCATTCACGGCTGTTTCGCCGTTCCCTAGAGCACCATCATAGAAAGCAGAATAGACAATAAAGTCACTGGCCGTAACTTTGCAGCCTTCCTTTATTCTCATCTTGGAACCTGGAAGTAGTTTAACTCTTTGTTTCGAAAAATTATAAACAGCATCTTTGGCTTGTCCAGGAGCCTTTGACAAAGTCACATGATACATATTGGTTACAGGCAAAAATGAATCGACAGTGCTAAAGCTTATTGACATCATATTTGTGGCCTTTAATTTTAAATCAATATTATTCAGATTTATTCCACCTTCAATGACCAAATCCATAACATTTGTAGAGCGATAAAAATGTGCATTAACCGATGAATAGTCAGCATCTGTAAGCTGTATAAAAGCACTACTATCCTTGCCAATCATCAATACCAAATTGTGGAAATTTTTATTCACACTATCTTGATACTTAGCATAAAGATTAGAAATTCCAACCACGCTTCCTTCATAACTAACAGATGTTGATACATCTATATTTTCAAGTCCAAACTGGTTGAATGGCGAACAATGCTGCTTAGACATAGCCCCTCCGGTCAAAGCAACGGAAAATGTGAACCCTCGATAATCATAAATCACTAAAGGCATAAGTAACTGGCCAGCTTGAATAGCTATTTTGCTTCCATTATTTTCAGTTTTTTCAGAGATAAAGCCAAAGCAATAAGTCTTTGCTGAACTATTACTTTGAATAATTTTCGCATTTTTATTCAAAAGAATTTGAGAATAACTGTGCGTTGTCCTTCCTATAGGTCCGGCACTAGAAGAAGAATTGCCGCCAGACATATAACCGCTCAGAACCAATCGGCCGTTGTTGGTGAGGGTAACGTTATCGTCTACTTCAATTGTTACTCTAAGATAATGCTGAGAATCCTTCAATGCTGATTGCGAATAGTTGCCCCCACGATTTCGATCGTCATTTGACATTGAATCAATAAACTTAGTCAGGGTATCAGAGTTCGAAATAGTGGATGAAGTATTTAAGTCTGTAGGCACAACCAAAGAAACGCCGGCTTTAATCTCACAATTTCTTTTGATGTGATAGGTCACTTTATCCGGAACTATATTATTATCTTTGGAATGATAATTATTGTTGCTTGGTGGTATCACTAAAACAATGTCGCCAGACTTGGCAACATCCAACGCCTTTTCAATGGAGGTATATTTAACTTTATCGTTGCCCACGATATAGGCAACCGGCTTTGAAGTGGTGTCTCGATTATTTAAAGCATATTCTTTATGCGACTGCACAATCCAACTGGAATACCCGGCAGTAGCCACAAGGCTAGCACATGACAAAACTAATAAAGCAGTTTGTTTGATTCTTTTTTTCATGAAGCCACCGCCTTTACGTTAAGAGAGAAAGACAGACCGGAAGTCGACAATTTCGGATAAACAGCAGTTTCAAAATTTGAAAAAGAAAATCCAAGTCGGATGTTGAAGTAGACTTTTGCCGAATCAAATAAACCGTTTGTGTTTTCAATCGTATATCTAATTTTTGCCGTCTGATTAGAAACATTGCAATTTACTGATAAATTACAATTATCCGAAAAGTCAGTCGTGTTCAAGCTGTAAAAAGCGTTATAAGTTCCGTCTTCCGATTTTTCCAGGTAACTATCACTGAAGATCCCAAAAGTCCCTGTGTTTACAATTTCAAAGTCAAATGAAAGACTATTGCTAGACGACAGCAACTGATTGAAATTCTCATCGGTAGTATTTATCATTATTGGAAAATAAATATAACCATCAGAAACCAATGTTTCATCTCGCACTATCCCATAAGGACAATACTGAAACATCTCGGGTTTCTGAATTTGAAATATATTTTTTAAATCAATGACATCCGCAGCACTGACCTGGATCTGAGCTTCCGCACTGGCTGCTCCGACGATAGACCAGGCGGAGAAGCCGATGGAAATCAGAGAGATATTACTTAGAAATAGTACCCCCCAAAAAAAAATCTTAGATGAAATTCTCTTCAATTTATTCTTTTTCATGTTGGTCAGTTATTTATGACAAAAGTTTACCATATGTCCATCAAAAAGTAAAATTTTATTAATGCCGTCTAACTTTTTGTGATTGTAACTAGACACAGATTAAAAAAAGCCTCACATATTGTGAGGCTGAATGCTAGGACATCTCCTTCTTGTCGTCCTTATCGTTGTCTAGTGCTGAAGAAAGTGCCTTAAGGGTAGTGCCTTTCTCTTACCGTCTTTGCCCTTAAAGAAGACACAGCAATACCATTCATTATGCTTTTCCCGTAAGGTGAAATTGACTCTCATAGATATCAGTCACCTATCTCGATAACCTCATAGCCTCTGGTGCGGGTGCATGGAACGTTGATGACTTTGACGATTCTTTTTTCCTTTTCCTCAGGAATTCCTGGATAGACCTTGGCTCCGTTTTCCTTCATCTGTCTTTCCTTTTCTTCGCAATATCCGATCATGTCCGCAACATCCTGCTTCAAAAACAATCGGCATGTTCCGAACTTAAAGCTCTTGATTTCATCCTTCATGACGAGCTTTAAATTCAAACGCTCCGACACACCCAAAAACTGGGGCAGCCCCTGCAAAGTGATGACATCACTGAGGTCATCGAAGTTGACGCGTTTCTTTTCTGATTTCTTTTCCATCAGAATTTTCTCCTCTTTTTACTAGACCCCGAATACCTCAAGCAAGGAGTATCCGGCTCTTACTTACCATCTTTCATCGCCATGGATATCCAAATCGACATCCACTAATTGTTTATTCTTTGCAAATTCAGTGGCATCGTCTAGCTTTATTTCAGGTGGAGCATGGTATATAAAGGAATCATCTGATACATACAATATCAAATATAGTGAAACTGATATGTTTAGAACTTATGTAGTCTTTGAAGTAGATGGTGGATCTGATTCCACTCTTTACTACAAAAGCAATGAAGTCAAAGCTTTGTACTAAGCCTTAAGTCAAACCAATAGCCGCTATCACTTAGTGACTATTTTTTACTTAGAAATTAATATATAAGACATATGATATAAAAAAGGCTACACCAGTTATTAAGTAAGGAAAATGGTTATATTTATTCAGTTCTCTTATTCCAACTTTACTAGCCCTATAATCATTCAAATCCAAATAAGGCTTGCTGTCTGACTTCCTATATTTTAAAGATATAAGCCCATATGAGATAAAATCGAATGCACCCCAATCAAAAAGCCACGTGAAGAAACAAAGAGCTAGAGAGATAAAGGCTGAGAATCCCAAGGCAGCAGACATAGCTTCTTTAGTTTTACCTAATCCATAATAGATTCCTAGCATCAAACTTGTAGCTACAACAATTTCTACTATCGCTCGTATTGTTACCCTTCCTAGTTTTGATTTAAAGAAATCTTTTATGTTTTCCATCTTCTTAGTTCAGCCTTTCATATTTGTTGTTATCATACAATCAATTCTTAATACTTCTTTATATTTATCTTAAGGTTTCTTATAAAAACCTTAAGATAATATGAACAAGATGGTCTTTCTATCTAATAGTTTTTTCTCGGCTAACCTTGTTGTAGTAAGAAGGAAGCAAACTGCATCAGCTCCATATTTTGTCTTAGTCTCCGAGTTTTAATTAAAGCAAGAATGTATAATGAAGTCTATGTGGGAATAGCTCTACATGTTGGTGAATCTACTAACACTACGACTTTATTTTGTATAAAAAAAGATTATCAAACTATAATCCTGTAGATTTCAATTTGATTGAAGCTAAAGTGATGGATGTTGGCACACAACAAAAGCATAATAAAAAGGGGCCTCAGCCCCTTTTTTATGATTACCATACTTCCTTATTGTTTATTAAGAATAAAGCTAAGTTATCCTTTTCGACTACATAACAGTCATAGCTTTCTTTGTCGCTGAATTGACTGTTCTGTAAGTTCCAAGTGACAGTCATATCTGATGAACTATTGCACCCAACATAACTAATATACTTAGATTCTTTTTCATCCTCAAACAAATAATCACAACTTCCATACCAGATTTTATCAGAATTCAGTATCTTTCCTTTGACTCTAGTAAACTCAGTCAATTCTATTTTAGTTGAAAACTTATACATCTCAAATACAGGTATTGTTTTAAAAGCATAGTAATCTTCTATGCCCGGTTTCCATTTAAATATTACCTTCTCTCCCACTTCAAAATCATCAAAAGAAATTTTATTTAATACATACTTCAAATCTGATCCTTCTTCTGGATCTACGACAGAATAACATTTAACATCGACAGATTTGTCGGCCCTGGTGACTGCTAAATAGTGACTGAAATAGAAGTCATCTCTTACATAGTATTTCCCAAAATTATCTTTTTCCAAAGTTCCAGATGTATATTCATATGTGAACGGATCTAATCCTAATATAGTAAAAGGCCCAAGATCAGTAATTGAATTATCAGTCTTACAAGAGAACAAAGATACTAATGAAATTGCTGATAATACTATCTTTCCAAGAATATTATGCATAATACTTTTCCACCATCCTTTCAGTTTCTATTATTTTGTTGGTTATATACAATAACATTTTATATCAAAGCTTTTTTATAAACAATATAGACAATTTTTTTAGTTATCAAAGCTTAGTATCAATAAATCAATTGCTTATTAAAATAATTAGCCATGAGTTTTCATTGTTTTAGCATTGAATTTCCTAAAATGTCCTTCTTATTTCTGTAATCGACCTCGTTTCCTATTTCGACATTTTATCCGCCGTTGATATTCTAGATGGTTAGCTCTATAAGTTTGGCCAGCACATTGTTTCCGAGATTCTCCATAAAAGAAGATGCCCATATTCCAATAGATTACAAATCAGTATTGGATAAATTAAAAAATTATTTGAAATAGAGACTTTGATGTTGGGTGGAGGTGTAATATTAAACTAGTCTTTCATCCATGTAGGTATGTGTGATGAAATCAATGTAGTAATTGCTCCTTGTTTTGATGGACCCACTTAGACTACGGCTCTATTCAGCAAAAAAAAGATTATCAAACTATAGTCCAGTAGATTTCAATTTGATTGAAGCTAAAGTGATGGATAGTGGCACTCTTTGGGTCAGATATAAAGTAAATCATTAATAACCATCACCTAAATACAATCTTTTGACCGATACTAATTTTTATAAGAACTAAATAGTCCTTTTTCTTCTATAATACTATCGATATAAATTAAACGGATATGAACAAAATAGCAATTGTAGAAGATGATGAATTGGATCGTTCCAAATTGAAGACATTCATCAAACAGTATGAGATGAATAACCCAAGCTTTTCGTTTGAAATAATCACATTTTCAAATCCAATTGTATTTATCGACTCTTATTCATTTGATTTTGATCTAATCTTCTTAGATATAAAGATGCCTGGAATGAATGGAATGGATTTAGCTAAAAAGATAAGAGAAAAAGATAAGAATGTTATTTTGTTCTTCATAACCTCTTTAGGGCAATACGCAATAAAAGGATATGAAGTAGAAGCATTGGATTTCTTAGTTAAGCCTATTCAGTATCAAGAATTCGCATTAAAATTTGATAGAGCCGTAAATAGAATTCACAAATCCAATTTAGAAGAGAGTATCGTGGTGACATATAAAGGAAATTCAATCAGACTAAGCATAAATGAAATCACCTATGTAGAAGCAATACATCATAGAATCGTATATCACACCAATTCTAAAAGGGAATTTATGTCTTTAGGAACTCTTAAATCTGTGATAGAAAAATTAAATAGCAACTTATTCTCACTATGTAACAAATGCTATCTAGTAAATCTAAAGTTCATAACTAATATACATGATACTTACTGTTATTTAGGTAATGAAAAATTATTGATTTCTAGGCCTCGAAAAAAAGAATTCAAACAAGCCTTTGTCAATTATCTTCAAGGTAATTCAAAATGAATGAATTCTTAATCAAACTTTTAGGGGAAGAAGTCCTTAAACAGCTTGTCATAATATTATCAGCTGATTTTGAAGTCCTTCTATCTATTTATCTATTCAATATAAAAGGTCACTATAAGAAGAAGTGGTGGCTTTGGAATCTCATTACTATTTTTTCACTCATACTTTTATCTGTTCCTCTTGCATATTTAAGAAGCACCATGTCAAGCATAAGAGCCTTACAAGGAATAGTTCATTCCTTGTATATGTTTGGACTAACATCACTGCTTTTATTCATCACTTATGATGAAGGAAAATTCCAATGGATCCAATCATTATGTGCCACACATGCAACAAGAATATTCACTGCAAAATCATTAGGAGCAATCCTAAATCTAACAGGTAATGATACTATTTTAACCATGTCTTTCTTCAAAGGTCAGAATATATATTTAGATTGGACAATATATTATGCTTATCATATAGCAATCTACATAATCTTCGGCTTCATTTTTAAAATGAAAAACAATGTCAGTTTATCTAAAAAAGGAAAACGCAACATTTCAATTTTAACCATTTTTTCTGTATTAGCGACTGATTTCTTCTATTGTTTCGTCACTCCGTATGAATCACAAAGTTTAATTCTGTCTGGAATGATTAAAATAGTTTGTTGCTTTATGGCTTTGGTGATTCTAATCATTAGAAAAGGAATCTTCTATTCATCGAATCAGGAACAAGAAATGGCTTTGATGTCAAACTTGTTAGACAAAGAAAGAGAGCAGTTTGAGAAAAGTAGAGAAAATATAGATATCATAAATTCTAAGTGCCATGATTTAAATCACCAATTATCCAAACTAGAAGGAAAGATAACAGATGAAGAACTATTATCTTTGAAAGAAGCTACTTCCTTCTATGATTCAACCATAAAAACGGGTAATGATGTAGTAGACTCAGCAATTTACGAGAATCAACTGATTTGTCAAAAACACAACATCAAATTAACTTGTATGTGCGATGGAAATCTTTTGAATTTTATGGAAAAGACTGAGTTATATTCTTTGATAACAAATGCTTTGTCTAATGCAATCAAAGCTGTCGAGAATCTCCCTGATGATAAAAGAATTATCGATTTTACTTTAGCCAAGAAGAATGGAATTATATTATTAGAGATTGATAATTATTTTGATGGTGAAATCAAATTCAGTTCTTCTAATCTTCCAATATCGACCAAAACAGATGGGAAGAACCATGGCTTTGGGTCTAAATCAATTTCATACATTGTCAATAGATACAACGGAACATTATCCTATTCTACCGACAATCAAATATTCAAATTACTTATTTCATTTTAAAAATCCTAGCCGCTGAGCTAGGATTTTTAATTTCAATGTTTCTAATCTACTTTTTATTCCCTGGTAAGAATAAAACAACTATTTCAGTTATAGTTCCAATAAGGAATAATATCAAGAAAGTCAAATAGATTCCAAGATTTCCTCCGAACCAATTAACACCGGTCATCAAGTCTGCTAGGGGGTAGCAAGCAAGATATAACTGTCTTCCACATCCAACTGAATAGAATGCGACAGAAACTAATGGTGCATAATCATTGATGTACTTAAATCTAACAAAGAATGATATTATTCCTATCAAGCTTCCGATTAGAAACATGATGAATGCAAATGTTCTCGAATAGTCTTCAATCTTCAATTCACCCGGATTAATAATCAAATAAGGAATCGATACGATCAACATAAACAAAGATATTCCAAAAGATAAGTATTCAATCCAAGAACAATCTTTTGAAAAAATATTCTTAAAATAATTCTTCATTTGATTACATCTCCTTTTTCTTTCTATTTTCCAAGACTTCGAAAGTAACATCCAAAGCTAAGAAAATGCCAGTAACGCTTCCTAGCACTGAAATGACACTGATAATTCCTGTTTCCCACCAGCTAGCACCTGTATCGATGACAACATCATCACCAGCCATAGCAAAATTACGTGAAATCGTATAGAAATAATGTTTAGCGATGGTTCTAGCTTTACCCCAAAGATGACCATCTTTATCCTTTATCAAAGCATTCTTCAAATCAGATGTTCCTCTAGTCTCATCATTATTGAACTGATCGATTCCAGCGTCAACGGATTCATTAGTATATAGATAATATCTACTTCCTTTAGATGAATCTGTCATAGCAACACCTTTGAATCCCCATTCGTTTCTTAGTACTTGAGTCATAGTAGCTGGATCCATAGAAACAACCTTAAATCCAACCCTAGTATTTGAAGTCATCGTACCCAATGATCCACCTTTGGTAAAGCTTCCTTCAAATCCTTTCAAAGGTCCTTGTCTATAGGTTTGCTCAGTCATGATAGTTGAATTACCATTTCTCCAAGTTTCTTGATCGTTAGCACAGAAATGCTTTACATAAGTGGTCAAGCCTTTTTCGGTAGCAGCCTTAGTTTGAATAGCACCGACTAAATATGAAAGGATAGTATCTTCGGAATAGTATTCATAGTTTCTTCCTGCATATGGTGTTCTATGCATGTTAGCTCCGAATCCATACACTCCGTTTTGACCTACAGCCATTCCATCCTCAGCCATGAATTTTCCTCTCAAAGCGATAAGTTCATCGTTGAATGTCGAAGTCGCAACTACTTCACTGACATGTGAGAATCCGACATTTGATTGAATTCCATCTGGTCCATCAGCAGCTGAGGTTTGAGGAACTCCAAGTTCTTCAATAGCGTCATTTCCAAACTTTTCGCCACAAATCTTTGCTAATTGAGTCGGAGTCAATTGATCGATGAATTTATCCCATTTCTCATCATCTTCATAAGGAACATTGCGCATATCCTTCAAAGTGATTGGAGTTTCATATTTTTGTGAAAACTTATACGAAGTCACATCAGGTGCATCGCTAGGTTTAACATAAGTATGACCTTCCAAAATAGTTTTAATTTGATTGTTGACGGTCAAGTTCTCAATTCTAGATGGATATGTATTCCAATCTGATCTAGTCAAATAATTGACTGTATCTTTCATAAAATAATTTATATCCATATCGTCGAATTGGTTAGATACTATATTTCCAGTATCAGGAGATTTAGCGTAAGTTATATTATCCAAAGAAGACAGAGTAGTTTTAACTGCATTTTGCTTATTTCCGGTTACTATTTGTCCATCTTGATCAAACAATCCAGAAATGCCTTGTAATGCCATAACATTATTTAAAGCATCATGACAATCTTTTCCAATACTGAAATAATAATCTCCTGGATCAAAAACATAGCAACCTTTCTTTGTTGAATCAGCTCCGTTAACAGCTTTATTATCATATGTTGCAAATAAATAATCATCTGCGGTTATAGTTATGGTCTCACTCTCATTTGCTTTAAGGTTCTTCGTCTTTCCATAGCCTATAAGCTGTATAGCTGATTTCTCTGCATTTCCAGTGGTAAAAGGAAGTGAAGCATATAGTTCTACAACATCCTTACTCTCTCCAGAATAATTGTCGCTTCCCAAATTGGTAACTTTGACTTTTGCCTCGACCACATGTTTATCTCTATTCCACTGTATGCTTTCAATTTTTTCTTCAAACTTAGCATATGAGATTCCATATCCGAAAGGATATGAAATTTCATCCGCATAGTTCCAAGCACCACTAGAAGCATAAGATCCAATTGTATTCTTTGCATTATTCTTTCCTTGAACTTGATCAAAGTATCTAGTCTCATAATACTTATATCCGATATAAATATCTTCTGCATAGACTAAATATTTATTTTGACCTGGTTCAGTAACATTTGAATAATTGAAGGATCCAAAGTTTCTCATAGCCGGTGAAGACAATGAGTTTGTAGCATATGTATCAACAGTTCTACCGCTTGGATCATATTCACCTTTCAATACTTTAGCTACACCTTCAAATCCAGTATATCCTGGATAGCCTATCCAAAGACATGCATCAACTCCTAGTGACTCTAATTCACCAACTTCCATCGTGGTAGCTGTATTCAAAAGAACGACAATCTTTTTGAATCCACTGGCTTTAGCCAATTCGATGGTTTCTCTTTCTTCTTGATGAAGTGAAAGCATCCTAACACCTTGATTGTCGATAGGATCTCCGTTTTCATCTGCTCCATTGTCTTGGTTTGAATCGCCTTTACTAGCAAAATCTTGCTGTTCTCCTGAAAATCTGCCCAGAGTGATCAAAGCCACATCGTTATATTGACTGAAAGAAGACTTCATTCCATCATCGTAGAAGTCCTTTCCGACTTCCCCGATGAATCCACGACTTCTTTTCACAGTCGAGTTCTTCAATGCATTATAGACATTATCATTTATAGAATATCCTTCGTTCTTCAAGGCTTGATATAATGAAACAGCTCCGCCTTCTTCAGTTGTGATAGATCCTCCAGATGCACCCTTGAATATATTGTCTGCACTAGTTTTACCTAAGAGTGTCATCTTAGAACCAGCTGCAATTGGCAATGCATTATTGTTGTTAAATAAAAGAACAGATCCTTCAGCTTGAGTTTGAATTTCATTCAATCTCTCTGCTTTTCTCATTTCTTCAATTGAAGAATAATCAGAACTTTGGGTATTAGGTTTTGATATTCCAAGGAAAATATCTACTTGTCCTGAATTTTCAAATGCGAGAATTCCTGCATAAGAACAAAGTGCAGTCAAAAGAGCAAATGTTCCAGTAAGTCCCCTAAACAACTTGCTTTTTTTCATTTTATATCTCCTTATCTATTAATAAAGTTGAGCAGTGTAATCAACATAATCAAAATTAGCTGTTCCTTCAGTTACAGCAATACTTGTGGCTTTTGTATTAAAGGAATTCAAATATTCGCTACCACTGGCATATTGTTTAACTTCTTGAGTTGTATTATCCGTGAATTGAGTATGAGTCTTAGCTGCATCGTCCCAGTTATCTGAATCAACATAATATTTACCATCATAATTCATTGTAACTCTACTAGGAGCAGAAAGGCTTATATCAGACATTGAATCATCCAATTCATTGGCTGTTTTGGTATATGTTCCATAGAAGGAAAGAACATAATTTGCTCTTTCATTTCCTTGAACACCATTTCCTTCCTCAGGAAGAACTAATCCAGAATAAGAAGTCGAGTAAATGGAGAAGCAATAATGAGTCGAGTCCAAGAGATCCAACACTTGTTGATTCATAGTTGTCACATAATAATTATAGGTAGGTCTCACATTCATATAGCCTAAGGATGCGTTGCTCATGTAACTACCTGTAATTGAGTATCCTACAGCAGAGGTTGAAATACTTGTTCCTTCATCTAAGGCTTCGGTTTTGAAGAAATCAAAGCTAGCTGCTTTTTTCGAAACTGAAACATCAACAGGCTTAAAGGCAAGAGCTTTCATGAAATCTTCTTTGGTCTCATAGGTGACTTTATTAAAATAGGCACCTGTTCCAGTAACAGGATGAAAGTTCTCTGAATCGACATAAAAGTTAGAATTGAAATTTCTTACTATTCTTGTAGGAGTAGCTAAAGATACATCCAGTGTATCTTCATCTAACTCATTAGTTTTTTGAGTACAGGTTCCATAATAACGAGTTACAGAGCTTTCACGAGCAGAACCAGTGGCATCATTTCCTACATCAGGTAAAACCACTCCTGAAAAACATGATGAATCCAAAGTCAAACAATAAGTGTTGTCTGAATAAAGTTGAATAGTTTCAAATGAAAAAGTGGTCCAATAAATTTGGTTTGCTGGTCTCATATTTTGATACTGAAGAACAGCAGGTGAAATATAAGCACCAGTCAAAGTAACATCGGTAGGATCGTCTTTCTTTCCAGTGTTTTGAGAATTACCTACATTGGAATTTGCTGAATTTCCATTAGTAGGCTTTGATTCATTGCAAGACATAAGTCCCAATAAAGAAGAAGACAAAAGAATAATTTTTAATAATTGTTGTTTCATATTACCCTCCTAGGCAATCGCTTTCAACCATAATTTCTTTCTCTTCTATTATCAATTGAATTAGAACAAACTGTTTATTTTTTATACTGAATTGTATACTCTTACAATAGTAATGGATTTAAATTATGAGTAAAACAATAGAACAAATAGTATTCGGTAAATCTAAATTCAATAATGAAAAACTACTCAATTATGGATTTAAACAATATGATGATTCTTTTAAATTCGAAAAGAAATTATCGATTGATAATATGATGCTCATCCTCGAGATTCAATCAAACAATGTCATCAATTCCAAAGTTATAGATTTAGATGTCAATGAAGAGTATTTAAACTATAAATTCAGCAATAAACTTGGTGAATACGCCTATAAAATAAAAGAAGAAGTAATAAATATATTAGAAGATATTAAAGAGAATTGCTCTATTGAAACTAATTATAGATTCGATCAATCCAATCGAATCGATTCATATATTTGTAAAGCATACAAAGTAAAGCCAGAATTTCTAGGAAAATCAAATCCTAGTTCCGGTGTATATAGGCACTTAGAAAATAGAAAATGGTTTGGTCTTATCATGAACATAGACAAAAGAAAATTAGGTTTGAAATCTTCGGATGAAATAGAAATTATCAATTTGAAAATCACTCCTCAAATCATAGAAGAAAAATTAAAATCAATCGGATATTTCAAAGCATATCACATGAATAAGAAATCATGGATTTCAGTATCTTTAGATGATTCTTTATCGGATGAAGAAATAATAAGATTGATAGATTTGTCATTTGGATTGACAAAAGACTAGTAAATATTGTGTTTATTACCTATTAAGTTGTTTTTTTATTACTTGCTGCCAATTAAATAATTGTAAATATAAATTTTACAATACATACTATAAGAAATTTCGACAGATAGATTTATAATAAAGCGTTAGAAAGGTGATAGTTATGTTCAAAAGAAATAAAAAGAAATATCTCATCGCATTTGATATGGATGGGACTTTATTAAAGTGTGACAATACTGTAGGAAAGAAATCTAGAAGGATTATAAAGAAATTAGTAAAAATGGGTAACTACGTCACAGTTGCTAGCGGAAGACCTGTTAGAGTAATCTTATCCTATTATGAAGACTTAGGCTTGAATGGACCTATAGTCTCATATAACGGATCTTTGGTATCTGATCCATCAGATAGTTCTTTTGTGCCATCTAAAAGATTATTTCCTAAGGAAATCATTATCGATTTTCTTAACAAAGTCGGATACGATAAAATCGACAATGTCCTCATAGAAACTGAAAAAGCAATAATATCAAAGAAAAAAGATCAGACTTTGCAAGGCTTTTATCACAAAGAAGGAATGGAAGAAAGAATTGGAGATGTCAGAACACTGATTGATGACGATTGTTTTATTTGTGTATTATCGATGGCAGATCACAAATTCGATGAAAGATTAGTGAACGCTGCTTTCTACTATCCTAATATGGGACTTAGATTTTGGGGTGGAGTCGAAAGCAACTTTTCCGAACTATATTGGTTAGATGTATCAAAGACATATGGATTGGAACAAGCAAGACAAAAACTGGGTTTATCAAAAGATCAAATAATAGTAGTAGGCGATGCTGATAACGATGTAGAAATGCTCACTGAATACCCCCATTCTATAGCAATGATAAATGGTGAAAACCAAGTAAAGAAAAGAGCGTCGACTGTCTCTAAATACGATAATAACCATGATGGTGCTGCAATAGCAGTTTATGAAATGATAAAGAAATTAAGAAAAGAAAATTGAAGAATATAATATCGACTAATCTATCTCAATGAGAAAGAAATAGATACCTGCACTATAAAAGTAACATCACAATCAGATTTAAAGAAATTGTTTAAATAAAAAAAGCAGATAAATAATAGCAATAATAACTAATGATATAACCTATAAAAAATAAAATAGAAATCAAGATATAAGCAGAGAAATTCCACTTTCTCTTCTTTCTTGCATTTTTATTCAATTAAATCTTTATATGGTCTAACGATGTCTTTTCTAAGAGCACTGATAGTTGAAGCAAACCCATAAGAGGCAAAATCAAAGAAGCCAAAGTTATTGATCAATGAAAAAGCACCAATAGCTAAAAGGCAGGAACCACTTATAGCAAATCCATCACACAAAGACTTGTAGTCACGAGATATTCCATAATAAACAGCTAAAAATATCGATATTCCTAATATTATACTCATCAAACCCCTAATTCCTATTTGACCATATTTTGAATTCATTATCTTTTTAAAATTATCCATACCTTATTCCTTTCTTCCTAATTATTTACTTTTTTCTCATTAAAAAACCTATAAGACAAAAAAAGCTATCAGTCTTGGACTGATAGCAATTTTAATTCTTTTTGAAATTAGTCGAGCTTGAGATGGCTTCTGAAATCATCGATGATCTTATGAGCCAATTCTTGTCCTAATTTTTCATTTGGAGTTACTGTTTCAACATAAATCTTGCATTTAGGTTCAGTTCCAGAAGGACGGCAAGCAAGCCATCCATCCTTGAAGAAATACTTCAAACAGTCGCAAGAAGGAATCTCAGTGATAGGTGTAACTTCACCAGTTACTAAGTCGAAATGCTTTCTCTCGAGATAGTCATCACATGCGATGACCTTGTCTCCTCCGATTACCTTCAAAGGATTGACACGAAGCTCATGGAGTTGCTCGGTCATCTTCTGACGTCCAACCAATCCATTGACATAGATGTTATCAACGACATTTTCATAATGACCGAATTCCTTCTCAAGTTGTGCAAAATATTGATCGACAGTCATTCCATTACGATAGCACCACTCGACCATATCAGCAATTGCAATATTGGATTGGAGACAATCCTTATCACGTACGAAGGGTTGGGTGATATAACCATAAGATTCCTCATATCCAAATTCAAATGGTTCATCAGGAGTATGCTCAATCATGTATCCGGTGAACTTGAATCCAGTAGGAACCCACTTGACCTTAAGGTTGAACTTCTTTGAAGCTACATCAGCACCGAAATTAGATGTGACGAATGAAGAAACGATATAACCATTGTCATGAAGTGTACCGAGTTTCTTACGCATAGTCATCAAATAATTGATGAGAAGTCCGCCAGTTCTATTTCCGGTGTAAAGGTGGAATTCATTATCACTTCCGATAAAGCCGAATCCGACACGGTCAGCATCAGGATCGTTGCAAAGTGCGATGACATAAGAAGGATCCTTGGCATGTAATTCCTTCAAAAGTTTTTCAGCCTTCACAAAGGATTCAGGGAATTCAGGGTTAGGGAAGTGAACACCATCAAAATTTCCATCCCAACGGTCTTGACCAGGAACAGAAGTGACAGTATATCCGAGCTTTCTCAAAGCCCAAGGACCCAAGAAGACGTTACATCCACATTGAGGAGTGTAAACAATCTTGATATGTCTTTCGCCAGGAAGTGAAGAAGTGCTAGCTTCACGAGCGATAAACTTCTCATCGAAGTTCTCACCGAGAACAGTATTGACTCCAGAAACTGTACCTTCTTCAGGCTTGACTTCAACATCGAGGAAATCAGGAAGAGAGGCAATCTCCTTCATCAACATATCGATGTTCTCATAAACCATCTGGCATCCAGTTTCATCATAGACCTTGTATCCGTTATAAACACAAGGGTTATGTGAAGCAGTCACCATAACACCAGCACAGCAATGCATCTCACGAGTTGTATAAGAAAGCTCGGGAGTAGGGTGTGGGCAAGCAAAAGTGAATGTGTTGATGCCATATGCATTGAGAATATCACATACTTCCTTTGCAAATTCTTGAGAATGATGACGGGAATCAAATGATACAGCTACGCCACGCTTCTTTCCTTCTTCTCCATAGTGGTGGATGACGAAGTTTGCCATTCCAACAGTAGCCTTTTGAACAACCAAAGGATTCATTCTATTGGTTCCAGGACCCATTTCTCCACGAAGACCGGCAGTTCCAAAAGCGATATCGCCACCAAACATATCACGTAACTTGTCGTCGCTAGAATTACGAATGATTTCCTTGTCAGCATCACTGACTTTAGGACTATCCAACCACATCTGAGCACGCGCTTTAAAATCCATTGTTTATTTCCTCTTCCTACCCTTTTTTTCCATATTAAAAACAAGGGTTAATAACCAATCCTTATTATAATCTTTTAAATATACTTTTTTCAATAAAATTTAAAGTTTAGGCATCGTATACTTTATTTACTCTTCAAAGTCGGAACTTCATTTATATATTCCCATTTAATCCCCCGATGAAAGTTATCAGACAACATATCTTCTGCTTCATACGAGGAAGTATTTCCATTAAAGAAAACAAAGGGATCTTCACTCCACGTCTCTGGCTTTACACCAGACTCCAAAAATTTAATAGCATTCTCGTCCACATCGATAAAAGTCTCAGCTTCTATACAAGCGATATCTTTAGATAAAACCAAAGCCTTAGGACCATATCATAAAGATATAAAAGTTCCGGGCGAATGATATAAGTTCTATCAATTATAGTTTTAGAAGTGTCAACAAAAATATCAAAACATAAGTCCATTATCTGATTCTATTGATAACTAATTTGCTAGTATCAATCATTTCATTATCTTTTGTAATTGAAAATACTTTTTATGATCATCATCGATCAGGCTTTTCAATCTCATCAACCCATCGCTGAAATTAGAAACCTTAGCGTATGAATTGATATAAGGCATCGTCAAAAAATCATATGAAGTCATGATTCTTTCATCTCCACCATTGATGGTGAAGAATTCCTTCAGTGTTTTATATTCTTTTCCTTCGAAAAAGAACGATTTCTTTTTCGATAATAAATATCCTAAATCAAACCAACTCTCAATAGGATGAGAATTATATTCATCAGTTATTCTCTTTATCGAGCTATAAAAAGTCGGGCTATTTTTATCCAGTCCTCTAGTTTCTAAGAATCTGAGAAGCAATCCTTTAGATAGTAAAGATTGTAATTCGACAATGGGTCTAGGCGCATTGTTCAATATCGTGAGTCCTAATTCATTCGAGTCATTCAATCTAATACCGCCCAATGCTAATTTATGTCCAGGATTTAGTAGGAATGATATTTCAAAAAGAGCAATTTCTTTATCTTTGTTGTCTAAAAAAATACTGACTGCCCTCTTGCCTTTCTCAATATCCATCTCATATAGCCAGTTAGTAAATGATGAATCGTTGAATTGATCGATGAACAAATCTGGGTAAAGACACATTTCATCACCGACTTGTTCCAAAGATGAATAAGACAATCTATCGTTGATTCTAAATGTTCTCTTGATCATATGGCAATTCCTCTTTGCATGTCGATGATGACTACTATAAAGCTAAACACTACCAAGAAGAAAAAGACCCAGCTTATCGAGGAGAACAAAGTATCCAATATTCGATGATTCTTTTGTCTAGTAATCTTCAGCATGCTTTTAATCTTGGTCGATTCTTCAAACACAAACCTATTAATTGAATCTTTATCTAATATCATCTTGTCTTTAATATGTTCGACAAGATAAGACATCAAATTTCCTGCCAACTTGTCTATTTTATTCAAAAGTTGAACAGATTTGTTTTTGGAGAAATTCAAGACATAATCAAACCCACTATCTCTTCTAGATTGTATGGAGAAGATAATAGCGAACAAAATATCGTATATCAATGTTCCGACAATAGGAATAAAAAGTGCGTAAGTCGATAAATAAGACCAATCTGGAGAAATCAAAAACTCTCGCATCAATCCATTAGAAAAAAGATAAAGAGAGAAGAAATTGCTGAATAACAGCAATAAGACTGATAGGAAGGACTCAATAAATCTCAATCCACCAGCTCTTCTATCTCTACTCTTAACTTCATCGATTACATTGGTCATTCTAAAGACTTGATCTTTGTGCCACCCATCGATTCTTTTGGAAACAATTTCAATTTTATCTTCATTAGAAATATCATTATTTACTATTAGTTCATCTATAGTCAAAATCTCGCCTTTATAGTCGATCAAGAGTTGTCCTATGGATAAAGGGCAATCCTTGGGTTGCTCTTTTTCAAAAGGGTTGACCCACCAATTGACAAAAGAATGTATAGCATACTCAAATACATGTGTCTCTAAAGAGGCGTAATCCATCATATTGGTAACTGCAAAATCCAAATCACGAAGTGAAGCATATTCATACATCAGTGAAGGAAGATAAGTCAAAGAAGCTTGTTGCAATTTAATCATGGATTCTATGTAGACAGGCGAGTTCTTCAACGAAACTGAAAGTTGTTGAACAACCTTATAGCAATTGATTCCTGAAGCTTCCATCAATAATCTATTTCTATCAAGAGTATTCATAAAGGCATCACCTCACTATAAGGAACAAAGTAATTGAATATCGGTTCAAAAAATCCATAGTCTATAGTTAAAGCTGGTCTCATTCCACTTATAAAATAAAATACAGTTGTGACTGACATGCACATAAACAATATGGAATAGGTTAGATGGATAAACTTATGACCTATTCCTCTATTGAAAGGATTGGATAAATGCACAAAGTGCTGGGATGATATTCTAAATGTCAAAAGCAAGACTAGAAAAATCACCGTTATCAAAAATGTTCCCGAAGTCAAATATAACGCCTCTAAGTTCTTTGGAGAGTAACCGAAAATAGGTTTAAGAAATTCATAGAATCCTTTCCCGATTGCATTTAGAACTTTATACTCAAAATAAAACTTGTCGAATAGAAAGAAAAAGAATAAACAAATATAAGGAGGAAAGAAAGACCAAAACAAAACTTTTATCTTGTTGTAGGAAACAAAAAAGGAAATAGCTATACAGCATACCAATGGAATTGTTATAAGCCATGATAGGACCATGATAACCGTCTCCTTTTATGTTTCTTATTTTACCTAATAATTAGCTCAAATCAGAAAGTATTTTGCGAAGGTGATCGGGAAGAGGCGCTTCAAATGTCATACCAGAAAGATATGATAGAACACCATCGATCTTCAAAAAACTGAATGTAGCTGCGTGAAGAAATTGAGACTTCAATCCATAGAGATCTTCAAATTCTTTATTTATTTCAAAGTTTCCGTACTTTCCATCACCTACAACCGGATGACCAATCAAAGAGAAATGGGCACGAATCTGATGTGTTCTACCAGTCAACAATTCAACATTCACTAATGCAGTATTGGAGAATTGCTTGACTCTTTTATATTCAGTTATCGCTGTCTTAGCACCTTCTTTCAATGTGCCAGCCCTGACCATCCCTTTATCAGCATCTTTGAGCAAAGGAATATTGATAGTTCCTGAGCCATTCAACTTTCCATAAACCAAGGCTGTATATGATTTCTTTATTTGAGTTCTATCTCTGAACAAAGCCAATAATTCCTGCATTGCAGGAAGATTCTTGGCACAGATGACAATGCCAGTAGTATTTCTATCCAATCTATGACAAGGTCCAGGAACAAAGCCATAAGAATTGTTCGGGTTGAATTCACCTTTTTGTATAAGGTATGAGGTCAGCATATTAGCTAAAGTGAATTTGCTATCCTTTCCATCAGAATGAATGAGCAATCCTCTCGGTTTATTTACAACCACTATATTCTTATCTTCATAGATGATATCCAAAGGAGTAGAAATCGGTTTTTCTACATAATCCTTCTTAAATTTTTCTAAAAGATCTGGTTTTAAATATATAAATAAGGTATCGCCATCTTGCAAAATATATTTAATATCTACCTTTTTTCCATTAACTTTGACATCTTTTTGCCTAAAAAGCTTATAAATGAAGGATAAAGGAGCTTCTTTTATCCATCTTTTGATAAATTTGTCGACTCTTTGGTTGGCCTGTTCGGCGGTAATTTTAATTTCCATGCAAATTTCTCTTTTCAAATCAAATCTTTTCTATTATAATACTACACGCGCTGGAGAGATACCCAAGTGGTTGAAGGGGTGGGCTTGGAAAGCTCATAGTGGCAGAAATGCCAGCAAGAGTTCAAATCTCTTTCTCTCCGCCAGTTGAAATGCTATTTGAACTCTTACTATTAGGTAAGAAGTTCGGATTTAAGACTAGCCTTGCAAAATCAAGAGTAGTCGATAGAAATAGAGGGTATGAAAACTCCAGATTTGAGGGGTAATACCCTCTTTTTTAATGCAAAAAACAGGTTGGAGTCGAACAAAATACGTCAAAAACTAACAGCCTTGAAAAAAGGATATGCCTCGGCTAGCCTTATCATGAGAAAATTTTAGCATTCGGAAAAACATATCAAGCTTTTTATCTTCTAAAAGAAGAAAAAACATTAGTTTGATCCAAATTTATGAAAAGAAAGGATTAAGTACATCCAAATGCAAAAGGAGAAGAGGGAAAAACTTAATAGTTTATGCCAACAGCTTTTAAAATTTCTTGATTTAGATTGGTTGACATAAAGAAGTAAAACTACTATATTCTATTTTTGTAAAGATTAATGAGGGAACAAAAATATTGGATCAATACTTGTATTAGGACCAATGATTATTTCTAGCATCTTAAATCAACAAGCTTCGTTAGCAGTTAATAACATCAGTACACTAATTGATAGGTCGACAAATTTTAATCATGTGTATGTAAAGACAGAACCAGTCGATGATGGTACTAAATGTTATGTCAGCGAGAATTCTGTTACAGCACTAAGAAAATTAGGATGGAAAATTAAAGAAGAAAAATATCTTGGGCATATGTTTTGACATTGTGCTAAATAATTAAATATGAAAAAGAAAATAAGTTTATCAATTTTATTAAGTTGTCTTATTTTAAATTCTTTATATGGATGTTCATCTGAAGATGATTATTTCAAGCAAAAAATAACTCCCTATTTGAGCTTTGAAGCTTTTATCAATTATTTAGATGAATCGAAAGAAGATGATGAAAGAGATGTTGGGGTTATTGAATATGAGGATAGAGGGGAACAGGGGAAAGGTTTTAATATTAATACTGACCAAGTAACACCTCTATTAAAGAAAATAAAATTTAGTATCGATAAAACTGTAAAAGAAGAATATGCACCTTATAATTTTTTTTGGATTTTAGAAATCAAATCAAAAATTCAAATAAAAGGGTATTCCTATGAAGATAGAGAATACGACTATATTTTAGAATTTAACAAAGATTTTCATGTAAGAGTTATTGTAGAACATTGGGAAAGATGGTCATATAACGATTTTTTTCAAATGATTATTATACCGATTTGGATAGTCTGAATTTACTAAATGATTTTTACAAAAAGGGTGTGGCAAATGATGATTAAATATTCGATATTAAATAAAAATATCTATATTAATCCAGTCAATTTTACTTATTCCTTTAACGAAGAAGATTTACAAGGAATTGCCCCTGCATTAAGCACCAGTTTACCGGAAGATAAAATTCTGAGAATCTTTAAGCCAAAGTGTTATTCGTTTGGAATCGATATCTCGGATAAGTGTAATCTTCGTTGTTCTTATTGCTTCAATAAAAATATGACTGGAAGAATCATTCCTTTCGAAAAAGCAAAAGATTTTCTAGATAAGATGTTCTCGACTTTTCCAAATGGGGAAAAATACTTTGTTGATCTTTCTGGAAAAGGCGAGCCTCTCATGAATTTACCTGTGATTTTAAAAATTGCAAAGTATTGCCAAGATAAGAGTGATGAATTAAATGTTGAGGTATTACCTACTTTTGTATGCAATGGGACTTTGCTTTCTCCTATCGTGGCTGAAATATTACAAAAGAACGGAATTCTTTTTGGCGTAAGCCTGGATGGCGATAAAGAAACACATGATCTTTATAGAAAGGACAAGAATGGTGAGGGCACTTATAGTGAGATTATTCACAATGTCTTACAAATTAAAAATCGAGAGTATATCGGGTGCACTGGAACATTGACTAATCGGGTGTTTGATCTCAAAAGCTCTGTTGTTTCTTTATCAAAGATTTTTAAAACGATTTGCTTTAAACCAGTTAGAGGAAAAGAATATGGATTTACTGAAGAGTCAGAGAAAGCTTGGAAGGAAAAATACGATGAACTGTCTTTATATCTTGCTGAATGTATAAACAATAATGATCCAAGAATCTTCTATTGCTTATTCCAAGGATGCCACGCCCGAAGAAAAGCGAAGGATCATCAACCATTTCGTCAATTCCGTCTTCGTTTACAAGAACAATACGATGATCGTCTTCTTCAACTTCCTGAACGAGAAGGCGAAGGTCACCTTCAACGACCTGTGTTCAAATGTAATCTCCGTTAGTCCGCCATTAAGATTTTAATAGAACATCCATGAATTTGGATGTTCTTTTTCTTATAACCGATTAAATAATTCCTAATTGCAAGTTTGAAATCCATATTCAAAAAAATGAATAAAAAAAGCCGAGCACTGAAGCTTGGCTTTTCCTTTTATTCCAGTTCAAACGCACCAGTATATAACTGATAGTAAGTTCCTTTCATGTCGATCAATTGATCGTGAGTTCCTCTTTCGATAATCTTTCCGTGATCCAATACCATAATGACATCTGAGTTTTGAATTGTGGAGAGACGATGAGCTATGACGAATACGGTTCTACCATTCATCAAGTTATCCATACCTTTTGTAACTATGGCTTCTGTTCTAGTATCGATAGAGGATGTAGCTTCATCCAAGATCAAGACAGGTGCATCATTTACTGCAGCACGAGCAATGGATAGTAGTTGACGTTGACCTTGAGACAAGTTTCCACCATCATTGGTGAGCATTGTCTGATATCCGTTAGGAAGACGTGTGATGAATGAATCGGCATTAGCTAACTTTGCAGCAGCAATACACTCTTCATCAGTAGCATCCAATCTTCCGTAACGGATGTTATCCATGATAGTTCCAGTAAACAAATTAGTATCCTGCAAGACCATTCCAAGAGATCCTCTCAATGAAGATTTCTTAATCTTATTTATATTGATTCCGTCATATCTAATCTTTCCATCAGCTATGTCATAGAATCTATTCAACAAATTGGTAATGGTTGTTTTTCCAGCTCCTGTGCTACCGACAAAGGCCACTTTTTGACCGGGCTTTGCATATAAAGTAATATCGTGAAGAACAACCTTATTTGGATTATAAGCAAAGTCCACATCGAACATTCTTATATCGCCTTCGAGCAAAGTATAAGTAATAGTACCATCAGCAGTATGAGGATGTTTCCAAGCCCAGATTGTCTGATTTTGTCTTGTAGCTTCGACGATGTTTCCTTGCTCATCGTATTTAGCACGAACCAAAGTGACATATCCATCATCTACTTCAGAAGTTTCATCCATCATTTGACATACTCTTTCACAGCCACCATATGCCAATCCGACAGAGTTTACCTGGTTAGCCATTTGAGAAGCATTGTTGGTCATCTGTTTGACCATAGGTAGGAACGAAACGACTATTCCTACTGTGATTTCAGCATAACTTCCAGACAAAGTCGGATTCTTAACGTGTCCGATATAAAGCAATGTTCCAACAATAGCGATAACCACATACAAGATATTACCGATATTTCCAAGAATTGGCATCATAGTGTTTGCATATGAGTTTGCCTTGGTGGAAACATCTTGCAAGTTTCTAACAATAACATCGAAATCCGCTTCGCCTTGTTCCTCATGGTTGAACGATTTGATCACCTTCAAGCCGTTCATCATCTCTTCGACATATCCTTCTTCTTTTCCTAAAACTCTTTGTTGAGCGACGAAGTTCTTCGATGATTTTCCACCTACTTTATAAGTCACGAAGAACATCCAAACCACAAAGAGCATAACAATAAGAGTTAGATATATAGAAGAGAACAACATGACGAACAAAACACAGACGAACAGTATTCCAGAAATCATTATTTCTGGAATAGATTGAATCAAGAATTGTCTTACCGTATCGATATCGTTGAGATATACAGACATGATGTCTCCCTTATCATGACGATCGAAGTAAGAAATAGGAAGACTTTCCATATGGTTGAAAACTTTCTTACGAAGCTCATCCATATACTTTTGACCATATGTGGCATTAATAAGTGAATAGGAGAACGATCCTATTACCGATATAACATAACATGTCACTAGAATCATTAGCCACGGGAAAATCTTGCTCCAAAGTTCATCTGGTGAAACAAATAAAACATAGTGACCTGTCAGCTCATTAAATACTGCATATTGACCATATATGTTGGTGACTTGTTGTATGACAACAGGTGCAACAATATTTCCGACAGCAACAAAGAAAATACAAATCAAAGCGATTGAGAATGCCCATTTATGGTTTCTAGCATAATCCAAGACACATCTCATCATAGGATTCTTACCTTTTTTAATAGGTTTGTCCTTGATATCGATGTTTTCTTTATTCATTGAGATTTCTTCAGACATTTTGAGCACCTCCAACACGATTTTGAATATCGTTAATTTCTTTGTAGATAGAGCAATTTTGAACTAGATAATCATGAGTTCCCTTGTCTACAATCTTTCCGTCATCCATAACTAAAATCATATCTGCATCTTTGACTGATGAAACACGTTGAGCGATGATGATCTTAGTGGTATCGGTCAAAGTATCTTTAAGACCCTGGCGAATCAAAGCATCAGTCTTTGTATCGACAGCCGAAGTGGAATCGTCGAGAATCAAAATCTTAGGCTTCTTTATGATTGCTCTGGCGAGACACAATCTTTGCTTCTGTCCACCTGAGACATTTGTTCCACCTTGGAGAATTTCAGAATCATATTTATCGGGGAATGATTCGACAAACGATGAAGCCTGAGCTATATCACAAGCCTTTTTTATTTCATCATCTGAAGCATCTTTATTACCCCAAAGCAAATTAGACTTTATTGTTCCACTAAATAGAACATTTTTTTGTAAGACCATACCCACAGCATTTCTCAATGTTGTGATGTCGTAGTCTCTGACATCTACACCCCCGACTTTAACATCGCCTTGTGATACATCATAGAATCTTGATATGAGATTTACCAAAGACGATTTAGATGACCCTGTCGATCCTATGATTCCGATGGTTTGACCGCTCTTGATATGTAAATCGATGTCCTTAAGTGCGAACTTCTCAGCTTCAGGTTTATACTTGAAAGAGACATTATCGAAATCTATTCTTCCATCCTCCACTTTCATTACAGGATTGGTAGGATTGGAAATTGTAGGCTTTTCAACTAACACTTCATATACACGACGCATAGAAGCAGTGCTCATTGAAATCATCATAAAGACTGATGAAAGCATCATTAAAGAAGACAAAATCATTGCACCATATGTAATCAATGATGTTATTTGTCCGATAGTAATAGCTGTTGTAGCACTCTCTCTAACCAGCAATGTATATCCACCAAACAAGACTAAGCTCATAGAAATATACATAGCACAGTACATAGAAGGATTGGTCATTCCAATCAATCTCTCTGCTACTATTAAACCATTCCTAATATCTTCACTTGCTTTAGAGAATTTCTTCTTTTCATAATCTTCACGGACATAAGTTTTCACAACTCTTATACCACGAACATTTTCTTCGACCGACTCATTCAATCTATCGAGCTTTTTGAAAACTTTATTGAATACAGGAATGACATTGCCGATCAACAACACTAATACAACTGCAAGAACAGGTATAGTAATGGCAAATACCCAAGCCAACTCAGGAGATTGTATGATTGCCATCACTAATGAGAATATGAACATCAATGGAGCTCTCAAAGCGATACGTATCATCAACATATAGGATAGTTGTATGTAGGTGATATCTGTCGTTTGTCTAGTTACGAGACTAGATGTCGAGAACTTATCAATATTAGCAAAGGAAAACTTTGATACTGCCGAGAACAAATCCTTACGAAGATTTGTAGCAAATCCAACAGCAGCCTTTGCTGAGACCTTGGCAGCCGTATAACCACAGCCAAATGAGCAAAATGCCAAGGCTATCAATCCCAAGGAATAATAACCAACTGTCGCCATTGCTTCGCCTTCAGTCATCGTCTGGTTGAGAATATACCCTTCGCTCTTCTCCATGAATGTCAACAACATAGACATAACAAAAGGAATAACACACTCAAATACAGTTTCAAATGTAATGAACAATGCTGCTAATATTGAATCTTTCTTATACTCTCTAACGGAGCGAAGAAATACTTTGAGCATCTGGCCATAGCCGACTTTTTTCTCTTTTGGTTCTTTCTTCTTTTTCATACTTACCTCCTCAAAAAAGTGGCCACCTTCACAAACAAGATATCTTATTTATGGAGGTGGCCACTCAACCATTTTTCTAGGTCTAGTTTACATTTAATCCGTTTTTAATTATAAGAAAAAAATAATTTTTTTCTAATCATTTCTTGTGAATGCGTTTACACTTTTCAATCTTGTAAAGCACATTTTAAGGAAGCTTTAATTCAATTAGCAATTTAAAAATAAGGGTTTAAAATAAGCATTGGGATTTATTTTTATAGAATAACAATTTTTCTTTTGAACTAGTAAGCTCTAACATATATAATTAAGAGTAATTGGTTGGAGGCTTTAAATATGGCTGAAATTATTGGAATTGACTTAGGCACATCATCTACTAGAATCTATGTTAAAAGCAAAAAGGCTGTCATCTTCGATGAACCAACTTGTCTTTCCATAGATATTAAAACAGATCAAATCGTTAACATCGGTTATTTAGCATTCAAATCTTTAGGTAGAACTCCATATGGAATAGAGGTAGAGTTTCCAATGAAAGAAGGAGTCGTTGCCGATATTCAATCCGCATACCAGCTCATCGATCAAGTCTTTCAAAATCGTGGAAAAAAGAGAATGTTGAGAGGTGCAAGTTTCTATGTATCAGCACCGAACCAAATGACAAATGTCGAAAAGAATGCATTGATAGATGTCTTCAAAAAGATCGGAGCTAGAGAAATAATATTGCAGCCTTGTGGGAAACTAGCAGCTTTGGGAGCCGGATATGATGTAAATTCACCTACAGGAACAATAATACTTGATATTGGAGGCGGAATTTCTGATTGTGGTGCAGTCTCCATGGGAGATATCGTAGTAGCTCATTCAACCAAAGTCGGTGGAAAAGAATTCGACCATGTCATAGAGAGATACATTAAGAACAAGAAGAATTTAGATATCGGTCCTAGGGCTAGTGAACAAGTAAAAGCTAGAATAGCAAGCGTAAATCCAAAAGCAGAGAACCAATTCTATGAAGTATCAGGAAGAAACATATCTACAGGATTACCATCAACAGCAATCATCTCTACAGCCGAACTATATCCTCTATTAAGACAACTCATCGATCAAATAGAAGATAACGTCAAGGAAGTTATCCAAGACATTCCTTCAGAGATGGTAGGCGATATCGTAAAATCCGGAATTATTCTCACTGGAGGAGGAAGCCAAATAGCAGGAATGAAAGAAACACTTCAATCCGATTTAAAAATTCCTGTAAATCAAATCAAAGATCCGTCCAATGCCGTCATATTGGGATTGGCAAAAATGATAGAACAAGAATAATACAATGACTAAGATAGGAATAGTAGAAAACGACGAAAAAGATATGGCTCTTTTAAAGAATGCCATAGAAGAGTATTACAGCAAAAATGGTGATAGAGATTTTAATTTGGTTTGTTTTCCTAGTGCTTTGTCATTTCTCAACGATACAGACAAGTTTGACGTGGCCTTTTTAGATATCATGATGCCACATATGGATGGGATGGAATTGGCCAAGAAAATAAGAACAACAAATAACAAAATGATAATTGTTTTTACGACTAATCTCATCAACTTTGCTATCAAAGGTTATGAAGTCGAGGCTTTGGATTATCTAGTGAAGCCTATAAATAAGAATCATTTATTCAAGACATTAGATAAAATTTCATATATCATGAAAACTAGAGAAGATAAATTCGTAACACTCAAAAACAAAACAGCGATAAAAGTTGTTCCCGCTAACAGTATCACATATATCGAAATACATTCCCACCTTATCTCATACCATTTCATGGATGGAACTACTTTCGATGTTTGGGGTACTTTAAAAGAAGAGATGAGCAAACTACCCGAAAATGAATATGTCAGGATTAATTCATCAGAGATTTTGAATATGCAATTAATAAAATCGTTAAATAACAATGAAGTGTCCATAAACGGGGTGGGTATTCTTTATATTTCTAGACTATTTAAAAAAGACGCAACTAAGAAAATCATGGAGTATTTCGGTTCTAAAATATGATACAGAATCTTGGGTTAGGAATCTTCGAAGAATTGAGATTCATAATAGAATTATCGCTTGGCTTATACCCTGTCTTTTTCATATATTTTCAAAAGAAAAAGAATTTCTGGTTCAAATTTATAATTCCATATATAGGGATATTAGGAACTAGTATTTCTTATTGTTTCTTTTTCCAATATATCATCAATGTAAACAATTGGGGATTAACAGTCTTTTTTTCATCTACATGGTACCTATTCTTAACATTCTTAATATTTATTCATAGCATCTATTGCTTTGAAATGAAAATCAACGATGGAATTTTATTTATCATAGGCGGATACGCAATCCAGCATTTAGATATGATCTTAGCTAATGAAATCGTAAGATTCATTTTGTATCCAGATGTTGTAAACCATCTTTTTATTTACTTTTTGATTTGTGTCGGCTTTACTGTTCTATTCTATACACCTTATTATCTGACCATATTTTTCTTCAACAAGAGTAGAGCTTCAATTTTAGACGATAATATCAGCACAAGAATTCTGTTATTGGTTCTCATCTTAATGCTTTATGTATCAACATATTGCTTCCAAAATTTCTTTAGATCATATGGCTCATACGATATACAAGTCATCAGCGCAATTGGAGATTGTTTCACCTCTACAATGCTTATAGTCGCTATGTTCATGATAGAAAAAGCGTCTATAGATAAAAGAGAAAAGGAATTTATGAAGTTGATGTACCAAAAAGAGAAAGAAAGATACGATTCTTTCAAAGGAAACATCGACTACATGAATGTCATGCTTCACGACTTGAAATATGAGATAAAGAAATTAGCTGATGATGGTGCAATCTCTGTAAGTTCATACGACGAAATCAAAAAGAACATCAGCGCCTATGGTGCCAATATCGATACAGGAAATGAAGTTATGAATTTAATAATGAGCGATATTACATATAGATGTCAGTCTAACAATATCGCATTTTCGCCATTGGTAGATGGTAAAGCTTTAAATTTAATCGACAAAAATGATTTATATATAGGAATGTCGAATTTATTCGACAACGCGATTTCTTATGTGAAAGAGCTTCCGAAGGATAAAAGATACATAAACTTCATAGTGAAGAAAGTAAATATTTTTATAATAATAAAAGAAACCAATTATTTAATGAATCCAAATTTAATTGAATTCAACAAGGATGGAAGCATAAAATCAACCAAAAAAAGCGATAAACAGCATGGATATGGCACTAAATCCATTGTTTTATTTGCTAAGAAATATAAAGGTGATGCTTATTTTAAAGTCGAAAACAATGAATTCATAACAACCATAACCATTCCAAATTAACTACCACTTATGTAATTAACTAGACCAAAAGCGCTTTTTTGCTGTAAACGCTTACCAGTTTTTTGTAACCTCTAATCGCTAAGCACAAAGGAGGTAACAAAATGCTAAAAAGACGTGTAAAGTCGTTATTAGGATTAGCGATTCTCAGTGTGAACATGGCATCTGCTCTGTCATCCTGTACGAGCGGTAACACCAGCAATCAAACTGAAAAAAAGGTAATTCAAACATTAAACGGATCTGGTTCGATCAATGATACGAATTATGATTTCGAATTAAGAATTTTGGAAGCTGACAACGAATTCTACATTAAGACCTTAAACACCGAATATGAAAATATTTGGGGTGAATGGACATTCACTGAAGGAAAAGGATATATCTTGACATTCGATGATGCCTATTGGACTGAAAAGAAAGTCAAGTATAACGAGGACTCAAAAGAATTCTTCTTCACCTATGAGGTCAACCTTGGAAGTGCAGTAGGAAAAACTAAAGTCAAATTCAGTGGATCTGCTGATAACTTCACTTATGATGGAGAAGGATGGGGATTTGAGCCATTCGAATTCTCTGCTTCTAATCTCGATGTCATGGGAATGACAACCATCGATATAACATTGACTTGTTATGAGGATTTGACATTCAAGACCCAGGCTTCTTGTCCTTTAATCGCCGTTCCAGAAAGAAACGGAACTTATTCATTCGATGAAGCAAATAAAGTGTATACATTCAAATTCTCCGACGAAGAGAATCCAACAGAAACAACATATGCTGACGGAACTTATTCATTAACATTGAAATTAAATGTTGGAATGCCTATGCAATTCACCATCACATATACACCAGAAGCATAATAAATAGGAGAATAGTAAAATGAAAAGAAAAGGTAGAATTATATTAGGTTCTTGCTTAACAGGAATCGCTGCTGCTTTGGCTGTCGGAATCACCATCGGTAACTTCTATGCATTCAAATACGAACCTATCATCGCCTTAAACTTAGGTCAAGACACTTATAAGATTGTCAACAACGATTCAGATGAAAAAGTTGAAGATATCTATAAATCAGAATTTTCAAGCTCTAGAAAACTAGTCAGAGAAGAAAGCAAATATGCTGAGACTATTCAATCCGAAGGTAGTGTCCTTCTAATGAATAAAAACTACGCACTTCCTGCTACAACTGCTAAGAACATAACTTTGTTTGGAACAACTTCAGTAGATTTCCTTTATGGTGGAAGTGGTGCTGGTAGTATTTCGACTTTAGGTACTCCAACTTTAAAGCAAGCTTTCGAAAATCTCGATTTCAAAGTAAACAGCACAGTCTGGGATTTGTATAGCAGTGGTGCAGGATCATCCTATAGAAGAGCAGCCAATTCAAATGTTTATAAAGTTGGTGAAGCTCCTGTTTCTATTTTCACCGATGATATCAAGAGTTCATTCAGCGATTACAACGATTTAGCAATCGTCGTAATCGGTAGAACCGGAATGGAAAACAGCGATTTGGCCTTAACGACAGTCGAAGATAGCTCAAAACACTCTCTCCAACTTTCACAAAACGAAATTGACACAATCAAATTAGCTAAGGATTCGGGATTTAAAAAGGTTGTAGTTCTTCTCAATACATTGAATGCAATGGAATTGAATGAACTCGACGATTTAGGTGTCGATGCCTGTCTTTGGGTTGGAGCAGGTGGACAAAAGGGTATCAATGCAATTCCTAAGATGATAAAAGGAGACCTGGTTCCTTCTGGAAGATTGGTAGATACATATGCAGTCGATGCCTTATCAGCTCCTGCAATGAAAAACTTTGGAGATTATACCTTCACCAACGCAACTAGCCGTAACACTAGCAAGTATTTGAATTATTCCGAAGGAATATACGTCGGATACAGATATTATGAGACTAGATATGAAGACAAAGTCCTAAATCAAGGAAATGCTGGAGACTATGACTACAAAAAAGAGGTTCAATTCCCATTCGGATACGGATTGTCCTACACAAACTTCGAATACAGCAATTTCAATGTGAAAGAGAATACTGATACATTTGACTTTAGAGTTACTGTAAAGAACACTGGTGGATTAGCCTCAAAAGATGTTGTAGAAATCTATATGCAAAGCCCATATACAAACTACGACAAAACTAATAACGTCGAAAAATCAGCTATTGAATTGGTCGGATTTGAAAAGACAGGTATAATCGAGCCTAATAAATCAGAAACATTGACAGTTAGTGTGAAGAAGAGCGAAATGGCAAGCTATGATTATAAAAAAGCTCAAACATACATTGTCGATAATGGAACTTATTACTTTGCTTTAGGTGACTCAGCTCATGATGCTTTGAACAACATCTTGGCTAAGAAAGGCAAGAACACCTCTGATGGAATGGATTATGATGGAAATCAATCATTTGTTTATACATATGAACAAAAAGATTTCGATAGCACAACATATGCAACATCATTGTCTGGAGGAGCAGTAAACAACAAATTATCATTTGCTGATTTAACTAACTACGACAAGGGTGTGAAATACTTGACTCGTTCAAATTGGGTGGATTCATTCCCCAAGACTTACGAAGTTGAAGATGGATCTAGAAAAGCTCAAGCCAGCAATGAATTGCTGAATGATTTGCAAGTGCCGACAATCACTGATAATGAATCTAATTACACCATGCCAGATTTCAATTTAATAAGTGAAAATGGTGAATTATCCTTGGTCAACTTGAACGGAAGACCTTATGATGATCCTTATTGGGAAGTCTTGTTAAATCAAATGAGCAAAGAAGATATGTATAACCTTGTTCGTGTTGGAGGTTACCAGACTGGTGCAGTCGCCTCAATAGGAAAACCTGGAACAATCGATAAGGATGGATCCGCAGGTATTTCTTCGACATTGGTCGGTGGAAAAGGCGCTTTCGGATATCCTGTCGAAAGTGTCGTCTCTTCAACTTGGAACAAAGCTATCGCAAAGAGAATGGGTGAGTTGGTCGGTGAAGATGGAATCTATACTAAGACCAGTGGATGGTACGCACCTAGTATGAACATCCATCGTAGTCAATTCTCTGGAAGAAACTTTGAATACTTCTCTGAGGATGGCTATTTGAGTGGACAATTCGGTGCTGCCATGGTAGAAGGTGCTGAATCCAAAGGATTGTACTGCTACATCAAACACTTCGCCTTCAATGATCAAGAGACAAACAGAGGTGGAGTGGCTACATTCATGAATGAACAAGCTGCAAGAGAAATTTATTTGGAGCCTTTCAAGATTACTGTCGAAGAAGCTCATCCACACGGAGTTATGGCAGCTATGAACAGAATAGGAACCAGATGGGTCGGTCATTCCAAAGAATTGATGACTGATATTCTAAGAGGTGAATGGAACTTCGAAGGAATGGTCATCACTGATCAAGCTAGTTTCTACACAGACTATATCGGAGATGTAAGACCTACATTGTATGCTGGAGTTGATTTGATGCTCTGTACCAATTCAAGTCTTTGGAAGATTGAAGATTATGAGACTAGCAACATGTATTGCACCTTGCTTAGAAGAGCTACAAAGAATATCCTTTATGCAGTTGCAAACAGCAATGCCATGAATGGTGTCTCAGCAAAGACAAAGATCATTCGTGTAATGCCAGATTATGAGAAATGGTTGATTGCTTTAGATTGTGTCGTAGGTGTCCTTTGTGCCGCTGGAATCACATGGGCTGTGTTCTTATTCAAAAAGAAAGATAAAGTCGAAAACCCAGTAGAAGAAAAAAAGACTAACTAATTAAAATAGAGAAACGGCAGCTGATAACTGCCGTTTTTTCTTGCCTTTTCAAGATATAAACAACTGAATGATAGAAGAGTATAATAAATATTTGTGGAGGTCATATATATGGCTGAAGAAAAGAAATCATTATTTCAAGAAATCATGGCTTATAACATGGAGGCTTATAAGGCTCATGACCAGGAAGCAAAGGATGCTTGCGGAGCTTTGATATCTGCTGCAAGAAATGCCCAAGTCGTTTGCAAGAGTCAAAATAAGCCTTTCACAGATGCTGAAATGGGAAAGGTAGTCACTAAGACTTTGAAAGAGTTAGAAGAAGAACTCGATGTATATGTGAAAGGTAATCGTCCTGAAAGAGCAGAGGCAATCAAAAAACAAATCGAAGTCGTCAACAAATTCAAGCCCCAACTTATGAGCGAGGATGAAATCAGAAAAATCATCGAAGCCTTACCTGACAAATCGATAAAGTCAGTTATGAAGGAATTCAAGACAAACTATCCTGGAAAAGCTGATATGAGCATGGTCTCAAAGATAGCCATGTCATTCCAAGGCAAATAACTAGTTAAAGACTTAAACACAGCCAAAAGCTGTGTTTTTTTAATAAAACCTTATCATTTTTCATCTTTTATCTTGTTTATTTCCTTAATTTGAGTTTTAATATTACGGCTTTGATAAAGCTAATTTTAAAACCCTATTTGGGGGAATAGTTAAATGGTATAACTACGGTCTCCAAAACCGTTGTTCTGAGTTCGATTCTTAGTTCCCCCGCCAAATAGATCAATATGCTTGATGTTTAAACGCATCAAGTTTTTTATTTATAAGCACTAATTTTTTCACATTCAATAATTTTTCAATGTTTTTCTTTCATTTATAGTAAAATCTAAATAAAATAACAATGTGTTATTAATGAAAGGAAAAAGAAAATGAAAGGATTCAAAAAGAAAGGATTTTTAGTTTTAATCTTGTCAATGTCATTGTTCAGCTGCAACAATTCTTTGACAAGAAATTATGTTGACTTAAACAAAGGCGAGGTTTTAATCGTAAAAAATAACGATATTAGATACACTAACACTACAGTCTCAATTACAAGCGATGTCGTTATTACCTATGATGTTAAAAGAGACTATACATTAAATAGGTCCTCCTCTGATCGCTACTCCAATAGTGTTCTATACAACGGTTATTATTACTATTGGACTAAGGAAATAACTACAGATAAGATGGTTGTCGGACAGAGCACCACAACAGTTGATAAAGTATATTCTTACCTACCTATAGGAGAAGATAATCTCGGGTTAAGCGTAAAAACTCAAACCACAACGACTACTAATTATTCATTTGATAGTCAGTGGATTTCTACTCCTAATGTAGAAATCAGTACACACATTATTTCATATTTTAACAGTCTATCAGATATACAAAAAGAATGTCCAGATCTATATAATCAAGTGGACTTGGAAAAGACACAAAAGCAATATATTTCAGGTAAGTCAACTAAATCGGTAACTGTCAATTTCCAAGACTACCAATCATCTTATTACTATATTGAAAAAGCCTAATAATAAAAATGTGTTCCTTGATTTGGAACACATTTTTTATCATATTTTATTTGACATCATCAACATCAACCTTAACAAATTTTCCTTCAATAATCGAATATAGGTAACATTCAATTTTGTGAATGTCTATATTTAGCAATTCAGCTAAGTTCTTCCTATATATCGACACCTGTCTTCTATATGCCAAATCAGCTGTAGATGAAGTTTTATAGTCGATGACATACGATGTATCATCGGTTACTATAGCTAAATCGATGCTTCCTTCATGATGCGAGACAGGATCTATGAACTCGAATTCTTGATAGAACTGTGGATGTCTTCCGACTAAATTAGAAATAAAGTCTGATCGAATGAACTTGTCGATCAACATCTTTTCTCTTTCATTCTTTATAAAATCTGATTTAGGCAATGTAGGATAGTTTGACCAATCTAAGTTTTCTAATTCTAAATGAAGCTTGGTTCCAAATTTCTCATTATCCTTATCTGCAAAGACTGAATCAGCCTTACTAGCTATAGCAAAATTGTTGAGCTTATTCTTAGTTACCGAGTCAGGTAACGGATCACATAATCTAATAGAAAATGAATTTGAATCCAATAATTCTTGCTTATATGGGATATTAGATTTATCGACATCACTGATGATATCTTCCATAGAATAATGAGCACAATCGCCATGTTGAAGTCTCATAAAGCTATGCGAAGCTCTAGCACCAAAATCTTCAAACGATTTAGGAAGAAGTCTAGTGGAATAGTAGAGTCTGCTCTTCATCGAAATGCTATTTGAAAAGACCATAACATTAGCTAATCTCGCTCTGGTCAAAGCGACATAGACCAAACGTAAGTGCTCGCTCAAATCATCTTCCATTTTTTGTAATTCGTGAGCTAAAAGCTGAGGAAGAACAAATTTGAACTCGTTTTTCTTATCGGGATTCCATATTTTTCCTTCTCCATTAGCATCCTTTTTGGAATTATCTCTTGGACATTGCTCTCGAATAAAATCCTTATCCGCCTTAGTAAAACAAGGAATAAATCCATAGTTTTCATCAAAGATAAGACTACCATTCTCATCTTTAGATTTAGGTCCTTTATTCGACATAGGAACTATGACAAAAGGATATTCCATACCTTTCGATTTATGAATAGTGGTGATCAAAATAGAATTACCTCTGGCTTTATAAAGTTTCAATTCCTGTGGAGTATCAGACAAATCGCCTTCTCTCAATTCCTTGAAATATTCGATAAATTCATTATATGAGAATCCCATACTAGACAAATTATCGATTTCGCTGATGAAGAAATTATAAGAAGAAAGTATTTCATCAGGATTGTTCAAAGTTGAAATCTTATAATAGACATCAAACTTTGAAAAGATTTCTTTGATGATTTGATTTGGCGATTTGATTTCGGACTCACCGGGAACATTGACTTCATCGAGCATTTTCAAGACTAAAGGTCTTTTAGCTTCATCCAACGAGAGGCAATTCTTAACATCTTCAATTATCTGAATGTCCTTTACGTTGAGCAAAAAGCTTCTTTCTACTGAAGCTATACAATGCTTGTATGAATCTAATTCATCATTGGTGAGTTTTCTACCGGATTTCATTTCAGTCAAATAATACTCTAGCTTGACCAAGTTTTCTAAAACCATAGTCGCTGTATTCATCTTAAAATCTTGGTCGATGTCCAAAGTGCAAGGAATATTCAAACTAGAAAAAGCTTTGACATATGGATTAGCTTGATTCTTTGCTCTTACTAGGATTGCAAAATCCTTATATTCGGCAGGACGTCTACTACCATCCCTCTTTTCAGTGACAATCACTTTTTTACTTTCGACCCAAGACTTAATTTTCTTGGCGATATCAAATGCAATTATGTGTTTCTTAAGCTGACCATTAGTAATTTTTATAGGAAGTTCCTTATCTTCAAAATCATAATCATAAGAGCCTAAATCATTAAAATCAGTCGAGCTGATTTGGTTTAGTGTTTTGTTTGATGCTTTGATTTGTTGATTTATATCATTTGCATAATCTACACCTCCAACTTGTAACGTCATGTTGCTAGTAAAGAAGCTATTGACCTCATCCACGACTTGACTATCGCTACGATAATTATCAGTCATAGTCAATAATTCAAAATTATTGTCTTCTGGATTTTGATATTTACTCATAAATAAATCCGGCTTAGCATTTCTAAATCCATAAATAGATTGTTTGACATCACCGACCATGAAAGTGATATTTCTATTAAATCTGTTCTCGACGAAATTAACAGTGAATACTTTATTGTCATCATCCATTGCCAGCAATTGTTCTTCATCAGTTCCTAACAACATCAGAAGCTCTTCTTGAGAATTATTAGAATCCTGATATTCATCGACCATTATGGTTTTAATTCTATTTTTTTCTTCTTCTCTAATATCAGAATTCTCTTTTAATAGCTTAAGACACATATAAGAGACATCGAAGAATGTATATGCGTTATGTTCTTTCTTTTGCTCTTGAACTATTTGATGAATCTTCTTATTCAATTCAATTGCATAATCTATATATTCGGCATTCTTGTCCATCAATGCAACTGAGGTTTCGGTAGGTAAAATCTGAATCAAAGAATTCTTGATATTATCATAGGAGTCTTTAATACACTTCTTTTGCTTTTCCAATAATTCTAATTTTTGATCATCACCTTCATACTGACTTACAACTTCATTCTTCCACCAACTACGGTCCATCGGCCTAAAGATTTCTTTAGGACCGCTTTTCTTTCCTTGAAATGAAATGTTTTCCATATCATGAATCATATTTTGGATTTCAGAATAGTAATCCTGGCATTCAAGATAGTAATATTTCTCACCGATTTTTCTAATCTTTACTGCTGCTCTTTCAAAGAACGTTGCTGAGTTTTCCTCATCATTAGCCTGAACATCGACATAATCAAGTCTAAACTGATCCAATACAGCACCAAGAGCCATCATATATTCAGCAAAATAATTCAAGCAATAAAAAGTTGCATTATTTTGTATTTCTTCCTGATTACTTAAATAATTTTCTTTCCAATTATCGAATATATCTTCTGCATTAGATTCAGTCTGCCTCATCTTTTCCAATGAGGCAATCATAGATTTAAGTAATCCACTATTAGTTGAAACATCCCTATCAAAAAAAGATCTAATCTTTGAATTTGGATTGTTGAATTCCTCATTGATTATTTCATCTTCGACTTTATAAAACATATAGTCATTTACTGTTTGATCCAAAATAGTAAATGTTGGAGATACTCCTAATCTATCAGCATATTTTCTAACTATAGCATTTGAGAAAGAGTCAAATGTAGAAATCTGAGCCGAATCAACCTTTTCAGCTTCATCTAATAGCTTTTTGCTAGCTTCCTCGTTGATGAATGGATATTTTTCTTTTTTAGTTGCAAACTCTTTCAAATCATCCTTTATTCTATCTTTCATCTCTCTAGCTGCGTTATTGGTAAAAGTCAAAATCAGCATATCTGATACGGATAAATCCTTCACCAAGATTCCATATAAGACTCTTAAAGATAGAGTTGTGGTCTTGCCACAACCAGCACCAGCAGAAAGGAGTATATTTTTATTGAAAGTAGTAATAGCTTCGAACTTTGAGTTATGAGACCCATCGGGTGAAGTTCCATATTTTTTCATCAAGAACTCATTAAAATCAGCTAATTCATTATCGTTGAGCAAACCCATTTCATCAATTCTCCTTTTTACTATCTTCAGTACCATCGTCAATAGCATCATCCTTCACTTCATCATCGATCAAACCACCATCAGGCATTTTCATACCATCATAGTCCCCATGCACACTTGATAGAGTTGATTCATCAAAATCTGCAATAACTATCTCATGTTTTTGATATGGTCTTGTAAAACTAATGTCTGGATAATCATCTTCTGCCATGGCCTTGTTAGAGCCATTGTAGTAAACATAAGTCGGATATACAGGAAACCATTTAATTCTATTTGGATTGTCCTTATCAGTCAGTCTTCCTTCTCTCAAGTATTTAAGACAATAAAAATAAGAAGTCAGAGTAGCCGATCTGATTCTATCGTTAATACCCAGTCCATCTGTAGATGGGCTTCCATTGGGATATAAAGAATCTGATTTTGCACCAAATGTCAAATCTTTCGTGATGAAATCTTGAATCTTACAGATAAGATTGTATTTAACACCTTCTTTAGAAATATCATTTTTTGAAGTTAGCATTACTTTTTCATCAGATAAATTTTTTATAAAATCCGTATTTTTAGATACATTATCGATTCCAAAGGCCCCTTGGAAATCTTCCTTGATAGGAAGATATTCATTTTTGAATGAATATCCAGTGATTATTCCACTATAGTCCAAATCATAGGGAGCCGAGTAAGGAATCCTACATATATAAGATCCTATTAAGTCTCCTGTTTTCATTCCATTTGCCTTCATGACTCTATCAAAAACTACCGAATACAAAGGAAGTTGAAGCATCCTACCCAAAAGGGAGTTAGTTCTATTGACATAATAGGTGGTAGATCTAGAAGTTTTATAATCTACCAATACATAATCATTATCGCTTCTATACACTTGATCATAGAAAACTCTAATAGATGAATTCATAGGCATGTCGATAGTAGCAGTAAATTCATCACCTTCTTCAGGTCTAATTTGCTCCCATCCACATGTTTCTTCAAACTTTTTTAATATTCCTAAATCATGACCGGTAAAATTCAAATCAGCATTCTTTAAGAAATATATTAATTGATTTCTATTCATTCCACAAAAGATCTCAGGAATTGGATGTCTGGCATCATTTAGAAGATTATCGACAGTTTTGTCAAAATCAAACAAGTCTCTTTCCTCTGCATGAGCATGAATCAATTGACCTGCTATATTTGTAAAGTTCGATGATCCCTTCAGCTTTAAAATATTTTTACAATAATAGGAGAAAGGATTATTCATATAGCAATCTAAGGATGTATGAGACAATTCGATTTTAGAGTTCTCCTCAAAATAATTTCTAAAATACTTTTGAGTTTCTTCATCACTATCGAAATCGTTATCATAAGAGCAATAAACATTTGCACTTTCCTTAGCATTCTTAGAAATTGCTTCAGCCATATCATCTTCATATCTAACAGAATCATATCTGTTATGAAGAATAGAATGATAAAAACTTAAGTCCTTTCTTCCTCCTCCAATAACAGAGCCGTAAGAATCATATTCATTAATTGAGTTATCTATTTCCGATATCCAATCAGATCCCTTTAAGAAAAATACTTTTGGATATTCCTGAAAACAATCATTGGCCGCTCTCGACATCCTTACATTTTGAGAGAGCGAAAGATTGTCTTTTATTATCAATTCTTTGGATTTATTCTCTTCAGTAGATAGTTGCTCATAAGTAAATCTTCTCTTATACACATCAGCAATCATTCCATTATCCTTTGATACTGAAACTAAAGCATCAGAGAATCCTAGAACTAGTAGGTGTTTGGAAGGAACTAAGTCAACTAAATTATCAACCACACTTATTCCTTCGATTCCATCATCAAAGTCGATTGCTGAAGATAAAGAACTCTCCAAATATTCAACAAGTAAATTCAATGGTAAATCTATATTTCTTTTTTTCTTTAATGTATAGATAGTAGATAAAACTTTGATGATTGCTGACTGTGCTGTCGTATTTCTTATAAGACTAGCTTTTATAGCTAAGTCATCTAAAGACATTCCACCTTTTACATCGTTGATAAACTCTTTAACTTCTTTTATATTTCTCACACAATCAATAGGAACAGAAACAGGTAAATTAAATAATGAAGCTGTATTCTTTACAATGCTGAAATAAGAACTAGGACAAACAATTTGATAATCAGCAAAATCTACTTTTCCACTCTTTATATCATTTGATACTTCTGAGCATAACCAATTCAATCCCTCAAGAACTTCAATCCAGGATTCACCATAGAGAATTACTTTTCCAATAAAATTATCATGATAAACATTTAAAAAATCTTTCACTTCTTTAAAAGAGTTAGAGATATCAATATTTAATGATTTGAAAGCACTAATCAAATCATAATCATTTTTAGTATATCCGATAATAATTACTGGTCTAGAATTTAATGCATATTGATTCATATAATCAGGCTTATGCAAATAGCCATTAGTAATAGCATTATCTCTAAGTTCTCTCAATTTAATTAATGTTATAGATTCATCACCGCTAAAATTCTTATTATCAGTAAGAAGATGGAAGCTTTCAAAATTCTTTTTTGCAATAGCAAATGAGACATTTCTATTCAAAGCATACGATAAGACATCTTCTTTTTCATAAGTATAAAAGGCACTATCTAACACATCTTTCTTAGAGAAATAATGAGCATGGTTAAAAACTCTATTTTGAATTAAATAAAGCTTTAAATTATCAGGACAAATAACATTGATATCAGTAGTGATCATATTGCTTAATCCTCCTTGTATTATTTTACTTCTATTTTTGTCTCTAGAAATATAAATATAAAGTACCTATTAAGAATGCTATATTTTTTACCCATTGTTTTCAATCAACAATTCTTAATTAGATTACAGAAATTCAATCGAATAACACTTTGCTGACACAAAAAAACTTAGGCATACATCTATTAAAAGAAACACATGAGTCTCTACCTTTATGCTATAAAACAATCAAATAATTCTTTTAAAAATTATTTTTTAAATATTTAAACTTTATTTTTGGTCAAATTTATATTTATAAATTAAAATTGGTTATTCAAAATATCAATGTATTTCTTTTATTCTTAAAAAACTAATATATATTATATTTATAACAATTGTACATTATTTTTAATAAGTAATAACTATTAAAAATTCCCTTACAAATATCTTATCTACTTTTCGTGGACAAAGATGGAATACCCTATTTTTCGTGGAAATCTTATAATCTTATCGAATGGAGATAAAAACATGGATCAAATTAAAACCGGAAACTTCTTAGTTAGTCTAAGAAAAGAGAAGAACATTACTCAACAGCAATTAGCCGATATATTACAAGTCAGTGTAAAGGCCGTATCCAAATGGGAGTGTGGCGAAGGTTATCCTTCTCTTCAAAGCTTAAAAGATTTATCTGATTTCTATGGTGTTACCGTAGACGAAATCATAAATGGTGAAAGAAATAAAACAGAAGCCAAAGAACCAGTCAATACTTCTATTCAAATCAAGGAAAAGAAACCATTGAACTTTCCTATCCTAAGATCTATTTCTTTAGGAATTACTGGATTAGGAATCATGCTTTATTTCATTATAATGTATTGCTGTTATTCAACAGCAGGCAGTTTGATTTGCATACTTTTCACAACCTTAATAGGATTAGTTTTAAGCTTAATAGAATTGAAGCATTATAAAGATAGAAAGAATAACATAATAGCCTTATTCAATTATGAATTCATAATAATTGGAATAGCTCTATCCTTTATTAGTTTTTGTTTCTCGTTAGCAACATTAACTGCAACTGTCGAGAATTACTACGTTACAGTTGACTCTTTTCATTTCGCAACTAACTTTGTTAACATTGCAATATGCCTTATAGGATTCCTAGTATTGTTGATTTGGGGTGGAATAGAATATGGGCTTTATCTTAAAAAAGGAAAAGATTTCTTCGATGCATTGAAAGACAAAGGAAATAGAATTCTAGCAGTTAACAATGTTAGTCTCATTATCGTCCTAATTCTTTATGTAATGCTAGATTCTAATAAATACAATTGCATTTGGTACCAAGTTGTATTCTTTGCTATCCCTTCTTTATTTGAAATAGTAGAGGCTTTTATCAACAAGTATGAAATCATATTCAAATCTATCAATTTAGTTCTATGTATAGCAGCATTTATAACATCAATTACTATGATAAATGTATTCAGCAATTATGTAGTAGAGCTGATTACAATAATGTTTATAGAAACAGCAGCCTTATCTTTTGCATTGTCCTTTGTAATATCTTCTTTAAAGAAAAAAGAAGTAAAATCAATTGAAAACAAATAAAATTATTGATTAAAATATTGAATCTGTGTAAGTGCTTACACTATAATTTACTCATAGAAAGGAGGTTTCTCCTAATATGGATAAATACATTCAAGATATAGCGACGATGTGGAATAATGGTTGGGACATAACCTTATATTCATTAATAGTAATTGTTATAAGTGCAATACTTACTGGACTGATAGGACTAGAAAGAGAAAAGCATGGATATTCAGCAGGTTTAAGAACTCATATGCTTGTAGGTTTCGGATCTACTTTATTCACTATTGTTTCAAAGTATGCTTTTGGAAGTGGAGATCCTGGAAGAGTAGCTGCTCAAGTAGTTACAGGTATCGGTTTTATAGGTGCGGGAACGATAATCCAAAACGGAATCAACGTCAAAGGATTGACTACAGCTGCTACCCTTTGGGTGGTGGCTGCAATAGGAATGTGCTGTGGAGTCGGCTATATTTCTGTAGCGATGATAGGAACTTTAATTGCTTTAATAGTTTTAATTGTTCTAAAACTATTGGAAGATAAAAATCCAGGTAAAAAGTCATATAGATTAGCCTATCTTGTTACTAAAGGTGAAATGACTTTGTCAAAGGCTGTAGCAGCCATGGACGAAATGAATGTCATCGTCAAAGATATAGATATCAGTTCTGCTATGTACGAAAACACCAGATGCACAAAAATAGTCCTGACTTTGAAGATAAAAGGTATGAATACAAAAGCTGAAGTAATGGATAAGTTGATAAATATACTCCAGCCTCTGGCAATGGAAGAATTGACTTGATCATTATCCGCTCGAATTAAAATCGAGCGGATTTTTATTAAAAACCGTATTCTAGGATCAAAAATATAACTTTGAGATCTGGTCATTTTTCATATAGTCAATAAAATAAGATCAGAAGGTATATTTATGGAACAAACTGATGAATTATTCGTTTCTTCATTGATAAACGCATATATAAAAGATAATGATGATATCGATTCTGATTTTTCACCTGAATTCATTTATAACTCAACCAATAAACTAGATAGAAAACAAGTCATTAAAGTATTAGCTGAAAATCTTAAGACTTGCGATGAATTCATGTTCTCTGTAGCTTTTATCAGCGATTCAGGAATAAGTCCATTAAAAATAGCTTTAAAAGAATGTCAAAACAAAAATGTGAAAGGCCGGATATTAACTAGTAATTACTTGGATTTCACAGAACCTAAAGCCTTAAAAGAATTGGATGAAATGCCAAATGTAGATGTAAAACTATTATGGATTGATGACAAATATACAAAAGATGAACCATCAGGATTCCATACAAAAGGATATATTTTCAAATTCAAAGACACATACAAAATAATAATCGGATCATCGAACCTAACAGGATCAGCATTAACATCTAACGAAGAATGGAATAGCCTTATAGTCACAAAGAAAGATGGAAAAATAGCAAAAGAGATTTTGAATAGATTCGAAACACTTTGGAGCAATGATCATTCATTGAGCATAAAGACAATAATCGACAAATATGAAGAAGAATATGAGTCTTTCAAAGAAATAAGATTATCGAATTCAAAAGAAATCAAGAAAGAATTCAAGCCTAATTCGATGCAATTAGCATTCTGTACCAAACTTAATGAATCCATAGATAAAGGTGATAAAAGAGGTCTTTTGATTTCTGCGACAGGAACTGGTAAAACATATGCATCAGCATTCGGTGTTAAATCCATAAAAGATAAAATTGATTTAAAGAAAATGTTGTTTATAACCCATAGGGAAACGATCTTAAAACAAGCTATAGAAACATATAAAAATGTTCTTGGTCAAGATATCAAAGCAGATTTATTCTCTAATGGGCATCACGATATAAAAGACAAGAATTATATTTTCTCTACAGTCAATACGATGAATCTTCATTTGAAAGAATTCACAAGAGATGAATTCGATTTAATTATAGTCGATGAATGTCATCGAATTGGAAAAGAAGGAATGTATCAAAACATTTTAAACTACTTTCAACCGAAGTTTCTTCTAGGAATGTCTGCAACACCAGATAGAACTGATGGATACGATATTTATGATTTCTTCGATCATAATATCTTATATGAGATAAGACTATACAATGCTTTGGAATCAAAAATGTTAGTTCCTTTTTATTATTTTGGAATATCGGATATCCTTATAAATGGGAAACAATTAAGCGATGATGCAACATTCGATCAGCTGACATGCGATTATAGAATAGACAATATAATCAACAATAGAAAATATTACGGAGCATCTGGAAGTAGAATTAAAACTTTGATGTTTGTATCAAAGATTGAGGAAGGGATAGAATTATCAAAGAAGCTGAATAATCGTGGGCTCAAAACGATTTTCCTATCAGGAAGCAGTTCAAATGAAGATAGGGAAAAGTATATAAAACTATTGGAAGAAGACAATACTAATAATCCATATTTAGATATGATTTTAACAGTCGACATCTTCAACGAAGGAGTCGATATTCCTTCAGTGAATCAAATTATTCTTTTAAGACCTACACAATCTACAATTATATTTCTCCAGCAATTGGGTAGAGGTCTAAGAAAATTTGAAGGCAAAGATTATTTGACTGTAATCGACTTCATTGGAAATTATAAGAATGATTTCATGATTACAGATTCGTTCTCTTCAAAGAATAATGGAGAAGAATATCAGTCTAATGGTGGTGGTCGAGACGCATCTAAAACGACAAACATAATGCTTCCAGGTGGAAGCATTATAGACTTCGACCCTATTACAATGAAGACAATAGTCGAAATAAGCGATAAGGCGAGAGACTCTGATAGTAGAAGAATTAAAGAGCAATATATAGCTATTAAAAACAAGTTAGGCCGCATTCCAACTTTAATTGAATATGATGAAAATGGAGATTTGACAGGCAGAGTTTTCTTAGATTTATTCAAACAGACTTACTATGATTTCTTATCGAAAGAAGAAAAAGGATTATTTGATATATTAAGCCAAGAAGATAGAGATGAGATTAAATATCTATCTAATAGCTTTGGTAACGGATTAAGAATTCATGAAGGTCTTCTTCTCAAAACTTTGATTGAAGGTGGAAGTGAAGAAGAATTCATAAAGCAATTACCTGTAAATCAAATATATGATGAAAAAACTAGAAAGTCAGTGATATCAGTACTAGATACGTCATTTTTATCAGCTAAGGGATCTTTAGCTTATTCGACTATTGAAATAAAAAATGATAAGATTCAATTATCTGATAAATTCAAACAACATCTTTCAAATGAAACTTTCAATAAGTTTATAAATGAAATAATTGATTATTCAATCTATTCAAACAAGAAATATTTCTCTAATGTCACTGGAAATAATAATTTTGTTCTATATGAAAGATATTCTAGAAAAGACGTTTCTCGTCTAATCAATCTAACTAAGAACCAAGAAAGCACGATATATGGATATAGAATCTTCAAAGATCTAAATATTGTCCCTATATTTGTAACCTACAACAAACATTTGGATAAGGAATCACAAATCAATTACTCCGATTACTTCAAAAATAAAAATATCTTTTGTTGGGATTCAAGGCATGATAGAACGATTGAATCACAAGAAATAAAAGACTTGTTGAGCGTAGCTAAGAACAAAGGCCAAATAATGTTGTTCGTACAGAGAGAAAGTCCAGATAACAAAGATGGTTTAAATAAACGTTCTTTCTACTATCTAGGAAACACAAAAATACAAAAATATTTCAATTCGATAAACACTACTGAATCAGGAAAGAAAACAAACGTGGTCAAGTTTGAATTGAGGATGGACAATCCTATTCCAGAATATCTTTATAAATACTTCGTGATTTAATAAGAAACAACTGAACTGAATGATTTTATGTATCATCAAATCTTTAAATACAGATTAGAAGAAATCTTTTAGATGGATTTCTTCAATTCTTTTACAACGAGTAAATCAGCTGGTAAAAAATCGATATTATCTAGTTGATCTTTGGTTATGAATTTAGCATCTTCAGCCTCAACTAATTCTAAGTGACCATCTATCAAAGAACAGATAAAACACTCCATCTTCAAATGAAAATTCGGATAATCGTATTCTACAGTACATAAATATTTATCTATGTTTATATCTGCTTTCAATTCTTCTTTAATCTCTCTTTTTAAACATTCTTCAGGAGTTTCACCTTCTTCTATTTTTCCGCCTGGAAATTCCCACCAATCTTTAAATTCCCCATATCCTCTTTGCGTCACAAAGATTTTATTATCTTTCATTATTATAGCTGCCGATACATGAATATTTTTCATTGCTGACTCACCTCTTACAAAACAGTATTTTATCTGGTGAAGGATCAGAGATCAAATCAAAAATATCATTTGACTTGTTATTTAAAAAACATTGGAGTAAAATTATCCATTGCAACCTGTCCGAGAGATAATCATTCCTCGGTTTTTCTCATGGGCATGGTCGAGCTAAAATTCCAAGGAGGAAAACTATTATGGCATTAGCAAAAGAAGAAATCGTCGAACTTACCAAGAAGTACGGAAAAGATGAGAAGGACACTGGTAACACCAAAGTCCAAATCGCTCTTTTGACCAAGGAGATTGCAGATCTCACTGCTCACCTTTTGGCCAACACTCACGACTATTGTGCAAAGCGTTCTTTGACAATTCACGTCGCAAAGCGTACCAAGCTTCTCACCTATCTCAAGAGAACCGACTATGAGGGATATCAAGCCCTTATCAAGGATCTCAAACTCAAAAAGTAATTCGAGTTTCCATGTCATATACCCGCATTTCAAAACAATGCGGGTCTTTTTATTCAAAAAAATAAGGTAAAATATATAAGATGAAAGAAGGAATAGATATGATTGATAGTTTCGATGATGTTCTCAAAGCTAGAAGATCTACTAGAGAATACACTGAAGAAGGTGTATCCAAGGAGGACATGCAACAAATAGTAGAAGCTGGTACATTAGCTCCAAGCGGAATGGGTAGAAAAGAATTGATGTTTGTTGGATTGACGAACGAATATGCAAAAGAATATTTGTCGATTGCAAAGAATAAATTTGGAATTGATAGATATTATGGTGCAAAGCACATAATCCTTGTATTTAGAAACAAAGAAATCGAATCCTTATATCTTTTGGATGTTGGTGCTGCTATGGAAAACATGTTGCTCAAAGCTACAAACTTAGGACTTCAATCTTGTTGGATTCATGCTGCTAAAGATTTAGCAGAAAATAAAGACTTTTCTAAGTTCCAAGAGAAGCTTGGATTAGATAGCAAATACGAAATATTAGAATCTATAGCTATAGGACATGGCGAAAAAACTATAGATAAAGAAGTGGACAATTCCCGTGTCAAAGTATTCTAAACATAGAATTGCCATCTTAGGTGGTGGAGTAGCCGGAGTCTCTTTAGCTCTATTCATAAAAAATAGAAATCCTAGTTTTGAAGTCTCGATTTTTGATGGCTCAAAAAAAGTGGCTTCTAGAATTCTTATATCTGGAAACGGACGATCAAACTTCTTCAATACAGACTATTTCAACCCATCGAACTTGGAAGACCCAATCTTTCACAAAGCAAAAAGTATCGTGGAAGGATCGATAGGATTAGATGCTTTTAATGAGTTCATCAAAATAACAAATTGTCCTTATTTCAATCAAGGGAATCTCATATATCCTTTTGCGAACAAATCATCTGCTTTATATGATTCAATGATGGATAAAATCCAACAGTACAAGGTACAAATAATTCATGAGAAAGTAATTGATGTTTTTAAAAACAAAGATGAATCTATTTCTTTTAAAACTATCGATGAGAATAATGACATAAAGAAATACTCATTCGATAAAGTATGTCTTTCATTCGGTGGTAATTCATTAGCATATCCACCTTTTGATTGGTCTATTTTGAAATCCTTAAATTTAAAACATATCGAATATACCCCCGCTATTTGTCCTATAAAAGTAAAAGAGAAAGGACTTAAAGCCTTAGATGGAATAAGAGCTAAATGCATCATGTCTCTTTATAAAAAGGATGATTTGATTTATAAAGAAGAAGGCGAGATATTATTCAAACCTGATGGATTATCTGGAATATGTATCTTCAATGCATCGATTAGATTAAATCCAAATGAATTGAATTCATATTCTATTCATTTGGATTTAACTAAACATTCCAATTCTAAGATAAAAGTAGATATGAATAATATCTATTATGCATATCCAAAACAATTGAGTGAATATATAGTAAAAAAATCTAAAGAAGATAGTAAGACTTTGAATGATGAAGCTAGTGATCTATCATTCCAAATCCAAGGTTTATATCCTTTCAAGTTCTCACAAGTATCCAAAGGCGGTATCGATTTTTCTGAAATCAATACAAAAAACATGAATCTAATTAAGCATAAAAATATCTATACTTTAGGTGAAATGCTAGATATACCATTACCATGTGGCGGTTATAATATTGGATTGTGTATAATCGAAGCCTACAAAGCCATGTTAAGTTTATTAAGTTAGGAGAAAGAAGCTATGGAAACAAACATAAATCAATTAGTTAAAGACAATTTAGGATCTTATCCAGCTCAGATCTTTGAAGAGTACTTCAACGAAAGAATTCCGGAAGCTGATAGGGATGGAACATTAGCTGTTTTAAAGAACACACTAGATATCTTAAAACAGACAGGTAATCTCCCAAAGAATTCTTCCTTATACTCATTGGTCTTCGATTTAATAAACTATTCGTATGGTGAATGGTGGTTTGCAGTAAGAGATAACAAGAACAAGAAAGAAATAGTAAAAGACCATTCTTTGATCGTTTCACTATCAAATAAAGTTGCTGTTAAATTCTTGCTATTGGTAAGAGGAGTTAGAAAAGGTCAACTTAAAATATCTTCTTTGAGTCCTTATTCACCAGTCAACACTACTTTAAAAGCCTTGATTACTGAGCTTATAAATCTCAATTTTCCTTTCATACAAAACAATCCTCAGAAGACTTTAATCAACGATTTGTTCGGAAGGATTTTCTCAAAATCAAATGGAACTTTAAAAATGTTATCGCAAGGTTTAGCTAGTGATGCATATGTATCGTGGAGAACATTGCATGAAGCAGAATGCATCCTTGCAATCCTAGTTAAAGATGGAAAACCTATGCAGGATGAATATGTCCAACATATCATCTACGATAACGCCTTTAGAGGATCTATACAATCCAAAGAGAGAACAGACGAAATATTCATAGCTTTAAAAGCTGATTTAAAGTCTCACGGATTGAAAAGTAAAGATATGAAGAAGTTCATCGAATACGGATGGCTTTATCAAACCCCAGAATACAAAACACTGGAAGAGAAAGGAAAGCTATTTGAAAAATACGCTGTTTCTATTCGTGATTCAAATGGAAAAGAAGGATCCTTTAAAATCATTAGAGGCCCATCTATCGAATCCGAGGACTATCCTTTATTTGAAAAATATCGTGCTGAATTGATGTCATGGGATCACAACCAATTACATGATTTTAAATTGAACTTCAGGGATGGAATAGAATTCTTAGCCGGACTTTCAAAATATTCCGAATGGTATGAAACAGCCAGTGAAGTCACACATTCCTCACCTGTTTTCTTCTATTCAAACGATCAATTCTTCTTTGACTTATCAACTGTCGCATTATATCAGTTAGTACTGAGAGTCACAGGAATCTTCATGTCATATATGGACGAAGTATTCTCGGCCAATCCAAACACAAAGGGATTAGTTCTTCAACTAATCTCTTATGCCAAAGAGATGTGTGATGATCAATGCCAAAGATTTAAGAATCTATATGGAATAGATGTCTTAAACGACGAAGGTAGTGTCAAGGACCCACATTCGAGAACAAGAGCTGAAAACAAGAGTGTGGATGATGGTGAAGCCTTCGATAAGCTGAGTGACTCTATGGATGATAAAAATTAAAAGGACCATTTAAAATGAGTGAAAAAACTATATATAAAAACCTTCCTATTGTTAGTGCCAAATGTACAGGATTGGATGATTTAGGGCAAGGTGTATGCAAGGATAAAGATAACATTCTTTTCGCTAGAGGACTCCTTCCTGGTGAGGAAGGTGAAGTACAGCTTAGAGCTGTCAAAGGAAAAGTTGCTTTTGGTGACACGATCAAAGTCACTAAAAAAAGCCCTGATAGAGTCAAATGTCCTTTTGAATTGACAGAGACAGGAATATCAGATCTAGGTCATTTAAGGTACGAAAAAAGGCTTATCTATAAGCAAGAAAACATAAGAAATCTTATAAAGAAGTTCACCCATCTCGATGTCGAAGTAAAGCCAACAATTCCTTGTCCTTTAAAAGATGGATTTAGAAACAAAATACAAAGACCTGTAAAGTATTCTGCTAAAGAGAAAAAAATAGTCAGTGGATATTATAGAATCAACACCCATAAGCTAGTAGAAATGGAGCATTGTCCAATCGAAAGCAAATTATCCGATATAGTTTTGACCAACCTTTTAACCACATTGAACAAATATAATATTCAGGCTTATGATGAGGATTCACAAGTAGGACTATTACGTCATATATTGATCAGAACTTCCTACAACTACCAAGAAGCTTTAGTCACATTAGTCGTCACAAGTTTTGAAATTCCAAATCTCGATAACATAGTAAAAGATTTGATAGATATATGTCCTGAAGTTAAATCGATAACACTGAATTTAAACAAGAGAAGAACAAATGTCATTCTAGGAATGCTCGATAAAGTTGTATATGGCGATGGCCATATAAAAGATTCGATTCTCGGAAAGACATTTATCATATCAGCCAAATCCTTCTATCAAACGAATCCATCTCTTTTAGATCAACTCTATGGAAAAGCAATCGAAGGCCTTAATCTAAAAGGAACAGAAACTATATTAGATGCATATTGCGGAACTGGTACAATTGGAATTTGTATGGCTGACAAAGCTAAGAGAGTTGTCGGTGTAGAAATAGAGAGCAGCTCTTATGAAGATGCTTTGATAAATGCTAAAAATAACCATATAAATAACATTAACTTTCACTTAGATGATGCGACTGAATATCTTCAAAGAACTGATGAGCATTTCGATTGTATAGTCTTAGATCCTCCAAGAAAAGGAACAACGCCAGAGTTCATTAAAGCCTTGATAAAAAACGGTCCTGAAAAAGTAGCATACATATCTTGTGACCCTGCTACATTGGCTAGGGATTTAAATCTATTGAAGAATGATTATTCAATCATTTCAGTACAAGGTGTGGATATGTTCCCTACTTCGCATCATGTTGAGACTGTGGTGTTGCTAAGTAAGAAAAACGGGTGAAAGAGGCTAAAAATCAATAAAAATTGACGGATTTCCTACTTCTCGAAAAAGCGGGAAATCCTCTTTTTTATTGCAAAAATGCCACTGATGGCGGCAAAGCGGTAAAAAATAGGGCTTTACTCGTATGGGAAAATAGGTCAACTTCAAAAATGAACACCCATCCTACCTAGTATCGAAATGGGAATAGGTGCCCGATATGTTTACACGATGGTAGGAATAGGTGAAAAAGCCCTTATTCATGGGCTTTTATTGAAATCGGCCGTCTCTTGATTTTTTGCGTTTTCGGGGTAGACTGCAACTACACAGACAACCTGAAAAACTGATTTTTGGCCTAAAAAAGGTTAAAAACAGGGGTATAGTTTGAAAATACTGGTGAAATCAGATGACCAAAGGTTTCACATCAATTGTTAACTAACAAAATTTCCTCGTTTAAAAAAACTTACTTAAATTTGTACTTCACTACTCATTTATATTAAACTATTAAAGACTAGTACTTTTATAAAACTCGCTTACACTAGTCAAAAATGGAAGGGAAATTCTTATGAATTCTTTTAGTAACGTAGTTTTTATGAATTGCTTTAATGATGAAGAATGGAAGAAAAAGCATGGTGTCATACCTGTGCTTTCAAAAGATGGGAAAACTATTACTTATGGCCTATATCCACAAACAGTTGTTAGTGATGCTGCTCTTATTGAAAAACTTAATCAATTAACAACTCCAGAATCAAATGGCTGGTATTTCTATAATGGTGATTTCTATGAAAAATTAGTGGCTAAGTCTAAGCGTTATGGTGTTCCTTCGGATTATTATAAATTTAATAATGGAGCAGCTATTATAGGTGGAAAAATATATTGGTTTAAATTGGAACCTATAACTTGGAATGTTTTAAATAATAATGGTGATGAATATTTTATTCTTTCTTCTGTATTATTAGATGCACATTGTTATGATGCTTCTGGCTCTAATAATTACAAAGATAGTGATATTCGTGCATGGTTAAATAATGATTTTTATTATTCTGCTTTTGCTTTAGGTAATAAATATATTCAAACAACAACTGTTAATAATTATAAAGAATCTAATCCTTATGCTTGTGAGGATACTGAAGACAAAGTCTTTTTACCTAGTCATGATGAATATGTTGGTGCTTTTTGGTACGGGCCTCTCGCTGACGCACTCGTAGAAGGTGAATCAACAGATTATGCAAGAGCTAATGGTGTTCCTCACAGCGATGATGCTTTTGATTCTAATAATAATCGTCATTGGACACGTTCTCCGTCTAGCAACGCTGGTGACTTCGCTATGTTTGCCTACGCAGGTGGTCAGGAGTTTTTATCTACCTATGTCAAGGTAGAAAATATGGGTGTGTGCCCTTGCCTTAATATTAAAATTGCGTAGTTTACAAAGCGATAATCAAGGATAATCCTTCACCGCCTCAATCCAAATAATGAGATAGTGAGCAAAATTGTCATCATATTTTAGTTTGATTTGAAAGTGAAATAAACGTGGAAATGGAGAAATTACCAGGGATTGTCTTTTTGAAAACCGACAGGAGAGAACTCATTCCTTGAAAAAAGTGATGTCTTCCTAAGGAGGATTGTTTCCTCCCTCTTCATTGAAACTTAGTGTGAAAAGTGTTATATTTATATCATAATCTAACAAATAGGAGAGCATTGTATGACTTACTCTGAGGCAATCAAGAAATTGCGTAATAAACTGATACTTACCCAAACCGAATTCAGCAAATTGTTCGGTGTTTCTTTTGCCACGGTCAACCGCTGGGAAGGTGGAAAATTCAAACCTACTACCAAATTGAAAAGAAAGCTTGCTCCTTATTTTGAGAAATACGGAATTGAGGTGGACGAATGACATCCGAAAACGAAATCAACATTAAAAACCTCTATTCTTTATATCCTAATATCCTTGGTATTCTTTTGCACGATAACACAACAAAAAAGAATATCATTTGGGCCACTGTTCACTATCAAAACAAAGGTCTTGGATATTCAATAACAGATGAGATTAAACCTCGCCATCTAAGCGGTAAAGTCAGGGCTGTTAGGCCAAGAATCGAAAAGAGCAAGGCTGAGCAAACGAAAAGAAGCAAAGATAATGCAGAGGTTTTCACACCATCTTGGATTGTTAATAAGCAAAATAACCTGGCTGATAACGCCTGGTTCGGAAGAGAAAATCGGTTTAATACAGAAAATCCTGATAATTTTTGGAGTCCAACCGAAAAGGTTGTGTTCGACGGCGATAAAACGTGGACTGATTATGTTGGCGATATCAGACTGGAGGTGTGCTGTGGCGAAGCACCGTACCTGGTTTCAAGATACGACACGGTCTCCGGCAAAGCAATTGAGAACAAAAACAGAATCGGTCTCCTGGACAGGAAATTCAGGGTTATAAACGAGAATGTGACAAGCGATGAAGAATGGCTTGATTATGCGATAAAAGCTATTAAGTCCATTTATGGCTATGAATTTCAAGGGGATAACCTTTTGATTGCACGTGAGAACGTCTTATTGGATTTCGTCGATTATTATTTTGAAAGATTCGCTAAATTGCCAGGAGAAGATCTACTAATTGAAGTTGCAACAATTATTAGCTGGAACCTTTGGCAAATGGATGGTCTTAAATATGTCGTCCCGTTTTCTTGCCATAACGAAGTTGAGAAGGTGGTTCAGCTTACCTTATTTGGTGAACCTGAAGAACCTAAGTCGGATATTTGTCCTGGTTGCAAAGCGAATGATCCCAAGAAGCATAATGGCAAAAGATGTTACATCATGGATTGGGAGAAGAATAAGAAAATCAAATTTGTATCATTGATGTGGAGGAATAATGAATATGTTGGCTGAGAGCGAAAAGAATGATGCTTTAGAAGCGGAAGATAAATACAAGACCGCAGTCGAGTCGGCAAATGACTACATCGAGAATTTTGATATTCTCGAAACCATCACCAATGTCGGAAACGATGAAGTCTTCACTCCAAGAAAGACTTGTGACATGATTTTGGATTCCCTTCCAGAAGAAGTCTGGCACAACCCCAATTACAAATGGCTTAACCCAGCCACAAAAAATGGAATTTTCGAAAGAGAAATCGCCATAAGACTGGATGATGGCCTTAAGGATATCATCCCCGATACTGAGCAAAGAAGGAAACACATCCTCCAGAACATGATTTATTCGATTGGGCAAACCAGATTCACCGCTAACGTTGCTAGAAGAACGGTTTATTATTGCTCTCAGGCAAATAGAAAATGCGATGGCATCAAGGCGGATGACGGTCACTACGTCAATGGGTATGCAATCGGAAATGGAAGCTGGTTTGATGATGAAGAGGGCAACATCAAAACTCCTAACATCAATCATACGTTTGTAGACGATAAAGGGGAAACGATGCCTAGTAGCTGCTCTGATGATAAAGAAAAGAAAAAATACAGGTGTAAATACTGTGGAATCAATGGTGCATCCGCTTATAACGATGCTAATCAGCGCGAGACATACGCTTACGAATTCATTCATTTTGACGGAGATGAATTATTGAAACATTTGCAGGATAGATTCTTTGGAGGTAACAGGAATATGAAATTCGATATCATAATTGGCAATCCCCCTTATCAGCTAAGCGATGGGGGTGCTCAGGCAAGCGCAAGGCCTATTTATCAGCTGTTTGTCCAACAAGCTATTTCTCTTAAGCCTAAATATATAAGTATGATTATGCCTTCCAGATGGATGACTGGGGGAAAGGGGCTGGATGATTTTAGAGCTGCGTTTATAAGCGACAGGCACTTAAAAGTCCTCAATGACTTTATAGATTCTAAGGTTTGTTTTCCTAATAACGATATTAAAGGTGGCGTTTGCTTCTTTTTGTGGGACAAAGATTATGATGACAAATGCTCAGTGGTTACCCATTCTTCAAATGGGGATAGAAAAAGTAGTCGTTTCTTAAAAGAAGATGGGTGTGATATCTATATTCGCGATGAAATTTTAATTTCAATCATGAAGAAAGTAAAAGTGTTGTGCGAACATACGTTCGACAGCATGGTTTCTGCTAGAAAGCCGTATGGTTTAGAAGCAGAAACCATGCTGTCTCCTAAGAAGTTCGGGCTACCGGAATTTTCCGACACGAAAATTCCTGGTGGTTATGAAATCTTTGGATTAGGCGAAAAAATGGAAAGAAGATGGAAATATATGCCCAAGAATTATCCGATTCCAAAGAAAAGTCCATGCCTTAATAAATATAAGGTTTTTATTGCGGAGGCTTATGGCTGCGGTGCGATTGGCGAAGTGCCTAGCACGCCAGGACAGCTTTGCACTGAAACCTTCTTGGAAATTGGGCCTTTTGAAGTGCCAGCAGAAGCTGATAATGTCATTAAATATATCAAAACTAAATTTTTTAGAACATTAGTTGGAATACAAAAGCAAACTCAACATACGACGGCAAAAGTGTACCGTTTCCACTACAAGACTTTACTGAGAACTCCGATATTAAGTGGAATGAGCCAATTGATTCGATTGATAAACAACTATTTATAAAATATAAACTCTCAAAAGAAGAAATTGATTTTATCGAAAAGAATATACAGGAGATGAAGTAACATGGAAGAAATCTTAGTTACTAAATCACCTGATATCAATCAAACGGATACGATTCTGTACCAAGGAAACAAAACCATTTTCGGCTTGGACGATAAGAACAACACCGATGGATCGTTGATTCTTATTTATATGTATTTGCTGCCTAAATTCCAAACACATGGAATCAAAGTTGGCATGACTAAATGCAGCATTGGCGAGACATTTTGGCATGCAATCAGATCCAGAATACATGAACAACAGCATGAGCTAGCCCTAACAGATGAGCAATATCGAAAATACGGATTGCAAAGAGAAGTAGTTTATTGGGGCATTTGCCTAGATGCGAAAAACGACTCCTTCAAGGATTATTCCGTTCACGACGAAATTAGAAGAAAGAACGCTGGAATAGTCGAGAAGGAGCAGGAATGGTTCACGAATGTACCAACCGATGAACTCATCGATATTTTCAATTCTTTGAGGCATACGGACGAAAATAAAGAAATCTACACTCCGCGAAAAGAACAACAGGAATGCATCAACGCCATGAGCGATTACTTTGCCAAGAACCCAAGAGGCAGGTTCCTATTGAACTGCAAAATGAGGTTCGGAAAATCCTTCACAACCTACAAATACTGCGAAGATCACAACCTAAAAAGAATCTTGATTCTCACTTTCATTCCGGCGGTCGAATCTTCTTGGCGAGAAGATCTCAAGCACATAAAGAAAAACTACAGGTATTTCACTGATGACAACCTCAGAAGAAGTCACTTCGTGCTGAGCTTCATACAGGATCCTTATGTTCTGTTCCTTTCCCTTCAGAACTATTTAGGCAAAGAGAAAAACGCCGATGTAAAAACCAAAATCCAGCAACTGCAGAACATCGATTGGGATTTAGTCATCCTCGACGAATACCATTTCGGTGCATGGAACCAAAGGACCCAAGGGACCTTAAAGACGAAAGAGGAGAAAAGCGAAGATCTTGACAATGATTACCAGAAACAATTAAAGAAGACTGGCGATATTATCCAAAAATTCAATATCAAGACCAGACAAACAATTTGCTTATCTGGAACGCCATTCAAAGCTTTAGCCAGAGGCGAATTCAACAATCAATCTTCTTATACGTATTCTTATTTTGACGAGCAAAGAAACAAATATCCCGAAAGCGAAAACGGAAATTTCGAAATCATCAATCCTGACTACGCCGCTTTCCCTGACATGAAAATTTTCGGTTACAACATGTCGAGGCTTTTTGGCAACCTTACGGCTTCAGTTTTCTCAGAAGACAAATTGCTCACTAAGAAATATTTTTCTCTGAACAAATTCTTCGAGACGAGACAGGAGAACAACCCAAATGAACCTTGCACGTTCATTTATGAAGAAGAAATCAAAAAATGGCTGGAAATCATAAAAGGACGTTCTACTTTCGGGGATAAATTTCCATACTCCAATCCCCAAATGCTTCAGAACAACGTTCATACCCTTTGGCTTATGCCTACCGTCAAATCCTGCAAGGCAATGGAGAACCTTTTGAAAGCTGACAAATATTTCTCCAGATACCAAATAATCAATCTCTCGCAAGACGGCGTGGGCGCTGGCAACGATGCTTTTGAATATTTGATGAATAACATCTCCGAATCAGAGAATACTAACAAACTCGGATCGATAGCTATAACGGTTAATAAACTGACGATGGGCGTCACAGTAAAGAAGTGGTCAAGTGTTTTCGTTTTGAAGGATCTAGCCAGCCCTGAACAATATTTCCAGGCCATATTTAGAATTCAAACACCATATGTCGTGAACAAAGTAATTGAGAAGAAAGATGGCTATGTTTATGACTTTAATATTGATAGGGCCAGCGCATTGCTTTTGAAATACGCCGAACAGTCGGAGAATGAACAAACGACCAAATTGCAGATTGCGAAACTGATTGTTAAATACATGCCAATCTTCGTGAATGGGGACATGTCTGACCCGATATCCGAACAGGTGTTCTATGAACTTGCCCAATACGGCGATTCTAGTGGAATCCCTCTTTCAAAGAAAATCGTAGACACGACCAAGACCACAAGAATGCTTGACGAAGAAACGATGGCGGAGATGCTTAATGACAAAGAAGTCAGCAATATCATCAAGAGAGTTTTCGCTCATGCTAAATTCGGAAAGTCGAAGACCAAAACCGTCCCTGCGAAGCCGGAAGACGGCTTTGATACGAAGATTGCCCAGGAAGGCAGAAACAAAGGCTACGAATTAGGACAACAAGACTTCAAGAAGTACGTCGATTACGACGATAATCAGGTCCAAACGGAATTTGAAAAAAACATTTCCGATTACATTAAGGAATATTGCCCGAGTGAATATATCGATGTAAAGGCGACCTGGTACGCTAACGGGTTCAAAAAAGGCTATGAATCAGGCGTGAATGCTCCAATCAAGAAAGAACAATGCGGATATGATGATGGCGTGAAGTTTGTCGATGAAGTAAAGAAGAAATTCGGTGAAGAAATCAAATACACCAGTAATACCAGAGTCATGATCGACAATTTCGTTAAAGGCTATTTGAACGACACTAAGAATATACCTGTCAAATATAGAGGGATGCTATATAGAAGATGGTATTGCGATTCGTTCAGATGGGCCGTGAAAAACAACCTAACCCCTGTTGTCGACCCCAAGAAGGGCGAGACGATCGAAGATGCGGATAACGTTTTGAAGCATTTGCTTGCTAGATTATTTGAGTTCCTTTATATCAGCGTATATCGTGAGACCACATTCATGGAGATATTTAAAAACGCAGATCCAAATGTGTTTTTGGAAGCCGTAGGCATCACGAAAAAAGATTTCGAGATTCTCAATAAATACAAAGTCTTTCAAGAGGACGTTTTGAACAATTACATTCATGATTTCTTTGTTAATGAATCTTTAGGAAGCAAGTTGGATTTGAAGGATGAAGAAGTTCGAAAACAATATAGAAATAGTTTTGACTGGTTTGGATTTGGACTGGAAAAAGATATTGATGAAATGCAGGTATTAGATCCAATCGAACAAGAAGAGATTCAAAATGACATCGAGGAATCAAATTCAAAAAACGAAGAGGAGCAAGTAGTAGAGGAAATCAATCAAATTGAAGTACCGGTGATTGAACCTGTTGAGGCTTCAACAAATCAGGTTGCCGATAATGCCGCCAAAGAGATTGTGCCTGATTCTAAGCAAGTTTCCTTATCCGATCGAATTGCTGAATTGTTGAGCAAAAGCAGGCCGATGAAATCAGGAAAGATAGCTGACATTTTGGGCGTGACTAAAAAAGAAGTAAACTATGTGTTATATTCAAACGCCGATGTGTTTACTAAAGATATATTCTTCAATTGGAGATTGAAGCAGAAAGGGGTATAGATTTATGGATAACGTTCATTCTCTCACCGCATATAAATTATCCTTTTCCTACATGCTTAGAAGCAATCCATTAAAGGACGAACTTGCTGAAGCGATACAAACTAAAGAGAAGCCTAGCATTACGATTCATGAATTTTTGCAACTATTAATTGATGCTGGTAATTTTGATGGCTGCACTACGATTAAGGGTTCTGCTTTTAAATTAGAAGACATTTCAAATTTTGAGGAGCACGAAGATTATAAAAGATACCTTATTGTTCCAAAAGCCGGAAAGGCGGGAAAACCATTTCGTGTGTATAAAATTGGGAGGCGTGAACCATATCAGTTTGGTAGTGATGCTGCATCCCTATATGACAATATTATGTACCTTTATGAATTTGCTGATGGAAATTCATATTTGATATGTCATCGGTTTGGGCGTTCTGGCTGTAAAACGATCTTTCAAAAAGTGTCGAGCGAAGTGCTGAAGGAGAAGGGAATTAAGCTGGATTTTGACCTAATTCTTCCCCCGGGCCTTAAGGACGGATCCGACTATGAAGCTCAAAGGATTACTATGACATACTCCGTACCTTCCAAGTCTAGCGACATTGCTGACCATATGGACAAACAAGTTAAAACAAAAGTGATCAAAACATTAATACTGGACTTGCAATCAGACAAGTTTTCACCTGTTAACAAAACCATTGATGATTACAAATTGAAACGACTCACAAAAGAAGAAGCCTTTGCGACCTTAAAAGCCGAAATAAATGATACAGAATATAATGGTGCTAAGGTATTAATAAAAATAGGAAACAGCAAGAGAACGATTGATTGGGATACTTTCGAAAATGCCTTCGAAGGAAAAGACATTACTGAAGAAATTCATAAATTATCACCGCCCTTAAGTTTTAATGATGCTTTAAGCAAATGCTCAGATGAATATATTGCAGAGATAAGGAGCAGGGAATAATGTGGTGGTGGCAATGGCTCATTGTCGCTTTATCGATTGCGATAGCTCTGTTCGTGCTTTTTATAAATCCAAAAACTCGATTGACTAAACTTCTTTCGGAACAAGCGAAAGTGTTCTACAAGTATGAAGGTGCGGAAGAAAAGCAAAGAAAACTATCGGTATTAGATTTGATTTCATTCTTTGTTGTTCCATTGATGCTGTCTTGCGGTTTGGTGTGGGGCTTTTCGTACTGTTTTACGAAGGAATCTGCTAATGTTTTGCTGACTGTAGTTTCTATTTTGTTTTCCGTTCTCTTTTCCATTCTTTCCATTATTGCGGCAAAGTCTAAAACGACTGATGAAATTGAGAAGAGCGTTGTGAAAGAAACGTTTGTTTCGATATGTACTTCATCGGTGCTGCTTTTGGCTTCGATGATTATGCTAATTATTTATGTTTTGATTTTCGGTGATGGTGAGAACACTTTGTGGCCAATGATATTGAGCAACTTGATTTTATTGACCCTGTTCCATGTTCTTATGCTTATTCTGATGATCATAAAAAGGTTTGTTTTGATTTATATCAAAAGCAACAAAAACGAATAAATAGAGAGGATTAATTATGTGCGATAACGATATTAATATTAGAGGAGCCGAATATTACGCGGATCATGATGAAGCCAAAAAAACGATTGTTGGTTTTATCTATATTTTGACTAACCCGTCATTCCCCAATTATGTAAAAATCGGATATGCGGACGACGTTGAAAAGAGAGTTAAAGAACTTAATCGCAGTGAATGCACACCATTCGCTTTTAGGGTTTATGCCACTTATAAAGTTAATGCTAGACTCAGCGACATGAGGATTCATGATGTTATCGATAAATTGAATCCGAGCCTTAGAAGCATCGATAACGTAAACGGAAAGAAGAGAATTCGTGAATTCTACTGCATGACGCCCAAGGACGCCTATTCGCTTTTTGAGGCCATTGCTGAAATTAATAATCTCCAATCGAATTTGGAATTATGGAGACCGACTCAAGAAGAAGAAAACCAACAACAGGTTGCGTCAGAGATTGAACAGCTAAATAGAAACAGACACCATTTTAGGGAATTGGAATTCTCATCTAGTTTGACTAACAAAAAATATAAAGGATTCACTGGAAAAGACGGGACCCTCAAAATTATCGAACTTGATTCTGGAAATGAGATTCCAAATAATGCCAATCCATCCAAGAAAGCAATCGTCAGGCAAGCTGTGCTGGATTATGGTGGAACCATAGAGTCAAAAGAAGATACTTTATATCAGCTTTACCATAAACTAATGAAGTTGTTGTAAGGTTAATGAATCATGGAAAAACTCAAATATAAGCAATCGATTTTAATTACGACGGAGTATGTTGAAGCATTAGCGTTATACTGCTTTTGCGAATACAATGGGCTTGATTTTAAAAAAGAAATAGCGAAACGCAAAAAAGAAAATCTCAATAATTTTCCTGATTTTTTCCTTAATGATCGATATCTAGAAGTTGTGCGCGCAATCGAGGAAACTGAAGGAAAACAGCAAAAAGATATAGCCGATGTATTTGGAAAGAAAAACACAGAAAAAGCGGTTCTTAACAAAAATAATGAGCTTAAGAAGTATACAGGTGATAAGGACCATCATATAATATTTGGCATTTATCGCGGAGTTGCGTACGCTTATCACCCGTTAAAAAATTCGATGCGTCAAAAAAAAGATATAGAACACGCCATTTCATTGAAATACGAAAAATATAAAAATAGATTAATTGACAAGCCTACTGATTTGTTCGTTGTCAGCTATAGTGTGCTAAATAAGGAAATAGTTGACGACATATACAAATGGTACAAAAACGACATGACTTCAAATTTCTTTTCATCAGTATATATTTTGTACGTGTCAAATGAGTGCGAAAAGTTCTCCGTAGTAAAAATGAATAGAGAGAATATCTTTAACAAACAAATCACTCCTGTTGATAAAAACGAATTAGCTGAGTTAATCTTTGACCTTGGATGGCTAAATAAAAACAAATATGTAATTTAATCAATTTAAATCAAGTTTCATTGGGACTATATAGTTAAGCAATTCATAATACGGGAAAGAAAACGCTAAGCATATTTTACGCAATGTTAACAATTCGACATCTTTCACCTCTTTCATTTTTCTAGGGCTGATATGGAAAAATACATAGTTGGGATGATAGAAGTGGTCATTTCAAACCAAATATAAAATTCATGAAATATGCAGATGAAGCCTTTGGCAAACTATCAAAAGAAATATTCGTAAAAGATTTTAATGGAGGAAAGAAATAATATGGAAAACTTAATGGGAAAATTCGGTTCTACTCAATGGGAACCACCCATTGATGAAGAGGATGCAAAATGGTACAACGGCGGAAATGGCATTCAAGGCCATCAAGGCTTAGTAGGCAAGGTTATCTCCGATGATGGTGAAATCTTAACAATTTTCTTCGGCGATCGTACTATGAGATTTTACAAGAAGGACTTTAAGGTCTACAAAACCCCAGATTTCGTATGGGGGGACAAGGCACTGATTGTCGACAAGAATATGAGTGGTAGAATCATTGATTTCACTTGGCACCTTAATAGGGAAGAGTATTTTTATTTCGTCGAAGTGAATGGTAAGAAACTGAAGAAACGTTACTTTGCAGAGGATTTAAAAAAACTATGAACTATACCGAACTATCAAAAGAAATATCTTATGCATTGAGGCATGCCCCATGGGAATATGAACTAGAACTGGATGAAGAAGGGTTTGTCCCTATCAGTCAACTTCTAGATGAACTGAATGAAAGTGGAAATTATGAAAGGCCAATCGTAAAAGAAGACTTGGAGCATATCATTGCCACTTCAGACAAAAAACGCCATGAAATTGTCGGCGATAAGATCAGAGCTCTTTACGGTCATTCCGTCCCTAATAAAATCCAAAAAGAAAAGGCTACTCCACCTGATGTCTTATATCATGGCACGGCTCATAAATTTATGGATTCCATTATGAAAAGCGGGTTAATCCCTAAAGGCAGGCAATATGTTCATTTGTCTATGGACAAAGAAACTGCTCTTATCGTTGGCAAAAGAAGAGATGATAATCCTGTCTTGCTAGAAATTAACGCAAAACAGGCTTATGCAGATGGTGTTTCTTTCTATATCGGCAATGATAAGGTATGGCTTAGCGATAATATACCGTCGAAATATATCAAGATAAAATATTAATATCATCAAAATAAAAGCGTTCTTCTACTACCAAAACTCAATTTTAATGATAATTTTGGTAGTAGAAGATGTTTTGTGTTTTCTAAAATGGCAAAAATAATGGCAAAAATCCAGAAGAAGATGGCAAAAATCCATAGGTAGACAGAAACGAACCGATGATCACGGTGTACTCCGATAGGATTGAGATACTTTCAAGAGGCGGACTTGCTCCTCTTCAAACTAAGGCGGGTTTCTTTTGCGGACATTCCGTTCCCGTAAATGAGAAACTATCTGAAATTTTCTTGCAACTGCATATCAGTGAAAAAACGGGAAGAGGAATTCCTGTTATTTCGTCTGAATACGGAAAAGCGGCGTTTGATTTCTCCGACAACGACATCACTGTCACCATTCCATTCAACTTCATCAACGAGGTGGGTGATAAAGTGGGTAATAAAGTGGGTAATAAAACTGAAGAGCACGGACTCAATGACTCACAAACAAGAGTATTGGCTGAAATCAGGAATAACCCAAATATTACGAAAAAGGAACTGGCTGTTGTCTGCCATCTCGGCAGGACGTCCATTGACAATACCGTTGCCGTGCTGAAAAGAAGAGGATTTATCGAGAGGGTCGGATCTATATTGGAAGGCGAATTGAATGAAGTAAAGGGGCGGAGCGTTCCTCCGATGGTCTGGAGCTGGGGAGAAACAAGAAAAGTCGTCTAGATTGCAGTTATCATTGCGTTGGATAGTAATGAAAGGTTTAACCATCTTAAGCGCTATGGAATCTTGTAAAACTCAATACTTTCCTCATACTAGGGATGTTGTCTGAAATTTCCAGTAGACCTGTCAAAAAACGCATCCAGTAGACATGTTTCTTCCATGAGATACCCTGTATTGGTAGACATGTTCATCGCATGTCGACGACGCACATCGAAAATGTCTGCTTGCTTGCTTTGAGGAAATAGCGCATATATTCGTGGCTTTTAGTTGATTTAGTTGGTCCAATATTCTTTTTCTACTATGCAACCGGTTTATATAAAATCGGTTCTCGTCAATATAGAAGGAACATATCCCTACCCCCAATGCGTTGTCAACCTACCTCGTATGGTGCCTTGACAAACGGGAACATATGGAAACTTTTGATAGCTGCCTGCTCTCAAAATCCCCTGTATTCCCAACCAAAGCCAGCAGAAAAGTTGGGAATAAAGCAATCTTGGTTGGGAATAAAAGCTGCTTATTCGTTCTAAACTTATATTTTGTCGTCTTCCAAGCGAAACTCAATTTCTTCTTTTTAAGCAAAGTCATGGAACGAACACTCACTTTCGTTTGTCTGCCATCCATCAATGGTTTCTATCTTGACTGAATCACGTTTTTTCTTCCTTCTTTACTTTACTGGGTACCTTCTGGTTACTTTACAGGTTACTTTACAGGTTACTTTACTGTTCACTTTCTTATGATTTGGTGATAAAATGATACCGAAAGGCGATGGCGATTTATGGAAAATAAAATCGAGGTTTTTGAGAATCTTATTTCTTTCAAGGACGAATATGAGTGGTTGGACTTTAAGGAGAATTGGTTCTCGAAAGACGAGATAGGGGAATATATTTCTGCCATCGCAAACGGAGCTGCTCTGTCAGGTAGGGAATATGGGTATGTCGTCTGGGGAATCCGCGATTCCGACAAAAAAATCGTCGGGACCTCTGTTAATTTTGATCGAGACATCGATGGCGAGCCTTACAAGCATTACCTTGCCAGGAACCTGAAACCGAGCATACCTTTTGAAACCACGGAGTTCGAATATGACGGCTCAAGAATCGTCATGTTGATTATCCCTGCATCTAAGGCTGTGGTGACGAAATACAAAGGGCAGGCCTATATCCGCATCGGTTCCAGCAAGGAAAGGCTGGACAAATTCCCTGAATGGGAAATAAAACTCAACAGCACTTTGGTGAACGGCTTCCCTACCATCGTCAGCTGTGCCGCTCCACATTACGCTCAGGACCTGACGTTTGAAAGACTTATCATGTATTACGCCGCAAAGGGCATTTCATTGAACAAAGCCAGCTTCGAGAGAAGCCTCAGGCTGAGGAGCAATGACGGGGAATATAATGTCATGGCGTACATCCTTTCCGATCAGAATTCCATACCGATCAGAGTCTCCATTTTCAGCGGAAAAGACAAGACGGCTCCGCTTTTCTCGGTTAAGGAATTCGGAAACGACTGCATCATGTATTCCATGGATAAGATTCTCGAGTACGGGGATGCAATAAACATCATCCAAGCTGACGAGAGGAATAGGATTTCCGAGAGAAAGGATGTTCCTCTATTCGATTATGAGGCTTTCCATGAAGCTATCCTGAATGCTTTCATCCACAACAAGTGGCTTACTTTGAACGGCCCTCAGATCAGCATATTTTCTGATAGAATCGAGATTCTCTCCCATGGAGGACTTGCGTCTGACCAGGACGAAGAAGGATTCTACTCCGGGGCAAGCATCCCGGTGAACGAGGTATTGGCATCGATTTTCCTTCAGCTGAGATTGAGTGAAAGATCGGGAAGAGGAGTCCCGAAAATCGTTTCAAGATACGGCAAGGATTCCATTAGAATCGAAAAGAACAGAATCATCGTGACGATACCGTTTGATAGAATCGATGCAATCAAGGGTTCTAAATCCAGTGTTGTTTCTATGGTGGATGAAAGACAAGCAATTGATAACCTTAATTCTACCCAGGCATCAATTGTTGCATTCATGCGAGACAACCCGAATGTTACGATGGGACAGCTAGCGAAGAAAATCGGACTTTCGGAATCCGGCATCAAGAAAAATATAAGGATTTTGAAAGACTTGGGAATCATTGAAAGGATTGGTGCGGATAAGAATGGATATTGGTCTGTTAAGGAACGGAATAAATGAACGCATGTTCTTCATGGACGCAATCAATTCTAGAGATCCTTCGCTTCTTAGAATCGTGGGCGATTTAGATAACGTTGAATAAACGCGGCAAGGAATTTCGGATATCATTCAATTGTGGGGAAGAGGCCTTTGACATCAACGACCGCTATATCAATGTCGTTATTCCGTTTGACGAAGAAGTCGGGGAAGCCATGTTAAGAGCCATTCGGCACTCAATGATGGCACTCAATGATGGCGATGGCATTCATCCTTCCTTCAGCGAAGAGGAGCTCAAAAAGCTCATAAAGAGCAATGAAAGAATCACAAGGAAAGAGATTACGGAGTACTTCGGTGTTTCGTCGCCAAGAACAATCCAAAGGTATATGAATCAGATTAAGTCCGCCCACTATGTCGGAAGCGGAAAATCTGGCCGCTGGAACTAAAAAAACAAATGGCCGGTTCACAAACCTCGGCTTGCTCCTTTCGGATGAGTCGCCTGTATGCGTCAAGGTCGCCGAATACGACGACCAGATGAACTTCAAGCTCAAGAAGACCTTCGAAGGCCCTTTGCTGAAGGTGCTTCTGGATACCCAAGATCAGGCGGAAAGAATGAATGATGTATCTGCCGTCATCGATAGGAAAACCTGGAAAAGGATCGAGACATCGTCTTACCACGGTAACTCCCTAAGGGAGATTGTCCTCAATGCTTTCTGCCACACGAACTATTTCATTAGGTCGAACATCAAGGTGGAATTTTACAAGGACAAAGCCAAGATAACCAGCCCTGGCGGGTTGTACAAGACGACGCTAGAGGACATGCTGAAAGGGGTGCAGACCTACAGAAATGAGAGGTTGGTCCATCTGCTTGATAAACTAAGCTTGATTGAGAATTATGGGACGGGAATACCTAGAACCCTGAATGCCTAAAAAGGCACCGGCAAGGAACCCGAGTTTTATGACAGCGAGAACTTCTTCATCGTGTATCTCCCAAACCTAAATTACAATGACGAAATAAATGACGAAATAAATGACGAAATAAACGATTTGGGGTTGTCCATCATAAGAACGGTGAAAAGCAATCCGGGAATAAAGGCTGATAAGATCTATGAGATTCTATCCGCTGACGACAAAAGGATTACTTTGAATATGGTAAGAAATTCGATACGAAGGGAATTGGGCAAGTACATCGAATTGAGGGGCTCCAGGAAAACGGGTGGCTATTACCTGAAAGACGTTTCCGACAATGCTGGAGAATGATATGGAAAGCAAAAGGCACCAGAAGCTTCGCGAGCATTACAAGACGATTCTTAAGGACGAACCTGTTTTCAGCATGAATCTGAAGAAGAACATTTTGCCTACTGGCATGAGGCCGATAACCACATTGGCTTTCAAGCCGACGGATGATTTGCCATTTTGGAAACTTTGCACCATAGGGGCAAGCGACTATCTGATGCCTGAGCGCGACATCTGATGGGGCAGGAAGGCGAACCGACGCAACGAATACATGATGCTGGTCTCTCCGGAAGTGGAAGTAAGTGAATCAACCACAGGATGGCTCTTCCTGAACTCCCTTCTTTGGTCCACGGCGAAATATACGCCTACAACGAGAAGGACGCCATAACCGTCTCCGACACGATAGACATGGGCATCAAAGGGAAATATTGCGGAACGGTATTGCTTCTGCCTGAGGTTTTCAAGACGCCTAGTGTCGTGAAATGTTATTACACGAAGCATAAATACATCAGCGTATTCCAGGTCATGCCGATAACGATGAAGCTCCTGCCGGAGAAGCTCAAGAGAGGAACAGATGGCATCTATTGGCTCATGGAGCATTTCTACAAGCATGATGACGACTACAGGCTTGTTTCATCCAAGCCGTTTGCGACCTTATAGCACAAAATGCTGCGATATGTCCCCAACTACTAGGGATGTTGTCTTGAATTTCCTGTAGACCTGTTGAAAAACGCATCCAGTAGACATGTCACTTCCATAACCTACCTCGTAATGGTAGACATGTTCATCGCATGTCGACGACACATGTTGAGACTGTGGTGTTGCTAAGTCGTAAAAACAGCTGAAAAAGGCCAAAAATCGATAAAAATTGACGGATTTCCTTCTTTCTAAAAATGAGGAAAATCCTCTTTTTTATTGCAAAAATGGTTTAGTGGCGGTAAAGCGGTAAAAAAACAGGGCTTTACTCGTATGGTAAAATAGGTCAACTTCAAAAATAAACACCCATCCTACCTCGTATCGAAATGGGGATAGGTTGATGGTATGTATACACGATGGAAAGAATAGGTGAAAAAGGCCGTATTCATGGGCATTTATTGAAATCTGCCGTTTCCTTGTTTTTTTGCGTTTTCGGAGTAGACTGCAACGACACCGTTAAAAACACAATCCTTTCGGGCTCCCCGGCAAAGAAAATTACGGATCTGGAGGCGAGGATTTCAAACCTCGAGAAGCAAAAGGACAATATCGTTGAACCGAGGGTGAGTGGGATCGTCTCCAAAGAGGACTGTGAGAAGAAATACGCCTCGATAACGAAAGAAATAGAGATGGCGAAAGGTGAGCTTGACCGCCACCAGGACAGGAAGCGAGAACAATCCGAGATGAAGGGGAAGGGGAAGGAATTCAAGGAGACCATACTCAAGCACAAGAGAATCGACGAGTTCCAAAGGGAGATACTCGAGACGACTGTGGACAAGATCATCGTTGGCGGTTTCGATGACGACGGCAATCTCGATTCGCACAGGATGAATTTCATCTTCAAATGCGGCGTCAGCGCGAACGCCGTCTACTCTAGGTGTTTTTTCGACTACTTCCTGAAGAGGCTTCGCTTTTTATGCGACACGGGTAGGTTTATTTCAACAATTGATTTCTTAATTTGCTTGTTGTCGTTGCAAATATTTAGAAAATATAAAAAATTGCCACGATAACTATGAAATAGTGAGGCTGTAGTGTATAATAATGGCAAAGGAGGCAGGCTATGATACTATACAAACGGGAAAAGTATTTGTCCAAAATGCGCGCGTTCTTCCATGACGACGACCTCATTAAGGTGATAACCGGCATACGCAGATGCGGAAAATCCAGCCTTATGCAAACGATAGCGGAAGAACTAAAAGGGGATGGCGTTGCGGAAAGCAACATCATTTACATCGATCTCGATAAACGTGGGTACATTGAAAAATCATATATAAATCTTTCACCACGCAGAGAAGATGCGGGCTATGCCTACTTTGAAATGAACTTCGACAAACCAATTTATTCGGTGCTTTATAGTGTAGGCTTTTGGAGCAATTTTGAAAATTTAGATGGAACTGCAGTACTTAAAATAAAAGACAGTAATGGTAATTGGACTCAAATGACCAATTTGCTTTCTCTTCAACTAAACGCTAGAGGACAAGGGCTAAAACGATATTCTAATTATTTCCCTAATGGTATTTATGGGCTCAAATTTGAATGTACTGCTACAGCAACTGGCAGTAGAAACATGGGTAGACTATCAATCGATGATATTGTTTTAGGTATGAAAACCGGAAGTAACGAAAATAATTATTACATTACAAATTATGGAAAGACTGCAGCATAAGGATAGGAGATGATTAACACGATGAAAACAAATTTGAAGAAAGTTTTCGCTATATCCATCATTTCTTTGACTTTGTGTGGCTGCAACGAAGGAGAAAATGCCACTATTCTTAAAGTTGGATTTGATAAATGCTCAGGTTCTTCGGCTCCTACTCCTCAAGTGGGCCTTGCATTCACTTCTAAAAACAAGCAATCACTAAATGCTACTTTTGATGTATATGTAGGCGCTAGAAAAGGCTTTTCCGTAGATTGGGAAAATAATCTATGGGGTTGCAATCCGGGATATGGGAAGTTCGCCATTAATAGAGAGATTAAAACCGAAGCAGGTGAGATGTTCAAAAACGATTACATGATTATTGACGATTTCCCAAATGAAGAGAAATACCTCTTAACCTATGAGACTATCGAAGGGACTGTAGACGGTGTCATTCCACATTATAGTGGCCATATTGCTGATGGATTTGATTTTTCCACTATTGATTTAGCAAAGGGCAAAATCGGGTACTTCATTGTCTATTATGACGATATAAACAAAAAGCCTTTTGAGGAAAATGTATATCAATACGGCATTTATTGGGGTGGTACCATGAATTTTGAGAAAACCGATGGAGAAATTGTATTCTCCGTATAAATACTTTCTTGATTAAAGCATAATTTTTGAAAAGTTTTAGTTAAATAAAAAGCCACCGAATTCCGAACCACCACATATGAAAACCGATAACAACAACGAAAGCTTTTCAAAAGCGGATTTTTTGAATCTGGAGTCCTTTTACGATAATACGAAATACGAATGGTACGTTGCCAAGCACAGAAGGCCTTCTCCGGCTGAGCTTAGCCTTGTCAACAACCTTTCGATTGAATGCTGTCCTCACTGCGGAGGAACACATTTCAAGAAATCAGGCTACTACAGCAATGGAACAAGAAGATATCGTTGCCTTGACTGCGGAAGAGTGTTCTCCCCGCTTACTGGAACTGTGTTTGATGCACACAAGATTCCCGTATCCGAATGGATCGAATACATGATCCACCTTTTCGAGTTCCATTCCCTTTCCAGTTCAGCCAGAGACAACAGAAACGCGAAAACGACGGGAAAATACTGGATTTCCAAGGTCTTTGCCGTTCTTTCGGACTGCCAGAAGAATATTGTTCTGTCAGGAAAAGTCTATCTGGATGAGACGTATTTCTCAGTCATGCCAAAAGATCAGACGAAGAAGCACGACGGAAAACATTACAGAGGGCTTTCCCGAAACAAAATCTGTGTCGTGACTGCAACGGACGGAGTCGACGTCTTCCTTGCAGTTTGCGGGAGGGCAAAGCCGTCACGAGCAAGAATTCTTAAGGCATTCGAAGGACACATGAAAAACGGCTCCGTGCTTATCCATGACGGAGAGAACAGTCATAGGATTCTGACTGAGGCTTTCGGGTTGACCGAAGAAGTGCACACGACAAAGGAGACGCAAAATCTTTCAGACGATGACAACCCGATGGAACCGATAAACGCAGTCCATCGAAGCCTGAAGCGGTTCATGAGAGAACATCCAGCATATGACAGGGATGATCTTCAGGACTGGCTGAATCTGTTTTGGTTTATCTATACAAATCGTGGAATTCCAATGGATGACAAGGTGAAAAAGTTGCTTCAGATGGCGATTTTAACGCATAAAGTGATCAGATTTCGTGAGGTCTTTGCTAAAAAAGCCGATAAGTAAGGGATTTATCAGGTCACCTGTGCAAACCAGGGCTTTAAAGATTTTAATGGAGGAAAGAAATAATATGGAAAACTTAATGGGAAAATTCGGT
>ENA-ORTI01000095-ORTI01000095.1-human-gut-metagenome-genome-assembly--contig:-NODE-95-length-102803-cov-14.734623_pt1 | contig 102803 bp, 119 predicted proteins | sample MGYA00242071_ERZ509191 | MGnify/ENA primary metagenome ERZ509191 (study PRJEB26280, sample SAMEA2338832) | human gut metagenome | biome: human gut; feature: human-associated habitat; material...
AACACCTCAATCACTCTCCAGAAGGCAGCTAAACTTGTACAGATCACGACTCCACTGAATACAGAAACTGCAATTAATATTGAAAGTGGATTTTCAAAGTTAGAGTGGTGTTTAGTACACGCAGGTGCAGGTGGAGGAGGTGGAAATGTAAGATATCCAGGCGGAGGAGGTGGAGGAGGAAGTACTATTCTTGGAGAATTATTAACTTTATTAGATGGCGGCACTTATACTGGAGGTTATATTATAAGAAGTGGTGGAGTTGGAGGCGAAGGTAGAACTTCTATAGCTCCAGGAGGTATAGGAAAAGAACCAGATATGGCTAATATCTGGTTTAAAAAGAATGGAAGTTATGTTTACAATATTTTACACCAATTTAATGGTAACGGAGGATCAGGAGCTGGTAGTGGAGGAAGTAACGGAGGTCCTGGTAGTGGTCTTCTTAATACATTTGGTGTAAAACTTGGTATAGGTGGCGGCGGTGGTGGAGGTAGCGAAGGAGAAACCGATTTTGCTGCAGGTGGTGCAGGTGGTGCAGGTGGTGCAGTTTATTATAACGGTACAACTTATAATGGAGGAAAGGGTTACAGCCCATCTAATATTTCAGTTCCAAATGGTGGCGGCGGCGGCAGTGGTGCTAGTAGTACAAATATAGGAAAGAATGCTGTGAATTACATAGGAGCATTAAGTGTTGGTGTACCTAATGATTTTGAAAAATATGGAATAACTGGAAGCGGTGAAGGTGGAAATGGAGGAAAAATAGGTTCAGGTGGAGAAAGTTCTCTTCCAAACTATGGTTCAGGTGGAAAAGGTGGAAAAATAAAAGAAAGTGGATTATCTGGACAACAAGGTATTCTTTTTATTTATTATCATTAATTTAAATAAAACAAGGGCCTGGAAATGAATCCAGGCCCTATTCAATTTATTTATAGTATAATTCAATAATACCTTGTCCTCCATTTCCTCCGTTTCCACCTTTATATGAAGAATTGTAAACTCTTCCACCTCCTCCTCCACCAGCTCCATACTCTCCTAGACCACCGTTTCCACCATCGCTAGTAGTGCTGCTACCATTTCCACCATTTCCACCTTTACCAAAGGATCCACCTCCACCACCTCCTCCTGAAGAATTACTTCCACTTGTTCCACTTCCACCTGTTCCACCATCACCTTTTGAAGGTAAAAGAATATCTGGAATGACTGTATAAGTACTAGTTCCAAATCCACTTCCACCTGTTCCGTAATTTCCACCATCAATTGTTGATCTATTGGTATAACCAGAACCACCATCTCCTCCTGTACCATTTCCTCTATTTAAATTTCCTCCTTCACTAACACCACCTTTACCTCCTCCTGTTGTATGCGCTAGACCTTTACCACCTATCGCTCCTTGAATACTACCAGCATTTACACGGTTATTTCTAGCACCTCCTCCTCCACCACCTCCCCAATCGGGTGTAGATGATTCTTGATAAGAACCACCACCACCACCTCCTCCTCCACAACCCTTATTATTGTTAGAAGGGTTAACACTACCACCATCTCCTCCGTCTCCCCTACTTTCATTGTTTAATTGAGAAGCACCGTATCCCCAACGACCTGAATATGCTTGATGTACTACATCTTCAATAGTAACAATACTCTCGTAACCATCATTACCAGTATAACCTTGAGTAGTCGTACTACCTCCTGCACCTCCTGCACCTGCATTACCAACTACGAGTTTTAAATTTGATATACTTGTTGTATGATCTTTTATATAAACAATTCCACCTCCTCCGCCTCCACCTCCTGCTGCAATATTGTTTCCACCTCCTCCGCCTCCACCTCCTGCTGCAATAAGAAAATCAACATTTGTATATCCTGGTTCTATTTGTTGATTAATTTCTGCACCCAATGGAGTCGTGATCTGTACAAGTTTAGCTGCCTTCTGGAGAGTGATTGAGGTGTTGATTGAATCATTCGACCCAGACATCGTCACAGTTCCAGTCTTAGTCACATATCCAGCCGCACTCACTGAATAGCTTAACGTTCCTGCTGCAATTCCAGCTTTTGAAGCTGCTCCACTTGAATTTGTCGTTAAAGTCCCCGTTGCTATTCCAGTTAACGTTATTTTTGCTCCTGAAATAGGACCGTTAGCGTCAGAAATAGTAAATTGTGCTGTATATAAAGCAGTTAAAGCGATATTGATAGTTGATGTACTTGAAATTGTATACGATTGACTAAACGCTTTCCAATATGTACCTGCATCAATTGCTATTGTATGACTTCCGTAAAGTACATTTGACATTGTGATGTTACCAGAAGAATTTGTCGTACCTTTTGATGTACCATCCAATTTCACTGTGACACCATTTCTATTAACACCCGCTCTTTTAACATTCACAACAAATGTATAATATCTCAAAAGAGCATAAGTTGCACTCTGACTATGAGAACTTCGACTTACAGTTACACTACCAGTCGTATCTTTGTAACCAGATTTTGAAATCGTGTAAGTGTAAGAACCTGGTTTCACATTTGGAATTGTAGCAACTCCACTTGAATCTGTCGTACCTGTAAAAGTACCTAAACTTGAGTTGACAAGTTTAACAGTTGCACTACCGACATTTGCACCAGACGTTGTATTTTCTTTAACTGTCGCTGTAAATGTAACCAAATACTGTAAACTTGCATTTACAGTTTGATTACTCAAACCAACTGTAACATTACCCGACCAAGTTTGATATCCACTTAATTCAACAGTGCAAGCATAAGCTGCTGACTGTGATTGCATTGTTACAGCTAATTGACCACTTGAATTTGTCGTACCCTTTGATGTACCAGCAACTTTCACTGTCGCTCCAGAAAGAGCTGTACCAGCGTCATCTTTAGCGATAAATGTAACTGTTACTTGACTGGTTAAAGTAATTTGTTGATTAACGTTTGTACCATTAACTGTTACACTTCCTGATTTAGCTTGATAAGGTGATTTAGCAGCACTACTCCAATTGTACGTACCATCTATTACATTAGAGAAAATCGCCTGACCACTTGCATTTGTAGTTACAGTTTGATTATTCATAGTAACTGAAATACCAGAAAGAGCTGTACCAGCATAATTAACAAAAGTCAAAGTAACCGTACTATACTTCTCTAAAGTAACATTGATCGTCTGATTTGCATTGACAATGTTAAATGAACCAGAAGCTGATCTATATCCACTTAAAGAAGCAGTCCAAGAAACGGCACCATTTAAAGTTGCATCGTTTTTAGCACTAGCAGCTAAAATCCATTGACCGCTGGAATTTGTCGTTCCATTTGCAGTAGAAGTTCCACCAATAGTTTTAACATTACTAATACTAACAGAAGCCCCGTTTAAATTCGTTGTCTTGTACTTAACATTAAAAGTAACACCCCAATATTTGTAGTTCTGCATTTGTACTTGAACCGTTTTATCCGCAGAACTTACTGTTGTGCTTCCAGGTTGTTGTTTGTATCCACTAGCATCTGTTGTGTAAGTATAATTTCCATTAGGGACATCAACTGAAATATTTCCATTAGAATCTGTCGTACCAGATTTGACTGTCGTACCAGAACTATTCTTGATAACAACAGTAGCTCCACTTAAATTTGCCACACCATTTTTAACATTTAAAGTTAATAACCCTCCATGAACCATAGTTAAGTTCACATACGAAGTTTCATCCTCTTTAACATTGACAGTACCAGTTATCGTTTGATAACTTACAAGACTTACTTTGTAAGTATGATTCCCTGCTGACAGCGAAACGTTGACTTGTCCATCAACACCTGTTTGATAGTTGGTAACGTTATCGATCAAAATATTAGCACCTTGTAAAGGATCAGTTCCATCTGTAACTGTAAAGACAGCTCTTTTGCCTCGTTTCAATGAAATAGCTACTGTCTTATTTGCATTAGCAATAGTATCGTCTCCTTCACCTGTTGAATAATCTGAGAAAGACGCTCCCCAATGAAACGAACCGTTTATCGCTTGAACCTGAGGTGTACGTCCTGCGTCATTTGTCGTTAATTCAATCGACGATTGACCAGCAGGAAGAACAATAGCTTCACCACTTACAACAACTTTGGCTCCTGATAAGATCGTCCCTTGTTCTCCTGTAACTGTAAAATCTAATAAATAAATCCTATCAATTTGAACATTGATCGTATCAATGCCTGTAACAGTTATTTGAGTTGTCGTACTGATGTAATTCTGTTTTGTGATAGAAACTTCAAAATCACCTTTTGGAAGTTGTAAAACTGCTTCACCACTTGCATTTGTTAAAACTGATTGACCCTTTGCCGATACAACAGCATCTTGAACTAAAGCAGGTGTTGGAGTTGTTTTATCTCTTACCACAAATGTGATCGGATAAGTAACTGGATCTAAAGAAACTTGTACACTTGTATCTGAATTACTTACCGTTACAGAACCTGTCTTTGTTTGAAATTCTGTTGCAGATATCTCATATTGATGTATACCATTTACCAAACCAATCACCGCAATACCACCAGCATTAGTCTCTACCGTTATTCCTTCAACTGTTATCGAAGCACCTTCAACTGGAACACCTTCACTCGTAACAGAAAAGATAACGTTCCAAGGTCTCAATACCATTGGTACATCTACAGATACATTGGAATTATTAACAACTAAAGTTCTATCAACATCTACATAACCAATTTTAGTCACTGTATAGTCATAAGAACCATTGATTAACGTCAACTTCACTAAACCATCTTGACCTGTTGAATATTGTTGACCATTTATATTGATAACTGCTCCTTGAATAGGAGTGTTTCCGTCTTTGACAGAGAAAGTTATCGACCAGGGATAATCAACCATTTTAGCGACAACGCTAACATCGTTATCTTTCACCAGAACAGATCCTGAAAAGTCATAATAACCCAATTTTTCAACCTTATAAGGATAGGTCCCATTTTGCAAACCAATTTGCACTTTACCACCTTCATCGGTTACAAGTACTTGATCTGAAATAGATACTAAAGCATCTTGAATGGGGTTGTTCTTAGAATCGACAACAGTTATGAAAACATCGTAATGTCTGAAATCTAACTGATAGACGAAATCAGCGTCTGATGTATCAATGTTAAAATTAATCGTTAAATCGTCATAAATTGGATTTGTGATTGTACCAGTATATTCACCATTTGTCAATCTAAAAACAACTAATCCATTGCTATTGGTACGAGCAACTAATCCATTGTTCAACGTTATTAACGCATCTGGAATCACTTTACCAGAAACAAGTTCAATGACCTTAATAGTAACATTATACTTGTAAAGATCCATTTCGATAGTTCTTGTTTCATCTTGATTTAAAACCACAATAAGAGCTTGTGTATCTACATATCCTGGTTTACTAAATTTAGCAAGATAACTTCCATTGATCAAACTAACTTGAACCTTACCATCGTCATCTGTCACATAACTATCACTACCTATCTCAACTAAAACACCTGAAATAAAATTCTCAGAATTGAGACCTTTTACGAAAATTGTTTGTACCCATTTATGATAATATAAAGTAACTGGTACATAAACATCTGAATTATCAACAACGACAGAACTTCCTTCATTAGAATCAAAACCTAATTTTTCAACTGTATAAGGATAGGTCCCATTTTTCACCAACACTGTTGCTTCACCGTTGACATTAGTTGTTAAAGTTTGATTAGCAATAGAAATGGTTGCGTCTACAACTGGTACACCAAATTGATCTTCAACCATGAAACTAACCTGAAATGGAGCTAATTCTAATACAATACCAATGTAAACCGGCGCATTCAATACAACAAATTGTCCTTGTTGTTGTTTATACTTTTCTTTACTAGCAGTATAAATGTAATTACCATTTACCAAAGAAATAGTCGCTAAACCATCTTCATCTATGATAACAGATCCACTACCAACAGAGATTCTCACACCCGACAACGGATTACCATCTTCATCTGTGATAGTAAAATAAACTGGTTGTCTAAGTGCTAATGCACTATCATTTAAACCTTGAAATAAATCCTCTTGTCCTGCAGGATAAAACATAGGAGAGAGTTCACTTCCAGCATCGTATAAAACAATACCTTCAAGATTTCTCATTACGAATCCTTTAATTCTAGGAAGTTGATTAGGTGGAACTTCTTGGTCGTAATATGGAAAGAAATATTCGTCAGGAACATATTTGACACCTTCAGCATTCTTCACGATACCAAGTAGATCATCCCATTGAACGATCTTACCTGCTTCCCAGAATCGAAAGTCGAGATATTTTGTCAAAGCTACCTGAATATTTTTTCTTACTGTAGCTACATCGTAAGAAGGATCAATTTCTATTCGAAAATCCATCCCACGCTCACTACCAATAAAAAACCATTCAGCATTCTTTAATTGAATCCCAACAACGTTTCCTTCGAGGTTTAATTCAAAAAGTCCAAAATAACTTTTAGATTTCTCTAATAAAGTCTCTAATTCATCCTGTGTGAATAAAATTCCATTTTGACTTACTAGATAAAGATAAAAGATTCCATCTTCTCCCAACCCAACATTTAATACTTTCAAAATACGATCATCGATATTTTGGAATATTTGAGTATAATATTCCAACGTTCCTTTAGAAAGTGTGTTGAGGTTAGTCATGATCCTAATACGAAAAGTCTCATCATCTTCACTATCTCTACCACCTGTAGCCATGTATTCATTAGTGCATTCAATATGACCACTAGGAGCAGGAGTGACGTTGATAATACTATTTGCATCGACATTTGTAACCAATCCTTGGTTAACACTTCTGACACTTACATATGCATAACCAGATCTACCAACTGTAACAGATTCATTTACAGAGAAACGAATACCGTTTTGATTTACAAAGAAATTAGTTTCATTGTAAATAGTTCCCGGGTCTGCATAAACTCTCACATAAGTAGATGAACCAAGAGCACCTTTTCTTGGACTAACCCCAAAAAGTGCCGCTGATTTATCGAGATATTCTCCTGTAGCTGTTTCTGGGAATATCTTTGCTTCTGTGATAGCAATATCTTTGATCGCTTTTTGTGCGACTTTTGCAGTACCAAAAGCCACAGCATTTAAGACTGAACCATCAGCTACATTCGTAACTTTATTGGTCTTGTCTAAAAACAGCTCGATCCAAAGATTTTTAAGCGTCGAAATTGTATTACTAACTTGCGTTATCATATATTAAAAATGATTTAATCCCTTCAATTCGCTCAAGCCAATTTTCGGGAAGTTTATCTCGTTTTTCTAAATTATCTTTGGCCCATAAAGGTTGTAAATTTCTGAAATTGAAACAAATACGTTGTTGATTAGGATCTGAAAGATCAAAAGAGGCACAAGGAACAATATGATCAACGTGCCATTCACCGTAATTATCCCAACTCATTCCTTCAACAAACTGATTCTCAAGGTGTTTCTTGAGATCCTCAAGAGAGCAACCGATATATTTAATTGTGTGGTGTAATTTACGATTTTCTTTTAAAACTCTATACAATCTATTTCGTAAATTTAACTTCAAAATAAAATTAATATCTCGTTCTCTTCTTTTTTCTTTTGAATATTGCAAAACATATTTACTGATTTTCTCTTTATTCTTTCGCTGATATTCTTTGTGATATTCTTTTAAATACTCTTGATTTTTTAAATTCCAATTCTTTATTCGAATAAACTGAGCCTCTCTGTTGTTTTTATAATATTCTTTGTGTTGTTTTCTTAATCTTTCTTTATTGTTTAAATAATAAAGATGCGACCTTTCTCTCTGTTTATCTTTATTATTTAAACGTCTCTCCTGTGATTTGACTATAATTTTAACTCTATTCTTCTGATAATAAGAATCACTACTTTCTTTATAACAATCCTTACAACGAAGACTCAAACCATCAGATTTACACTTACATTTATAAAAGTTATCGAGAGGGAGTTCTCGTTTACAACGAGAACAAACTTTTAGACCGGTTTCAAAATTCGCTTTCATAAATTAAATAGGAATGTTGATAATATAACTATTTGCACTAATAGTCGTTGCTCTTATAGATAAAAAGACCGAATCTTGATCTCTCTTTAAATCCAAGAGCTCAACTGTTTTCCATCTACTATCTCTTTGAAACATATTCATAAGTCCCTTGAAAATAGTAGCATATTGAATGGCGTTCACCGTTGTTCCAATAAATTCATTGGTTATTCCATAATCTTCAAATTCTGGGTAAGAACCTTTTAAAGAACTTTGAATCAATTCTAAGGCTTGTACCATTGCTTGATCATATTCAATCACCTTTAAATCATCGTTTTCAAAGGTAAATGATTTATCTAAATCAACACCAAGAATACTTTTCCCATTTAATACATCAACAACATTATCAACGTAATTTAACCCCACATTCTGAAGATTAACTGAAAATATAGGAGAAGAAGAATTTGTATACAATTCTTCTGTGATGTATTGAGGTACTGTTATATTTACCCAATCGTCTTGAGGAGTTATTGCATCGAGATTTGCTGATACATCTTCAAAAGTTTCATCAGATTGAAGTATCTTTTCAACTTTGATCGTGTTAGTTCGAACATAATCAAACACACTTCTCATCCATTTAGCTGAACTCCTTATCGTCAAAATCTTTGTTTGAATCTCTGTGAAAGTGTCTAATAATTCCCAGGCATCGAGATCATTTAAAGAATTTTTGTGCAAAGTAAAAAGAGGTTCTATTTTATTAACCTCTTTAGTTAAACGATCTAAAGCATAGAACGATTCTTGTCTTATACTACCACCTTGATAGTAATCGACAATATAAGGATATTCTGTTGATACAAAATCAACAAAACTCTGAAAAAATGATTTTATATCATATCCAGTTATATTCTCAAATTTTTCATACATCGTCTCATTCATAATATTCCTGCAACATATGAAGCTAAATCATTTACACTTTTCTGAATGGTAGAACTAGCTAATTTTTTAACCATCGAACTTGACCCTGGTGAATTCTTTACAGCTTCTAAAGGAGCTATCACAGTCATATTGATATTATATTCCCAGATCATATTCTTTTGAATATTCATCGAAAACTCAGCCCCAGATGGAGGTATTGTCACTAAATAATTCTCACCAAAAGCCATATTGTAGAAATACAATCGAAATGGTTTCCCATCATTGTCTACTCCATTACTCTTTGAAATGATAGCTTTCAATATCCTACTAGCACCGAATCCAGTTTTTACTGAAATATCAAAGTCTGGAGTCTTTAGATTAGAAGATTTTTTCGATCCTATTTGATACAGATCGTACATACCATTCCTTATGCTAAATGCTACTCCAGATACAGATTCGTTTTCAGATAATAAGATCTTAAAATTTTTCCCAAAATTTCCCCTGATGTTAATTTCACTTGGAGAATAAATAGGAGAAGTTAATGTCGTGATTCCACCTGCAGTATTCCTAACAGTACTTCGTTTTAATTCAGATTTTCTAATGCTGTCTGGCATTATAGGAAAAGTGAAGAAATCAATTGTCCTTCCTTGAGAATCTGTTAACTCTAAAGAACATAAATATATCTCAAAATCGTTAGGATATAATGTTGCCAAAGCCGCTCTTCCAAGCGTCCCTACCATCTCAATCGCTTTCTTCTGAATAGTACTTACACTGCTCATAAGTTATATATTTGAATGTAAATATAAGATTTATTCTTCAATCTAAAAAACCTATTTGACTTTTTATTGGATTGAAGTCAATTTTCACGATTCCAGATAACGAACCATATGCAGTCGTCATCGCTGTCCTACCGCCATCCATATTAACTGCTGCTGCAGCACCTGTAGCAAATGCTTGGACTATTTGACTGATTTGAGTTTGAAGTTGATCTATACGAAGAATCAAATCTTCTGCTTTTACCATAGATTGACCTCCATTATTTATATTAACTTTTTTATCGGTCTTTAACAAGATGTTTTCAAGATCAATCTTGATTTCTTTATTACCACCCTCAGTCTTAATATCTACACCATTTTGATCAAGAACAATAGTCGTATCTTCTTTCGTACTTTGACATTTCCTCGTTAATAGAGCCTTTTCTTTGTCAAAATAAATCTGATAAACATCGTTTTTATTTTCAACGTCTTTTATTTGTACACTCGCTTCTTTGTAACTTGTAGCATTAATAGACTTATCCGCACTTACATTAACCGATCCTGAAGAAACTATATTTAATTCATTTTCTTCCGAACCAACACATTTCAGAAAAACTTTACCAGCTTTTGAACTAGTCAGATTAATTACCAAAGAATTGTCTTTAGGATTGGCTTGTATCAAGACTTCAGAATCTCCCATAACCTTTCTCACTTGATACATATTTTCTTTCAACATAGAAGAACTGTTGTCACCTTGTAATACACCAACAACAATTGGTTTATTGTTAAAAGTGCAAGAAATAAAACAAACACAACTACCTTTTTCTTCTATGTTGCTTGGAAAACTAATTCTCTGCAAAGCATCACTCGTTATATAACAATCGTTAAAAACACCACCTAAATCAGTTATCACTGTCACTCTTTCCCTACGAAAACAAGTATCGATATAATTATCACGATCAACACCAGAAGGTATAGCTATATAACCATATCCCACTGAATATGGGGAATCACTTTGTCTTTCTCTACTTACACCGTCAATCATTTGTACATTTTTCTTTTTAAGAAATACTCAAACTGTTCTTTATTAAGAGGAGCAACTCCCAATCCAGAAGTTTTTGTTTGTCCACTTTTAGCTGCATTTTGAGCAGTTAAAATATCCTCTTTGATTCTTTTTATATCAACAATCTTAAAATAAGAAGCCTTTTGAGAACCTGCGTTTAAATTTATTTCTTCATCTTCTCCTACTACACCACTTAGAATAGGGAAGAACATTCCTCGTTCAACTTCAAGAATCGTTTCTCGAGAAATAGAATTTTCTGAGAACGATAAAGAATTTGAAACACCCGTGACATAAAACAATTCATTCGTATAATTATTTTTGACAAATGAACCTACCTTGATCCTCCTATCTCCATTAATTGTTATAGTACCTCTTCGTGTAAACGGCAAATACGCAGTCGTTTCTATAACAAATAAAAGATCGTTCAACATTGTCGCTGCCATACTGTTCAAGTTTGAAGAACCACTAGCACCGTCAAGTGCATTTGCAGCGATATAAATATCTTGTATTTCTAACTTTTTATTACCAAAATATTTAGTTATCTCATTTAAATAAATAATTGGTACAAAAGCTAAAGAAGTTGTATTATCTTTTCCTGTAATTTGGTCTTGTGGGAAAAGTCTATAAGATGAATAAACTCGATCATCATAACTCAATGAACTTGATATGAAATTACTTGAATCTATTTCAATATAAGTTTCACTAACAATAACGTCTTTAATAGCGCTTTCGGTAAAAGGTGGTTGTCTAACTACTATATCCAATGTATCAACATAGGTATCAAACAAAACCTCTACAAATGGATCTTGACAAGTCTTAAAAATAAAATCCATTAATGATCCGTCAGGATTAGCAAATGAAGGATCTACGAGGGTTCTTTTTTCAAGATTATCGTCACAAAAAACTTTGACAATTTGCCAAATACCATTGACTTTTTGAGTTTGTTTGTAACTTTGATCACCTGTTTCTATTTCATAAGAAGTAGTGCGTCTTTCTTTATAAGCTGAAAAAAGATCGTTTGATACAATACCAATATTAGATAAAAGGTTGATAACAAACCAAAGAGTTTCTCTTATTCCTCGAAAGCCATAATTAAAGAAGAAATCATAGGTACCAGTTACGATATTTCTCTTGTACCACTCATCCGATTGATCGCCTACATAAAACCATAAGTCTTTATTTCCTTCTACCCATTTTAATGGAATGAAATAACTACCATCTTCTACAAATAACTTAGTAAAATCCCGACCCATTACAGTGACAAGATAATCGTCGTAAGATGTATCAATACTGGTTTGAACTATATCAATTAAACCAATCATATCCCACACATTATAATTCTTATCACTGTTTACAAGGTTTGAAGGTGATATTTCTAGACTATCTTCTTCACCTTTTAAACTAGCGCTAGCTTCAAGTGCTAGTTTCTCAAAACGAAGAAAAACTATATCATTTTGAGTTAAATATTTTTCTACAAAATCCTTGACTTGCTTTTTCTTATTATCCGTAATATTGTAAATCTCATAATAACCACTTGAATTCACTCCAAACGCAGAATCTTGACTTCTAGTAGGTACCATATTAATGGTAAAATTGCCAGAAGAACTATTCTTGACAGTATTTAAAGAATTGATAAATGGACTGAAATCAATTATCTTATCAAGTGCTTTTACATATATCCAAACCTTTAAAGTTTGTGGTATTACTTTTGAATCTACAATCGAATCAGGATCAGTTTCACTATCAGAAGGTTTATAATTTATACTACCAATCAACTTGGAGTAATTTTCACTCCAATAAGATTTAAAATCACCTTGTGACATAAACTGTCCTTGTTTAGAAACTCTTTGAAGTTCTAAAACAATCTTTGGAATAGGAAGGAGAACTGTCGTTCCTGCTTTTATATATGGTAAATTTCCGCTGTTGTAGTTGTTCTGATATTCCTGTTTTTCTTCGGCATTGTATTGTGCCCAAATTCTTTCAAGATTAGAACCTTGATATTTAGGATCTTTAAACTCAAAAAACTCAGTGGGAGTGAGTGGTTGATTCTCTCTTGAAAGTCCTTTTTTCCACTCTTCCAAAAAAGAATCAACTGATTTATCGTTCTCACCAACACTTACTTCAAATGCCTTATTTATCATTTCCTACTAGACTTTAAAAGTTGTTCTATAATCCTATATATTTGAAAAGCTGAATTGACTGCAGCACCTCCAGGTAAAGCTCCCATCGAAGTCATCGTTCCCATTTTAACAAATTCTTTTTTCGGATCCCCTGAATCACCAACAATTTCTTTGACTGGGTTGAGAATAGCATTGAGAATACTTTTTGCAGTCGCATCAACACTCAACAAACCTTCTAATTTAGAACTGATTTCAGTCAATTTCTCAAGCGCTTCTCCGCCTTCACCTATCCTTTCGTTTCTTCTTGCAGCATTAGCCGCTTCTATAGTACCAACTGTCCTGCTAGCTATACTTGTATCATATTGAGCTTCTCCTTCGTTGCCTCTACTAACTTCCGGAGCCAATCTTTGACCTCCTTGTGTTAGAAAATCACCTAAACTAGCTTCTGGTGCTACTTCATTTCGTCTCTTCGTTAAATCAACGACATCACTATAAGATAAATCTGGAAATATTGATTTTAAAACATTTCGAAGTTGTTCTTCGTTACCAACCATTTCTTCTATCTTATTCAAGAATGCACGTTGCAATTCTGGATCTTCAGACATCTTTTCAATAGAAGACATCAATTCAGTGAATGTACCAGCTTCAGGATTTACTTCTCTAGCTACTCTCATTAAAAGAGCTTGTGTAACATCATCTTGAGACACTCTTTGTCCAGATACTGCTGATTGAACTCTTTCTAATTGACGACCCTCAAAACCAGTACTAGCTCTAATACTAGCTAACATCGTAGCTATTGAACCAGCATCTACACTACCAGTCTTTTCTAAGACACTTGTAACTGTACGATTGAAAGTATCTAATGATTCATCCATTGTAGCAGCTATTTCACTAAATGGAAGTTTCAATTCTTTCATCGTATTTTCAAAAAGACGAATGATAGCAGATGGACTATTTGAAGATGAACCGTATTCTGTTTCACCTTGCCTAGCAAAACGCATAGAACCTTGTAATTGATTGATCGTTTGATCTGACAATCCATAAGCTCTTGTCACAGCCATTAGAGAGTTCATCTCTCTTGTATCGTCTTCTTGACCTCCTAAAATTTTTCCTCCTGCAGCACGAAGAAGACTTCCTCTTCGTCCCATATATTCACTAACATCCATCCCAAGGTCACTAGCTGCAAAAGAACCTTCTCTATATCCTTGGTTTATCGTTTGTCCTATTGATCTGCCTGAGACTTGTGAATATCCTAAAGAATTTCGTTCAGCACCTTCTAATGCTTGCAACTCCATCATCCACTTGTTTACAACAAGAGATGAAAGACCTGATACCAATCCACCGACAATTCCACCAACTGCACCACCAATCGGTCCAAAAGCATTCCCGATAGAACCAATCGTACCTCCAGCTAAATTACCTAACGCACCAACCATTCCTGCTGTACCTTCGTATTCATTACGTGCCAATGAATATCTACTCATTGCATCTACAGCACCGTGCATTAATATAGAAGTGGTTCCTGTACCAACTTGAAAACGACTTCTTTCATCTTCTTCTGTCGGCTGGACTCTAGGAGCTGAAGTTGGACGTGAACCGCTTGGAATTGGAGCTGGAATAGGTGGAGTAGGAGCTGGTCCGTATCTATTTTCATCACGTCCAGTGTCAGTTGTCTCTCTACCTCCTTCACTTAACATCTGACTTATTCCACCAACAAGTTGAACAAGTTGTCTCAATAAAGTTACATCTTGAGACACAGAAGGTTTTGTATCAGATTTCTTTTCTTTTTCTTCGTATCTTCTTGAATCCTTTAAAAGGTTTGAAAGTTCAATATTAGATGCTTCCAATCTCTTGATTTCATTTTCAAGAGATGAATCTATACTACGACCTTCTTCAGTTTCAAGATCTAATGTTTTTCTTGTTTTTTTAAGTTCGATTATATCTTCCTTGTTTTCCGCGATTCTTTGTTTGTAAAAATTACTGTCACGTAAAGGTGTAGAAGGTTTCTCTGAAACTTCTTCTAACCTATCTAAACGTGCTTTCAAAGTATCGTTTTCTTGATTTAATCGATTAATCTCATCGGTTAGTTGACGATAATCATCAGTGTCGGGAGTGTATTCGTTTCTTACCTGCTCTAATTGTCTTATATCTCCTTCATTCTCAGAAATTCTTCTAATAATTGGTTCACGTTGTGACTGGGAGGTTGTAGGAGGTTGTAGGAGGTTTCTTCTTTGATTTAAAAGGTTTATTTGTTTTTGAAGTTCTTCGTTGTCAGCTATTAAACCTTTTTGATCACTTAATTCAACAGAGGAAGCCGCTCGTGATAATTCATTAATATCACTAGTTAAACCAGTCACCTCTTGCCTCATTTCTCTTACTGGAGAAGAATCAACGATTATCCGTATTCTCTTGTCTTCCTGGGTCATTTTCTTTGGATTCTATCATCTTGGCTTGTTCTCTAAACCATTCCAAATCATTTTCGAGAATCTCACCGTTCGAACTAGTAGTTTCAATCCCTTTAGATTTAAAAATATCACCAATATTAGGAGTGTAAATTTCCTCTTCGATATTTTCTTTTTTCTTTATATGAAGGAGATCTTCTTGCAATTCCATTAACTGATGTATAAATGAACACTCTTTATGTTCAGGAGAGAGAAAAGCAACCTTGTGCTTTTCTCTCCACCAGAAATCAACAGGAAATTTCTTATTCCATTGAATCATGAACTTTTTTACATCGTTGATATCCATCACGATCTCAGTAAATCATTAATCTCTTTGAAAAAAGGAGCTACTTCTTTAAAGTAAACATTTTTGATTTCTCTGTAATCCTTGATACCTAGCTTGGAAAAATTCTCCACCTTTAAATCTTTGATCAACTCTGGACACAAAACGATCAATGTTGCTTCAACATCAATCATATCTAATGCATTTTGAGCTGATAAAGTATTGGATAAAAGCATGGAATTATACATTCCACTACTTATCGCTTGTTTCGTCGATTCAATACGATAATATTGACCAACATTAGGAAAAGGAATTGTATACTCCTTTCCAAAAATCTTGATTGTTACTGATTCTTTCATGATTACAAAATTACAAATTTAATGTACTAATAGGATTTAAATAAATACCTGACACATTGAAACCAGCTACACCTTGTTCTCCAATAGAGAATTGCTGATTGTTTACAAAACAAGGTCCTAATTGACAAATAGTTTCACCTGTAGGATCAGATTGTGTAACCATTTTTGATGTATCATCTCGACTTGTAACGGTCTTAGCGTACATTGTTAATGAGAACCCAAGTTCTCCTAATACCAAAGTATCTACGATTGATTGTACACTTCCAAGACGGTGCATCATAGCTTCTACTACCGGTTGCTTAAAATCTAGGAAGAATTGATCAACTGTAAATTGACACTGTAAAGAAATAGGAGGAACCTCTTTTATCAAGAGGTTTCCTAATCCTTGTACATTGACTCTTTGGATATTCTCGGAGAAAGTCAAGTTACGAACGTAACCTGCGATTTGATTTTCAATTTTCACGAATGCTCGTGGACTAGAATATACTGAAGTCATTTTTCTTTAATTTTTGAATTATCGAATTAAGAATCCAGTGAAGAACAATTTATTGATCTCGTTGTTCACACGAATCTTATAAGTTACAAACCAAGCATCTTCTTTTTGCGTCACTACAACATCTTGAAAAGCTAGAATTAAATTATCACTATCTTCAGTTGCGACACGACTCTGTAAATAGAATGTGGTCCAATTTTTAACATCTCCTGCAGATAATGTATTTACATTTACACCATTTTCCTGACTTAGAAGGTCTATTTCTGCATTTACGACTAATTCACGGTTAATCTGAGCAACGATTCTCATGAACTGAATGGAGAACGATTGTCCCTTCGCATTAAATAGGCTTGTATTGTCTTGTAACGTATTGATACCTTGCAAGACAACAAATTTTCTTGTGAAAGCATTTTTTATCGTTACTAAAACACCATATTTTAACGCTTGCTTCTTATCGTCATCCGATAGAATGTGCTTAACACGATCAATACCAATCGATTTGTTGGTTACTGGTACATAAGGAGGCTTTCCAGATACACGACCTACAATTGCAGCCAAATTATACATTACTGTCCACCAACGATAGCCTACACTAGACTGTTCAGTGTTCAATCCAACATTACCATGAACCAAAACAATCTTATCACTGTCAAATCCTTGAGCAAGAGTGATTGAATCATTGAATTGAGTAGCTTCTCCGTAACCACCTACATACAAGAAATGATCAAATTTCGCCGTGAAATTCAAGTGAGTGATCACTTTCTTTGTAATAGTTGAATTAGCATTAACTCCATATTGGTCAGTAAAAACAATATTGTAATCCAAATCTGTGATCTGACTTAAAACAGAATCTACATCCGTTGCATTGTATGTTTCTGTACCACCTGTTGAAATTTGGTAAGCACCTGTAAGACTAGAAACATCACTTTCAATCACAACACCCTTTGCATCGCCATCGCCACCTACAACAGTATCTGTTTCATTGAAAGCAAAATATGCGTTAAAATTAGGATCTGATTTAGCCCAATCAATCAATGTTTGAACATTGTTAAATTCAGGAGATTCAACCATAAGTTGAGGAGAAGACTGAAGAGCTGTTTCCTCACCATAAGGCAATCCATCTTCCGCTAAGCCAGTGAATGTACCTTTCCAAATCTGGAAAATCCACTTGTTAGGATCAATACTACCAGCTTTAATGCTATATCCATAACCAGAAACGAGATTGTCTCCTTCCAAAGTACCGTTACCCCATAAACCTTCGTCTCTTGTATTGATAGCAAATGTACTACCACCTCCAGTGGTAAATTTCATTTCACTAGGAGTAGTGGTGCAAGCACGAACATAATATAACTCAGAAATACCAATTGCTGCAGGATTACTAGGATCTGGTGTGAAAAGAGCTTCTGAAATCTTCCAGAACATACCACCTTTTACAAAACTTCTGAAATCAGCTAAATTCAGGAATGTATAGATAGCGTCTTGTCCATTAGCTAGTTCACCATTAATACCAGCACCACCGCCATATTTGGCACCAAAAACACCTGTATCGATGATCAAAACTTTACCATAGTCCAAATTTCTAGCAGGATTGTTCTCACCTGAGACAATCGTACTATATGCACCTGGCAAAGAGATCTGTCGATTATTAAAATAAAACGACGTTGACATAATTTTTATTAATTTTAATAAATTTTACGAATTCATTATTTACAATAAAAATTGAAGGCACACTTTCGAGTTCTATCCTTGTAAAACTCAGATAAATCTCGAATCTTCCCACACCTTTTGCGCTTCTTGGTATTCATTTCTCACTTATTGTAAAATTTTACTCTAAATATAGATACAATTTTCTCATCTACAAAATAAAAGGCAGATTTTTCACGCCTTTATCTCAGATTCAACGCCCGGAATAGTTTTCGTAACTTTTCCATCTGTCATAAAAGTAGCTTCTAAACCAGCTTTTTCAAAGATTACCTTACCTAATAAATTAGGATTGATAAGACTTGGTACCATGTTATCCATTGAAACATTTAAACCAATAGACTTGATAAAAATAGGAGTTGGAATTAAGTTTGTCTCAGCCATAAGCTCTTTCACGGTGAAATCAATAGTGATGAACTTCTGTGCTAACAAATCGTAAGAAGCAAGTAACAATGAATATAAAGTCTCTGACATTATGATTGATTGTAACATGTTCACTCCCATACATAGAATTTCAAAATTACTTGACCTAGAGTCTCTATATAAATAACCTCCTGTTGAATTAAATCCTGAAATCTTTCCTATTGAATTATCTGGTCCATTTGATTTCCCTGGTTCTCTAATTACATAACACGGTAAACCAGTCTTATCTTTGGGATATTCCATAACAACTTTTATGTTATTAGGATTATCTTGATTTCGAGAATACATAGATAATGCTTGTGTATAAAAATCAAAAGCACCGTCTTTTACTCCAAAAAACATCTTGTATAAGAATCTATCTTCTTCGTTGACTGTTTCGACTGAATCTTGATAAATATAATTTATAAGATTAACCACTAATTGTTTAATTTCTATTATAGGTATCATACGATCATATATTTTCTAAAAAGTTATCAATAGCTATTTGTGCTACACGACTTATATCAGCTCGTTCCAATGCTTTATCCATCAATTTTTTAGGTGGTATACCTCCGTTCCACCAACTAGCTGGACTAGATTTATCACTAACACGTCTAAACGTAAAGTAACCACTCCTAACTTCTTTATCAGTAGACTGTATATTGACTTTTACCAATCCTTGATATTTAGGAGATTTATGCATATACTCAGGTACAACTAAACCAGGTACGTTAATTTCTTTTCTGATCCCTGGTAGTTTGTGTTGTTCAGGTAAATCAGTTGTTTTTAAAGGTCTTGTTGATTGTTTGGCAATATTATAAATTTCTTTAGGCATGATAGAAGAGAAGATACCTGATTCAGCGACTGCTTCTGGTGTCGCATGTCTAAATGGTATGGTTAAATACCAACCTCCGTCTTTTTTCTCTTTGACTTTATCAGATCTCTGAAATCCTATTTTCTCATCAAAAGGACTGGCACCTTCTTCAATCATGATAGCAAGAGGACTTTCTCTTGCCATCAAACCAAAAACAACCTCCATACCAGAAGGTCGTTCCATGAACATTGCACGTTTATATTCAGATCGAGATTTTTTTAACTCTCGATTGACTAGATCCTCCCAACGAGTGGAATATTCTACTATAACTTTATCAATGATAGATGTCCCAAGAATCTCCGTTTGATTTGCTGTTAAAGAAAATTCTTCAACTAAATCACTTAAATCTATGTTTATAGGTAGGATCATATGATTCTTCTTAAAAATTCAACTAATTCTTCTACATTTTCGGGAACATTATCTCGCTTAATAAATCTATTCTCTTCTTTTAAAAGAGGCTGTAAATTTCTGAAATTGAAACAGATACGTTGATTTTCCTCTTTCGTCAAATCAAAATAGGAGCAGGGAATGATGTGATCAACATCCCAAAAGGAACCGTAATTATCCCATGTCATCCCTTCAACGAACTGATTCTCAAGGTGTTTCCTAAGATCTTCAAGAGAGCAGCCTAGAAGATCAAGAGTTTTTAATTTTTTTGAACTATTCTTTAATGCATATCGCAATCTTCCTCTAGCTAAAGTTATAATTTTATAATTTATATCCTCTTTATATTTACAACGTCGATAATCTTTCAATTTAGAAGATCTCCATTTTTTACAAGATCTTTTTCTAACTTCTCGTCCTTTTTCTGTTTTTAAATATCTACTATCCCAAATTCTATGATACTCCTTTTCTCTCAAAATCTGAGATTCTGTTTTTATATGAGTTTGACGGTATATCTTTTGTCGTTCTTTAACTTTCTCTTTGTGATTTTCACAATATTTTTTAGAACTTCTCTTTAAAGCTTCTTTTCCAGCTTCAGTTTGGCGATATTTTTTACTAGTATTAGAAACACAGTCTCTACAACGGCAATTTAATTTATCTATTTGTCTGCTATCTCGAGAAAAATTATCGAGAGAGAGTTCTCGTTTGCAACGAGAACAAACTTTCAGACCGGTTTCAAAATTCGCTTTCACTTATACATTCTCATTTTCTATGAATTTCCCTTCAAAACTCAATCGCATATCTATAAATTGGGCTAATCTAGCTATTCCTTGTACAGGTAACTGTATTGGTTCTAAAGCTCCTGTCTTTTTATCTTTTTTCCAAGATGCTCTTATGATATGAGGTAAATCTAAGACCCTGTATTCGAGTTCGTGCATATAATAAACACTGACAATTTTCTCCTCTGTCAAATCCTCGTTAAAAACTAAACAATAACCATTATCTTCTTTTATGTAATAACTAGTTTCATCTAGTTTTAACAAGGGTTGATTTGATGAAACGAAAACATATACAGCTAATACCTTAACCGGTTTATAAGTGGTAAAAACGAATGAATTTGTTTGGTTTCTCCTTATATCTAAGTTTTCGCTATAATACGAATATTGGTTCTTAATTGTTACTTTATCAAAGTAACTTAAATTAGCCTTATCTGTGTCTTGTACTGTTATAGCTATCGTTCCGAGTAATTCTTCGGACCAACTTTTATATTGATTGTTTTGATTTATACCAGTTATAAGAGCTTGTGTTTTGATAGGATTCACGTAAAAGTAACCTGTACCAAAACAATTTTGACAGTCTATCAATGGTGCATCAGGTGCATGACAAGGACATCTCAATGCTCTTTCTAATATCACTGTATATCCTTTTAACCATATTGCAGCATCAAATTCATGTTTAAAGAATTCTGGAGAAGCTACACCAGTTAACGAAGGACTAGATTTAGTAAGAATATTTTTTGTCATAATACCATAAATTTGAATTCATCGTACACCAATTTAATTCTTGATACAGTCTCTTTGATTTCCTCTCTATACTGTTGAATTCTTGCTCCATAACCAGCATTGGTTGCTGAAGCTGTTGTCGAAATACTTTGACTAAGACCATCAATACCAAGAGACATACTAGCAATACCAGCAGATCCTAAAATAAGATCACCTGCAATTCCTAAAGGTCCAAATGAAGCAACTTTTCCAACTAGATCAATTAAATCTATAGGCATCTTATCTAAATCAAATCCAGTGATATATTGCATCGACCAATAATCTGGAATATTGTCAAATTTTTGAAAACCGATTTGAGTGGTGATTCCTGTTAAGATCACATCTGCATTCGCTTTAGCAGAACTAGCTCCTGTAGGGACGACACTTATTCGTCGTTTACCGATACCGGCTTTGTCTCGTTCACACATCAACCAACCTTGCGGATAAATGATTTGCTCTGCTTTGTTTAACATACCAGTCAAAGCCATCGGTTCTCGAACAGGATATTTTGTCTGCAAAATAGGAAATTGTTGCCAGTAGTCGTCTCGGTAATATGATGTTGTTTCTAGTTCAATTAACTGTTTGACGAACTTGAGATTGAAATAATTTTCAATTTCCATCTGAGCCGATCTTATATAGAATAACATAGACTCATTAGAAAAATTACTACCTTCACCTCCTTGTATTTTGATACCATATAAATACAAGGACCACATTTCAGATACTGAAAGTATCAAACCTGTGTTCTTTTTATATCTTATCGTCAACGTTAATTGTCCCATTGTCTTATTCTTCTGTTGATTCGTAGTATGCCATTAACATACTAATGACGGACTCTGCATCTTTAGTTTTTTCAATATCCTTTTCAGGTAACCCTTCTTCAATAGCCAATTTCTTCAATTCTTCGAACGGCATCTTTTCCAAAGTTGTTCGAATATCATCTGTTTCTACTTTTTCATCAACATTTTCTTCAAGTTTCTTTTCGTTAGAAGGCGCTTCTTTGACAACAGCAGGAAGTTGCTTTTTCAAATTTTCAACTGCTTTCTTCCATGTTTTAACCTCGTCTTTCAAATCCTTGATTTGTTTGTCTTTAGTAGTGATGATGTTTTTAAGGCGATCAATCTCAGAGTTGTACTCTTCTTTTAAGACTTCAATCGTCTTATCAGTATCAATTTGATCAGCATTCTTTTGCTGAGGAGCTTCTCCTTCTTTGAAAATATTTGGAAATTTGGATTCCACTATTTTCTTAAAAAGATCATTGGAAATTTCTGCAACACCATTTTTAAATTCGATTACCTCACCGAAAATAGCTAATTTCTGATTTGAATAAATTCTTGATACGACTTTCATACAAATTCAATTTTAAAAAGAAAGGAGAAAGAGATTAACTCTCTCTCTCCTTCACTTATTTGTTTATATAATCTTTTTATAAGCCAATCGTGCCAATGTTAATAACACGACATATTTTAGCCGGCTGATACAATACAGGAGTACCGTAATTCAAGATCGCGAATCGACGACTTGGAGCTGTGATAGCGAAATCCATTTTCATCGTATCAGCAAATTGTAAGTACTCATTGATTTGATCATCGTTGTAATAAACTAACGCAGACTTCGTACCAGCAATGAAACGGTTACGATCACGTACTTTACCTGCAGCAGCTCCGTCCCAACCATTAGCTAGTTGATTTACTGGAACCTCAAACAACGGATAGTATTCTGTCGTAGCATTTAATGCTGCATCTTTAACCGTTCTATAGATAACAAAACAAGTCGGTTGATAAGCGCCTCCAACACCAGCAGTAAACTGCAAATCAACTGACTGAGAAGCTGTAACAGCTAAAGCTACCTTTGAAGTCAAATTCAAAGGAGCTGATTCACCATAACGATTCTTAGCTGTCACTAAGTAACCATAAGAACCAGCATGTTTACCAAACATTGTCTTAGTATCGTTGTTTACTGTAGCAGCAGGAGCTGCACCAACAACCGGTATTGTAGGAGCCTTTGGAGAAGAAGCAGTTTTTCCAACACGGATCGATTTACGAACGTCGAAGAACTTGTCATTCTTAACAGCTACCTTACCAAATTGAGTTGTAATATCGTTAACTGATTGACCCATCGTTGCACCAGTAACAGAATCACGCATACCAACGATAACTCGTTTTGACTCATGGAACAATTTAACGTAATCGTTAAATACCTTAGGAGAGGAAACAATACGATCAATATAACCGTTATAAACGTTTACAACAGAATCAGCGGCATCTTCAACTAAAGAGTCATTCAACACATTTCCATCTGCATTGATAACAGCAGCAGAACCGAAGTAATCGTCCAACAATTGCTCAGATGTCTTACCTTCGTAAGAACCACCGTCAGCTTGATTCACACCTAACATATGTTGACGGAAAATACCATCAAATTGTTCAGGTACAGCAGCAGAGTCAGCATCAATCAAACGTTGATCCAAAATCGTCTGCAATAGGATCGTCTTATTCTGAACCTCCTTGGTATACATATTCATACCGCCAGCCAATTTAGCTAACATAGCAGGATGAGTTACTTGTCCTGTTACACCCATAAATTTGGTGATTACAGACTTACGGATATATTGAGAATCAGTCTCTTCTGGAGTCTCACCTTCCATGTTAAAGATTCCAACCTCTTCACCATATTTGTACAATTGATTGTACTGATGAACAGTGTTGTCGATCTTATGTTTAGGCATCTCATTCAAAACAACCAACTGATTCAAACGGTTACCTAATACCTTCAACACTGAATCTAATGATTCAACTTTCAAACCACCACCATTGCTGATCTGGTTATCATATTGCATACCAGTCTTTAAACCGGCTTCCATTGCTTTCAGGATCTCTGCAGCGTCAATGTTTTCCAACATACCGGAAACTGCACCACCTGTATAATCATAAAGTTCCATCCTATATAATTTTAATAGATTTATTCACGAATTAACGCACGAACTTGACGTTTTTACTGTCATACATATAACGAGCAAGATTCTCACCTACAGTCTCAGCTTCAGGATTGGTTAAATATGCAAAAACATCGTCACCAATTGATTTCATCAAAACTTCATCGTCTTGAACTGAATCAATAGCTTTTTCAATAAGAGTACGTGCTAAAGGCCGTTGTTTTACAATATTTACAGTAATCTTACCGTTATCGTCTTTCATAGTGCCGATAGATTTTTGCAAGAAAGTAGCGTTATCAAGACCTTCACTTCTAAAAGGAGTTGGTTGAGCACCGATCGCTTCAATAGATTTCCTAAGAGGTTCTATCTCCTCCTTGATAGCCTCTTTAAAAGCCTCTTTCATTTCAAAACCGAAAGATTTCATAAGATCTCTGTTGAAACTTTTTTCAACTTTTTCTTTAGATTTCTTCTTCTTCTTACCTTTTTCTTCAATGTCCTCGTCGAGATCTTCGATATCGTCATCATCTTTGTCCTCGTCTTCTTCCAAATCTTCAATATGCTTTTCGTCGTCTACGACATTCTTTTCTTCATCCTCTTTAGAATGCTCCATTTCTTTTTCAGTTTTAGACTTCTCAAGTATGATATCACCATTCTCAATGGCTTTCTCTATATACTCTTCGTCAAAACCTCCATTTAAAAGAGCTTTAACTATGGATGAGTTCTTCCATTCTGCTTTCATAATTTAACTTGATTTTATTTTTCGTAAAAATAGTTTTCTATTTTCGAATTTACAAAATTATTCTTCCAGATTTTTTCAAAAAGTCATCTAAAACCTTCTTAGATATGAACCCCTTTTGAAATCCTTTATAAAGATCCCAAAATTGTTCAACTTGAAAAGATGGACTATCCTTTACAGAAATCTTAAAATCTCTATCGATTTGAATGACTTTACCGTTAGAATTATACTCCAATAAAATCGCTTGAGTTTGAAAATCCTTAGGACTATTAAAATCAATATCCCTTGATTTCATACTTTTAGTGATATCAACGTAAGTTGATGGATTTACCGGAGTAAATGTCAATGCTATGTTGGTAATGAGTGCTTTTGTAACTCTCTTTGGATTCTTAGGATCACGAGCCAATGCTTTGCCTTCTACAGACATACCAGGTTTTCTTGTTGAACCCGATTCTTTCATTTCTATTGCTTTATCCCAAAAAGCTCTAGCTTCTGGAGAGTTCTCCCAAAGTTTTCCTTTCACAAAAAATTTTCCATCTCTTACTTTAGCTTCTAAAGGCTCACCAATCCAAAATCGACTTTTGTTGATTGGACTTCGTGTAGGAAGATGATCAAGGTTAAATAATCCTGATTTTAGAAAACGATCGTAAATAAAACCATTAGGATCAAGAACTTCATCTTCAGCATCTTCTGTCTTATCAGATGCAAGACCAGAGAACGTCATATTCTTATAACGTTCTTCTTTAGAAAAATCTTTTTGTTTTGAAGACTTTTCAAAATCTATATCTAAATCAAGACCAAACTGAAAACAGTCAAAACTGTTATACATATATTCTTTTTCATTTCCTAACGAATTTACGAATTAAAATGTTATATACATTTTCGAGGTAAAGATATAGATTAAATTTAAACGAACAAACATTTTCAAGAATAAAACGTCTTTAACTTAAAATATTGTCCTTTTGTTGAGAAAAAGTTTTCATCAAATGTTGCTCTAATGACTTTTTCAACGTATTTTTACGCTCAGAAAAAGCGATGGAGCTTATAAAGGGATTGTGCCTTGCTGAGTCCATATCATTAGAATCGTCAGGTCCATTAAGTACGATCGAGCTTTTTCTTATTTTATCTTCCTTAGGCCTGCTATAGTCGAAAGAAGTTAATACCCAGATCTTGTCCCTAAAGTTGTCTTTTTCGTCATAGACCACAGTTCTCATTAATACAACTCTATATTTATCTTTGTGAATGTTAACTTTAGAGTTGTTTTCGTAAAAATTTCCAATACGACCATGTTTCAAAACATCAGAAATAATATCTGATATTTCCTCAAGAGATTCAAAATCATCTTGTTCGATAAAATGTCTCTTCCTAATATGACGAATCCCTTTGATATCATCTCCCCAAACAATATCAATCTTACCTAAACCTCTTCTCTCCCAAGCGCCAATAACTTGACCCTTCTTTTCCTTTAAAAGAAAATCAATGGCTTGTTTTGGTTTACCTTCGAAAGAAGAATAATTAGTACCAAATTCTTTTAATTCCTTATAAGCATAAACCTTAGTTCTTTTTTGACCTTTAGCTAGTTTCCAACTTCCGTCAGCTTGTTTTTGATATTTAATCCCTTTCCACTCTCGAATCTCACCAACCGCAGCTTTAGCTTTAAAGAAATCTTCTTCTAAAGATTTCTTATAAAACTCACTCAAAGATTTATTTATGTCGTCTGAATAAATAATCGCTTCAATTTCTAAAGAAGAAGCTCCTAACTTTTTCAATTTATCAATCAATCGACTCATACTCTTTTCAATAAAAAGAGGGAGTTGATTCTCCCTCTTTAGAAACTAACAAAATCAGTGCATTTGTAGACGGTATTTACTCTGTTTTAGAGAGGCGAGAAAATCATCTATCCAAGATATTTCACCATTATACTCATCTTTACCCTCAAGTTCTTTCCTGAATTCAATAGTACGATCAAATATCATTTGACAAATCTTCACCGGATCATCTTCTTCGACTTTATCTCCTTGGATCTCTCCATCTTTAAACCTACCAAACCCAGCTTGTCCAGCTTCAGCGATCTTATCTTCAAATTCTCCGACTTCTTCTGAGAGATCATCAAGATAGACGTGTTTAGAATTATCTTCTTCTCCCCAATGAATATTTTTCAATCGAGTTTTTGCTCCTTCAATGAAATTCAAGTATTCGTTGAATACTTTCTTTTCTTGTTTTTCAGCCTTTTCTAATTCATTCTTATCACCTCCACTTATACTTTGGATGTTTATCTTACCTTCATTATTCCAATCTTGTACAACAGATTTAAACATTTGAAGATCATCTTGATCATTAAAACGAATGATAAGATCATTTTCCTGAAATTTTGAAAGATTATCAATTTGAGATTTTCTCACATCTTCTACTTTTGAAATTGCATCCAATCTAAAAACACCTTTCTTATCATTAAACATCCAATTTTGCTCACCAAAATCCTTGGTCTTTAAAACCAATTCAACTTCCCCACCTATTTCAAAAATCGTTTTTCGAAATGTAGCTAAAAAATCTGCAAAACGATCAATACCTATTTTTGTCCCAGAAAAATTTGTATTAAAACTTCCCCAAATAGTCATAAGTTCTGGATCTGGATCTTCTTCTACAACTACCTTAGAAGATTCTGCATTCCATTTTTCTTCTTTCTTTTTTCTTGCACCTTTGAAATCTATTGATTTTTCGATCTCACCAACACCACTACCTTGAGGTCCTTTTGTTTTAGGATCGAGACTTTCTTTTGAAAGAACTTGTGAGTCTTCCGTATTCATTGTTTTTTCCACCTCATCCCAACTTTCAGGTAATTCTTTCTCAAGACCTAATTCCTTTGCTCTCTTACGAATCCATGCTTTAACCTCACTCTCTGGCATATCAGAAGCACCTACAAGCCTAATCGCATCTTTTAAATCTTGACTATTACGAATAGGATATTTACCGTTTGGCATTGCTTCTCCTTTCTTAGCAAGATCTTTTCTTTCTTTATGAGAGAAATAATTCTTGTTACCTGCTTTAGAAATTTCTTCTTTATGCTTCTCACAAAAAGCCTTGAAAATCTTTTCAGAAATCTTACCTTCGACCATGCTTTTCGCCAAATCCACGACTTCGGTAAATATAGGAGTTTTGGCTTTAACCTCTACATCTTCTACTGGTAAACCTAGGATCTTTTTAATATTATCTTTCATATCAAAGATAAACTTATAATCATCGATTTCAGTTGCAGGATCTATCCAAGCACTTCCAATTTCTTCAAATCCATCGACAACAATTAACGAAGGTGAGAACTCATCTAAATAAGTCATAAAGTAATGGATTTCAACATCACCATTATCATAAACACCTACTTCAGTTAACAAATTATCGTCTGTATCAATACCTGTTTCTTCAAACAACTCACGTCTTGCTGCAGTGCGAAAATCCTCTCCTGCATCGACATGACCACCAGGAATACACCAATCTTCTGAATAACTTCCACTTTCACCAGCTCTTTGTAAGATTAACAACTTAGAACCTCTCCAAACAAGTATATCCGCATATCTCACTTTACCACCTTGTTTGGCTTTTAAAAGGTCTATATATATAGATTTTTTAATCAGACCTTTCATCCAACTTTGTCTCATTGAATCTAAGGTCTTAATATCTTTCAAAACATCAGCGATTTCAAGGTCTTCTTCAAGAGAAGCTAAAGATTTTTCAATTTTCGTTTTTCTCTTATAAACATTTTGAAGATCTTGAGATTGTTGTTTTAAGAATGCATTAAAACGATTTTGAGCCTTTTCAAACAACTCAACATCACCATTAGAAAGATCATTTAACTGAGCTTTTTGAAGTGAAAAGTTCTCTCCTAATTGATCAATCTCTTTATCTAGAAGGTGAAGTTGTCTTAAATTATCTCTATACTTTTGGATCTTTTCAGCCTTAGACTGAAGTCCGAATAAACTTTTGATATCCATGACTAACTTTGTTATAATTTTTGCACTAAATATACGAACTTTTCAATCGTTTACACAAACATTATCCGCGTAATAACTATGATCACTTTCTATTTCAATAGAATAAGAAAAATCCGGAAAATTTTCCTTTGGTATTTTTAAAATAGAAGAGACTTTACCTCGTTGATTTTTTCTTAATTGTAGGAGCATATTAGGTTTAATTTTACTTACTTCTAAAGACCTACCATTAGCTAAAATAATTTTACTACTTTCGTGAATCCTATGAATCCCTTCTTCTTTGATCTTTACATCGTCTTCAAAAACAAAATAAAGATCAAAGATTTCTTGATTGAAATCTAAGATCAAAGATTTGTTGATTGATTTTACTTTTTTGTATCTATTTTTATGAGTTAAAACCAAGTCACCAACTTTTATATCTTTTATCCATTTAGGACCATCAAAGGTCTGTATTTCTGTATAACCACTGTAAAATTGACTCATACTAAAAATTTTTTATCCCCAACTATTATTGTTACCTTTGATTTTCTCTCGACCTTAGATTTATAATCTTTAGGTGGAACGAATGTTTGCAATTTATCATCCCAAACATAATTATCTGGAATATAACGAGTTGAACAACGACAAAACGGGTGAACTGGTCCGACAACTGGTTTCCAATCCTTGCTCTTTCTACCAATATTATCACCGTTTTGAATAAGTTCTGATAATTTGAAGATTCTAGGTTTTGAACCTGCACCTGCTGTAGTATAGAGGTTTAGGCAAAACCGACACGCTCCTGGATAAACTTCTTTGTATACTCTTGTATCTAATCCATGTTGATTGATTATCATTTGAGCATTCCCCAATTCATAAATGTTTTGGAACTCAGTTTCGACTATCCGTCCCCAATCTCGATTCCAATCTTTCAACTGATTACCGATATTACTTACGATACCTTGGACTGATCTTTTTTCTAAAACACCTAATTCGTGTTCTCTTTTGATTGTTGAAAGCTCTTCTATCCGACGATTTTCGACAAGATTTTTTATCTCTTGCTCTGAAACAGAATTCGAAAGGGTTTTCTTTACCCTTTCTCCCATTCCTTTGATATAAGAATAACTTCTTGTAGCTGCAGCTTGATATTCGTACAATTCTCTTTTAGAAGGTTGTTTGTATTGTTTTCTAGCTGTGTATTGTTTTATATCTGTATAGTTTAAGGTTTGTAATTGTTTTGGCGTTAAAACAGCAGATAACCTACCAAATAAATATGCTTGCCAATAAGGAGGGATCAATTTTAGATCTTTCCAATCAAAATGAAATTCATCGAGTACTTTCTTATCATTATCAGTTAGGAATTCTTTCCCTAAGATATCAGCGATAGTCCTAGCTAGACGATAATCTACAATCGTAAACAATCTCTGTATGTCATCTGGTGTAAAAATCATAACTTTGATTTGAGTTTAACCATTTCTTTAGTTAAATCTATTAATAAATTATCCATTTGAGTAGAGAAAATGACTTGTGCCAATCCTTCGTAACCACCTTGAACCTTAGGATAATCCATAGGATCTTTAACATGATGTTGGATATTACTGACTCCAGACATCTTCTCTACTTTCAAACCTTTTACATATTTGAGATTCATTTTCCAGCTCCCCAATTTTCTTTGATATACTTCATAGCACTACCAAGGATTGGATTTGAAACCATTGCCTTCTCATAATTTTCATCTTCGAAATCCAAAGGATTTTCTTCTTCTCCTTCTTCATCTACTGTTTGATTGTCGACCTCTTCATTCATACCTTCACCACCGTACATTGCTTGTTGCTGCTTTGTTTGAGCTGCAGTTTGATATACTTGATTTAGAATCGTATCGGTTTCAGGATCAAAATCACGACCAGAATATTTTTTAAAAATATCTTCCATTGATACCATACCACCTTCAAGTTTTTTCTTATCAAGTTCAACTTGCTTTTCTTCATCTTCTATTTCAATACCAGTGAAAGCAAATTCAAAATCAGAATCAATCTCATCAATAAGATAATGGTTGATAATATTCTGTAAGAAAATTAACAATGGTTTTAACCCTTTATCTCGACTATGGTTCAATCTTTCCCTTTGACCATCTTGTCCAAAGATTTGAGCTTGGTCTTTGAATTGAAAACCTAACTCAGTTGGATCAATACGATAAACCGAACATGTAATGATAAGTAGGAATTTCAACCAATCATTGAACTCCATATCCCGGTTATTCTTTTGTAGATCAATCCATTCCAGATCAATGCCATTGATAATTGGAACTCTGTGAGAATTTGAAACACCACGCATCGTTTGTGTCCAAGCCTGTCGAAACTCATTTAAAGTCGTATTATCAATATTATTGTTTTTCACATTGATAAAACCCTTTGGTTGAGATCCTTTTGAAAAGAAATTACCATTATACTGCATACCCCATAATATCCAGGTAATAATCTCTACAAGGGTTTCTAATTCAGAGGTACCGTAACCATTCTTATAAATGTTGGTACTCTTATTTCGAATACCATAACCCAACTCCCAAGGATAAAAAATCACATGTTCTTTAGTTGTTGGATTCTGTAGGATCATATCGTTGAATACCATACAATACCTAGGTAGATAACCTTTAAAACGATATTTCTCCCACTCTTCTCTCATTTTAGGATCAGCACTGTCTAATAGTCGTATTAAAGATGCGTCTACAGCTCGAAACTTATTTAAATTCCAGCTTCTATCTCTAACAATTTCAAAGGCTAATTGATCCAATGTAAGAGTGTCGAAAACAATCTTTCTCCCAAAATCTTGAAATGTGTCAAATTTGTCCCATTTTTCATTGATACCACCTTTTTCTAAGAAATCAATGATATACTCGATTTTCCTCTGTTCTTCTTTTGTAGGTTCAGTTGTTTTATCTTCAAAACGACTTTTCTTCTTTCGTATCGTAAACCCCTCTTTTTGTTCATCAAGACTAAAATGTAGAAAATTTTGGACTTGTTCAACGCGAGTATTAACAACACTTCGAATAATGAAGATATCTCCCATCCTTCGAAGTGTTTCAAAGGATAAAGAACCGTAATATCTAGGATCTTTGAAACCTTGGCCAGTTTGATTAGCCTCATTTGGGTCGAAAAAGACAGCCTTCATCTCACTGTTTTGTCTTGAGTTTGCATCAAGATAAAGGTTTGCTTTCATGATCGCTTCAACATCATTTGAAGATACCATTTGTTGAAGTTTAGATTGTAACAATGTTGGTACAGTCTTATTCAACGCTTCGATCTCTTCAAATGAGAGAGAGGCCAGACTCTTTATTAAGTCTGGCCTTTGTGATTTGTTATTGCTTCTTTTTCTACTCATAGATAAAATTATTATACCCCTAATTGAGTTAAAGTGACAGTAGCTGTCTTTCCACCTTCATTTGCCGTAACAACAGCTTGACCTGTTCTTTTAGCACCTGTATTAGCCGCTGCTATTACTGAATATTCAGAAGAACCTTTTGTAAAACCTTCACCACTAACAACAGTTGTATAATCTACTGCTATCGGTGATCCAGAATTTTTACCATTTACTTTCTTCTGTTTGTTAGAAGTGACACCAAAAACTTTTGTCTCTCCTGCTGCTATAAAACTTAAAGACGTAAGATCTGTTGTTAAAGTGTAATCATAAGTTACTGTTGCTGCAGCTTGTGACAAATTAATCGTATCAACTTCATCACTTTCAGATTGAGTAATCGTAACTACACCTGTTCTCTCAGATTCAGTCGTATTTTCTGTTGCTACAACATTATTACCTGTACTCTTTGAAAAACCAGAACCAGCTACTTCAAAAGAAAACGCTACATCAACTGTAGAACCGCTAACATTACCATTTAGTTTCTTTTGTTTTGTTGAAACCACTGAAAAAGATTTAGTCTCACCAGTGTTAGCAAAAGAAAGTGATGTAGGAGTGGCTGTCAATGTATAATCATAAGTGATGACAGATGCAGCTTGAGTTAAATTTACACTAACACTTTTACCACCTTCATCAGTTTGATTGATCGTCAAAGTACCTGTTCTTTGTGTTTCACCAGGATTTTCTGTAACAGTAATATCATAACCATTATCAGTCTCTTCGTAACTAAAACCAACACCTGCTAATTCTACCGTCACAAGGGCTTTAATAGTTTCTCCTGATGGAGTACCATTGATAACCTTCTGTTTAGTTGACGTTACATTTATCGATTTTGTTTCACCAGTATTGATAAATGACAAACTAGAAGGATTAGTTGTAAGTATATAGTTATATGTAATGATAGAAGCCTCTTGAGAAAGAACAATATTTGAAGTTTTACCACTTTCATCTTGAGTAATTGTTAAATTACCGTTTCTAACGGTATCAGAAGGATTTTCGTTTATAGTAACTGTTCCACCTTCACTAACTGTAAAAGGTGCTTCTGTTTGAAATTTAACACTTAATGCAGTTTGATTCCCTTGTGGCTTACCATTTACATAAAGTTGTTTATAAGAAGTAACAACTGCTTCTATACTATCACCTTCCTTTGAAAATTCCAATGTTTCTTCTTGTGGAATAAGGAAGTATTTCCATTCTTCTACTACATCTACCAATACTTGAGCTTCGTCGTTTAACCCTTCTGGATAAGAAATAAGCTGAAGAGCATTGTTCATAGCCCATTCTTTGAACGATCCAATATTGTAGATTCTACCAGGTTCAATCACTATTCCTAGTGATTCAAAATAATCGATATCACCTACAGTATTTTCTGTCACAAAGACATTCAGTTGACTGTCAATACCATCTGTAATAACAGTCAACTGTTTTGGCTCTTCTTCATTTGTCTTGAATAAAAGTCTTAACATAATTAAGCCATTTCTGCTGTAACCTCAAATTTCTGAATACCACTTTCAGCAGTAACTACAATATTAAGATCTTCTTTTGCATCTAAACCAAGATCTTCCAATGAGAATGTTAAAATAGATTCCTTTTTATTTAATGAAGCAGCTAAATCTTTACGATCACCACGAATCACTCCATAACGACCAACTGATTCATTCAAATTAACTGAATTAGGGAAGTGAATGTTTACATCCTTAACAGTAGGAAGTGTTGTCGTGATTTTCAAAACACATTCGTCATCACCATTCCACTCAGCATTCACTGCAACTAGTTCATTTAAACCTTGAGGATTGATCTCCAAAGTCAAACCATTATTTTCTGCAAAAGCTACCAACTCTTCGTGCATAACAGCGTGACCTACATGCCAATTAAAACCAAGTGCAAGAAGTGCATCACTACCAGCTTGTTCATCTTCATTAACAGCCAAACCACCTGCAGGTACGATACCACGCATTTCTGTGATAAACACTCGTTTTTGATCACAACTACCGTCTGTAACGACAGTTGCATCAATTTTCTTATCTGTATCTATAAATCTATAAAGTCTCATTTTTCAATTATGTTTTAATTATTTTCTTTTTGTCGATTTCTCTTGTTATCTCTTCTTGCTATACGATCGCGATATTCACGCAAAAGACTCCAATCTTCATCTGTCTTAGGACCTCTTACACGGATCTCAGATACCTTCATTGACAACTCTTCATCAGAAAGTTTTGAATCTTTTTTAGCACGATCTATAGCTTCTTTAGTTGATTTAGATCCATATTTTTTCTCTTTCTCTTCTAGCGTCTCTTCTTTCTTACCACCATAACGTTGTCCAACGATACCTTTCTTTCGATTAGCTAGAGTGTCCTTGTAAACACCTGAACGTGCTTTCATTAGGGTGCCATCTTCAGCTTTATCCCATTCAACTTGTTGTTCACGCCAATATACTACTGACTTCGTCAAGTCATCATTTACTACTGTAACGCGATTCAATGAAATATAATCAATCGCACCATGTTCACGTTCAATAGGATCGACGCTCTTCAATATATCTTGAGAAAATTGATATACTTGTCTTTGAGTATAGACTTCCCAATTATTTTGTTTTGCGAGTTTATCAAACTCTTGCCTTGTCATTTCCATAGACTTCCCAATTATTTTGTTTTACAAATTCTTTTTAATTTCACCCGTCTCGTCGTAATACTTTAAATATTTACGAATCCTCGGTGGTAATACATTAGGATAAACTTTTTGAATATTGTTTAGTATAGATAGAGCTTCTCTTACTATCAAAGCTGTGCAAATTGTAACTCTAAACCACTCAAAACCACCAATAGAAGCTCCAAGTATCTTATAACTACTCAAGTTATGAGCAACAATTAAAGCACATCCATAACAAATGACTTTAATTAAGATCTTTTCAAATCCTTCAACGCTGAAATCTTTTTTCTTGATATGGTGTAGAAATCCCATTAGAGTGTCAACAATCATCAAGACAACTAAGAATTTTAAAAATTCCCAGTCACCAAACACATACTTCTCAAACCAACCCACAAAAGGTGTTATCGGAATTGCGACTACTATTGGAATATAGAAGCTCATCACGTAATTTTTCACTCTATTATAAAAGTTATCGTACATATTTTCGAACTTTTGCTTAGTAACCGAATCATGTTTGAATATACTAAACAATCTCTAAAATTATATCCTACGAATTAATTTATGTGTACCTTATTTCTTTCCTTCTAATTTTGCAATCTCTTTCGCTTTGGGATCACGAGCTGTAGCATAAGCTCTCATTTGAACCTCTGTCATTTGGTGCTCACTAGAATTCTTTGACTTATCACCAAACTGATTGAAATTCTCACCCAATTTATTTACACGACTAACTAAACTACTTAATCTTTCAAGATCTTTTGATGATGCATCGTCTTGCCAATTATCACCATATTTATTCATGAGGTTTAAACGTTCTTTACTGATCTCTCCAATGATCCTCATCTTTACGATCTTTGTATTGAGCCGCTGTTACCTGACGTAACAAAGGAGCTTCTTTTTTCGAGCTCTCCATCCAATCAACTTTCAAACCATTCTCCTTCGCATATTTCATTACCTTGCTAATCCTCTTTTGAGTATCGTACATAGAGGCTTGAATTTTACCATCCTTTATATGAAAGGTTTTTTGATCGATTTTTATACTTGAAGGGATTTTCTCTGAACTTTCTTCTTTATTAGTATTTTTAATACCTTTGGGTTTTAATCTCCAGCCCTTCTCGGTCTTGATATAGAGTTTTCCACCATAAGTCTTTTCTGTACCAATAGGTTCAGCTTTACGTGCTTTTTCGATAACATCGTTATTGACTGGCAATCCAACGATACCTTTAAAACGGTTTAATGCTGTATCAGCAAACACGATTTGTTTCGATTTCATAATTGAACCAAACTCTTCTTTTTCTAAGGGTTCAATTTGACATTCACGATAATAAACTACTGATTTAACTAAATCATTATCAACAACAATCGCACGATTCAAAGAAACAAAATCAGCGGCAGCGCATGATTTTGAAAATTCATCCATTGAATTTTGATTGTTGATGATCTCTTGATTGAATTTCAAGACTTGATCTGCAGTGAAGGTTTCATAACCATTCTTAGCTATAAAAGCATCGAATTCCTTTTTGGTAAACTCTTTTATCGTACCATTCATGATTCTAATGATTTTTAATTATCAAATTTTACTGTCATAAAGATCGTGGTCTTTTTTCAATCAACAACCAATTCTCCAAGATTATTTAACTCCAAGATACAAGTCAATAATTCGTTGATTGTCTTTGATTCTCCTAATTCTGTGGTTCTTACCTTTAATGCTTTAGCCAAGTGAATTATAGAAACTTTCATTTTCTCAAGATCATTGATTTGCTCTTTTGAAGAAGAAAGTTGTTGTTCTAAGGATAAGACCTTAAACTCAAGGTCTTTAATCATCTCGTCTTTGTCGATAGTATTTTCTGATTCACCTTCATCTAGGTTTTTCAACGGTTTTAATACTTTGTCACCAACAACAAGATAACTATCTTTTTTAGGAAGTTTAGTCTCTATCACTTCTTTACCTAATTCCTCAGCTACTTCTTTTAAGACACTGATTGATCTCTTTCCTCTTACTTCGTTTTTGACTAAATAGAGGCCTTTGAGATTTTTGACAATAGTCTTTCCTTCAATCGTGTTGATCACCGCTTTCTTTATTCCTTGTTGTTTTACGATCTCAACAACAGTGCCAGCGTTTTTCTCTCCATTCTCATCAATAAACTTTACAACTTTCCCAGCTTTAACAAAGTCCATAATTATATCGTATTTAAATTTTTAAAACGTTTTCTTACATGATGTATCTTACTTTTAATAGTACCTAAAGGTACTTCAAAAATCTTAGAAAGCTCTTCGTAAGTATAACCATTAGCATATCCTAATATGATCTTTCTGTCCCTAGGATTGAATGTATCAAGGATTCGAATGATTGTATCATATTCTTCGTTTACTTCATTTTGTTGATCTGAATACAATTTATTCAACTCATTCATTACACCTTCTTCTTCTTGACTACAAGTATCTCTCTCTTCTTAGAGGAAAGTAGGAGGTTTAAAGTACTATTTTTAGCGATAGTAACTAACCAACTCCTTAAACCACCAGATCCTTCGTATACATATTTATCTTCAGACTTCAACGCTTTTACAAAAGTGTTTGAAACAATATCGTCTATATCTTCATCACTTAGGTCTTGATAATATCGTTTCTTCAAGTAGTTTATTAAGAAATTCCTGTAATCATTGAAATTCTTTTCAAGATCTTTCTTTATACTAAACCCCTCCATTTTCAAAATAAGTATGTTTGTTAATGTTATAAGCTAGTTAAAACTTATCAACGCTGGAATCAACCTATTCATATCATCACAATGCTTTACAACCAAATCTAACAATTTATCCATCTTTGATATATCCCGTATGGAATGTAATTTTGTAATGATCCTATTTTCAACCATCTCACAGATTATCCCATCTAACCTCATATTCTCGAGCTCATTTATTATCGTGAGTTTATATGATTCCCAAGATTCTTTCTGGTTTTTCCACTTCTCAACACCTTCTTCCATCTTCTTGATTTGAGAGTCATTATGATCTTTCATCTTCAAGAAAGTGATAAACCTTGTTTGCAGATATTTAGGAGTGTTATTCTTTAACTCTCTCTTGTGAAGTTTACTATAAGGAGCCCATTGTTCATAATACACGAATTTAGGTAGATTAAGCACGATATCATCACCACAAATACTTTTCACTTTATCTTCAAAGATCTTTTTCCATTCTCTTCTAGGAGGCAAATTGATTGTATTAGTCCGTGACCAATGATGTTCTCTCTTCATTCTCTCTATTTCATCTGGTTTATAATAGAAACGATCACCAAAATAAAATCTCAATTTATGAAGGATATGTCTTACCATACACAACGATAAACCAGTATTTTTAGCGATACTAGCACATGATGAATATTCTATCTCACTGGCCCATAATGAACTACCTCTTACACCAGCTTCCTTTTTACATTCTTCAAATAAAGGACAGATTTTATGGCGAAAGTGAAAATCAATATAAAGCATCACTCTATAATCATAGTAATTAACCCGTAATGATTTGTCTTCTAACTTATGTGTCAATAGAAGATAATCAGGTAATCTCTTGATTGTAAAAGGATTGCAATCTTGCCATTCTTTTATCTCAAAGTGTTCATCCTTATATTCAAGGATACCTTCTTCTAAGAATTCTTTAATGAAATCTCTTATTACGTGAACAGTACCTATCTTTGTATAGGCATGGATTATATTGACAAGATCTGTTAATGATGAATAATACTTGAAACCTTGTTTCTTTGTACCTGTGAAAGTGAAGAGAATCTCTAGGAGTCTTTCTCTCATTTCTTCTTTTCTATTAAAAACTCGTACTTTCATTTGTTTTGTTTTTTGCGTAAAAAAACGAAGAATTTTTCAATCTACAAACTCTACATCGATTAACTGATACACAAAAAGAAAAGGCCTCACTCTTGAGGCCTTATTTCCTTAGTTTAACTAAAAACTCTCTAAAATTTAAAACAAAATGAAAATATTTAATAGAAAAGTTTCTTTTCTTAAAAGAGCTAATTAAAAGAATTAGAAACTCTATCTAACTACTTACATTCCCATGCTTTTGTTAGATGCTGTAAAAGTACAATCTTTTCATTTCACTTGCAACGTTTTTACGTTCAATAGGCACTTAACAATATCATTTTCTCTTAACTAATTGATTTCCACGATTTTCGCAATTCTTTCCCTATATCATATTACATATAATCTATATTTACTTTATTCCTATATTAAATAGGAGTGAGAAGAATGATTATTATTTATAATATTCTACTTTAAAACGTTATAAACATGTGATTATCAGCAACAAAAAAGGAGAAGAATCTCACGATCCCTCTCCTTCAAATTAAAATGTCTATAAAACAATTACCAGACCTTATCCTGATTGCGCCTTTTAAGCAGTTGTTGACAGTGGAAAGATACTAAATCCTTTTATTAAAACAACCCACAAAACCATAATAACGCTACTATGACCAAAAATATACAAAAAACAATGGTAGGATCGGTTTCTTGTTTTTCTTGTGTAGTCGTAGGATCGATCCCTTGTTTTGATTCGGTAGACTCTTCTTGTTCTATCCCAAGATATTTCTTTTTCAATGTCTCAATCAACTCTTTGTTATGGTGGTTAGCCGTAGAATAACAAAGGTAAATCGATACGATATAAAAGAGAATAGTCGCAAATGGAAGGACAATCATGAATTGAACTGGTCCTAAGAGTGCAAGTGATGCAATGATATATCCAAGATAACATACCAACATAATGAAAAAAGTACTTCCACTTGTATATATTAACCCTAATATACCAAAAAGGATACCTAAAATTACACTGAGAGCTACACTCTTCTTTTTCTCGTTATATTCTGCTTGATATAAAATATATTTATCCATTTCCATAACCTTAAAATTTTTGTGTTTCTTTCTTTCCATAATTCTTACAAAGTACTCTCAATTGAGAGTAAAAGACTTTAGTCTTTCTTGTTTGGAACCAATTGATCAATTCTACACAAGAAGTAGACCAACGATACGTAGTCGAACTTGTCATCCTCCTGATTTCATTTTCTCTAGCTCTACCAAAATGCCAATACGTCACACTTACTTGATAGTAACCCGATTCTTTCTTTAAGATCGAAATATCGAAATTATTGTCACTCATTTTTTTTGAATTCTTTTAAATTAATAGTTGCTACACAATTCCTTAAAGAAGTTCTATTTGTTTTACAAGCTCCAAATTAAATTCTTTCATTTCTCAGCTCCTTTCTTTGTTGCTCACAATAATCATGAGCTTTTTCAAATTCGACTATTGGACTATTTTCTGCATAAGGATTCCCTCTTAGAGGTTCGTAACCTGTCTCTTTGCATAGGTTATTATACCATTGCATCCTCTCTAATTGACCTTTTGTTTTATTTTCCATGATCTGTTTTATTTTTATGATTTTTCAAGAATAAATAACCGTCAATGATACTGTTAGCGACTTCTTCTTCAGAAGGGAATAAATCAGGAGATTTACTCAATGCTTCGTTAGCGTATCTCAATGAATCCTCAACTATAGCCATAAGTTCTGGATTCTTAATCATTAAAGAAGTCAACATATCTATCTGTGACTTAGGATCTCCAGCTAAATAGGAGGAAGCTCTTTCGTTATCACCAATTAACGCAATCACTTGAAGTGATTTGTTAGTCTCTTGTACTACTTCATCAATATTGATGAGCATTTTTTCAATTGCATTCATATTCTTATGTTTATTATTTTAAATCCCAACCATTTTCTTTGACCCATTCTTCTAAGATCTTTTGATCTTGTTTAGTAAATATGATCAATCCATCGTCATTGTTCTCATTAAATTGGTATATCATTGAATTGATATTAACACCATTTTCATTCTCATAGAATTCTTTCTCTTCAAAAGAGAAGAAATCATTTATTGCTCTTTTTAAATCTTCATCCATATTATTATTTCTTTTGATTATGTCATAAAGATCAGACCTTTATTTGATCCGAGCAACAGTTTATATGTTTATTTTCGTTTTTAACGTAATTATTTTTCTTCTGATGAGAAGATAAGGATAGTATAGAAGATTGCTGGTTACATTTCTAAACAAACAAAAACCAGCAAGCGATTCAAAAACACTTGCTGGTAGAATCTATTTTTAAGACAGTTGGTTGTTGACGTATTCAAACAACTTATATTGGATCATATAATCAATAGGAGAGTTCACATCGCCTTCTTTCTTTGGTTCTGGATAATCCTCAAGTCTAAGCCTAAGATTGATAAGGTCGATATCTTTTATCCTTTCTTTATCTTGATAAACCATCAAAGGCACTATTTCCCAATGAGAACCATCTTTATTGAATTTTTTAACCACTCTTTCCCAAAACTTCTTATTGTACCAAACACCACTTGCCATAGCAAGATTATAATAAGAAGTCTCTTTGACTTTGACCCACTTACCAAACAAAGGATAGTAAACCTTATCAGCTAGGAAGATCAAAGGATAATAAATTAATGAATACAAGAAGTTCTTGAATTTAGGAAGTTTGTTACCTGAAATCTTTTCATAGACTTTCCTAAATCCATAAGCAAAATACCAATTATTAGCACCTCTCTTCACTTTAATAGTGTTCTTGAAATGCTTATTACGGTCTTCTACACGATCCCAAGGTTTCAATTTATCTTCGTTGAAAGTAGGTACATATGTCCAAATGTGATGAAGTTGGCTGTAATAAGGATTGTAAATCGTGTGATTGTTCTCGATTATAAAATACAAGACATTTATCAAGAACATCGAATCTTTCAAGACAGTTTTCTTAGAGAAAACAATAGGAGGTATAAGGTTCCAAACTTGATCTTGACTGATAAAAACACTGAAACAAGGATCTTCGTCTATACCTTCGATAGAAGAACTCCATCCACTATGGATCTTCAATGTATTCCAACTATCAATATCACTAGAAGAGATATCGTCTCTTACAAAAAAGCCTGGTTCAAAAATATTCACGATATTCCACTTCATCCTACAAGCGATATCTGCATTATGTACGAGCCTATATAGAGCATGTAAACAATTAGAATAGTTAGTTTGGGAATCACTCAATAGATAGTAAGTCATTAAATACGACAAATTGATCGTACCATCCCCTATTTCAACCCTCTTTGAATTGTTTCTCTCGTCAAAAGTCACTTTTGCTGCTGGTATCCATGTACCATTGTGATATGGATCTTTGTCTTTCGATAGGAAGTAATTGTCGAAAATCTCTTTGTGACCATAAAATTTCTCTGATATGTTCATAATTAAATGATTTATATTTAACATGTTATAAAGATAAGGAAGAAATTGTTTCACAACAACCTCTTCCCAAGAAACAATAATAAAATAAACTTACGTAATCATCGAACGTATCATTTACCCTTACTACACAAAACTAAGTACTAATAAACCCTAAACAAAATCTCTTGTTTTCACAAACAAAAGGATTTCTACTCTCGAATATGAATTTATCACGTTGCAAATATAGCTATTTTATTTTGATCTATGAGTCTTTTTTGTTTTGTTTTCTTTCTTCTCTTTTGAAGAGACTTTTGAAAGTGAAGATCTCTTGATTTAGATTTCTTGATTTCGAACCAGTCTCTTCTTTCTGTCCTTTGAAAAGGAAGCTCTCTACTAACACTTGAAATCAGGAAACTCCTATCACATATATCACTAGACTCATCGTAATAAAATGATGATTTAGTCCATGTATCTGCTTTTTATGTCTACCATAATAATTATTTTATAAAATGTCTGTAGATACACAACACTATTAACTCGATAACTACTAAGATTATTGCCCAAAGGAAACATTTATCGATCTTTTTCATTTTCTTTCTTTGATTTTGAATCAATTAACTTTTTCTCCCATATCAAATAAATGATCAATAAACCCATTATAGGTAACCAAGGATCATCTTTACTAAATAGGATCATTATAACAATCACTATAATCGATAGGACCACTTGTAATGCGATTCCAAAATATTCTACTATTGACTTATTTGTTTTCATGTTTATACTTTTATAAAACGATCCATACCAGTGAAATCACTTCTCGGGTATGGATCTAAACTTAAAACCAATAACTATAACACTAAATCTAAAACACATCTAAAGATACTTGATTATTTCAACAATTGAAAACCCATAAAAAAGAAATCTCTTATTTCTTCCAGGTTTACCTTTAAATTTTGCTTCCCCTGAAATGAGTGTATCAATATCACTATTAGTTACGTCGTGTTTAAAAACACATCCTTCAAAAGAGAAAGATTGACTCTTGAAACCATCTCTATCGTCTAATTCGACAACCTTATAAGTACAAGATTTACCTAGACGCCTCATTTCAGTGACTGTCATTATCTTCTTGTTCATACCAGATTCTCCTTGATTGATTTTAAATAATTGATTTGTCGTAAAATCAAATTACAACATTCACCTACATAGGCTTTCTTTTCTTTCTTGAAGATCTTGAGATATTTTTCGATATCGATAAGTTCCATCTCTCGATCAATGACCTGTTTATATTCTCCTAAACATTCCAAATCTTTCACTTCTTTAAATAAGTCATTCCTCTTTTCGACTAAAATCTGGAAGTTTTCAATTAATTGTTGTTTTGTAATCATACTAATATCTCTTTAGGTTTGTTGAACATTGTTTGATACGCTTTATTTAAGCTAGGGAATACTTTGATGAATTCCTTGTGAGAAACTAGGATTTTGTTAGTTAACTTCGTATAAACGATTTTACACCCGTTTCTTTCAAATCTTTTGATGATACGCTCTTTCTTCATGACTAAAATTTGTTTTGTTGTATGATGACAATTGATTCAATATCCTCTGAGACTCGTTTTAATTGTGATTGGACATCTTCTTTTATAATTTGATCAATCTTATTCAAAACAACTTGACTCAATAGATCGGTTTCTATTCTTTTCGAAGTATTACTAGTTCTAGTATAACAATATCGAAAATTGATCTCTCTTAAAAGAGAGTCAGTAGATACTTCATCTAATTTATCTTTTAAAGACGTTAACTGCTCTTTACGTTTAAAGAGCTCTTCTAACTTTCTCAACTCTTTTAATTCCATATGCTTATAGATTAATATTGTTTTCAATTGCGCAACAAGCTAAGATCCATGCTTGTTTATCAGATATAATTGCTACCAAACGATTATAAGGATTCATAGAACTATCAATAGTAGTCGCTACTTTAGAAGCGAATCCTTCTGTTTTCTTGATCTTTTCCAAGAAAGAACCTAAATCATTGAATGCGATCTCATAATACGAATGATTATAAACTCTATCTGTATTGGATAGATTCTTGATCTCGTTAGCTAACTTAGAAGCTGCTTTATATTGTTCTGTACCTTTTGCAATCATGATCTTGTATTATTACGCATGGCTTTCGCCATGCTGGTTATTTACTTTTCTCTTTTAACCACTGACGATAAATTCTATCACAAATTGCTTCATCGCTTTCAAAAGGACCAACAAGTGTATATATCACTTGTTCGGGTTCGCCATGAGGTTTAATTGTTACTTCGTATTCGTCTGGTCCACATGGATTATGTGCTATTCGTTTACAACTAACTATTGCTTTATCATACTCTTTCATAATCATATCTTTTAATTATTACTGTTTCTTTTTCTGATGTTGTAAAGGTCTGAACAATATTTCGTCTGAGCAACTTTTTACAAAGAAAAAGTCTCACCAAATGAAAATAATTTCAAAACGGTGAGACTTTCAATATAAATCAATCTTCTTTACTAGGTTTGATCACAATTTCTTGCATGAAATTAGGGAAATCTTTTCTTACATCATAACATGGACAACTTTTAATCCATTCAAATGGTTCAATGATACCATTGCCATTTGCATCAGGACTTAAATCCCTGTGACCACATACTTGAAAGATAGAAGGATATTTACCAGTAAGTTCTCCGACAAGCTCTTTAATAGCACTCTTTTGAGCTTCTGTACGTGTATCACATGCTTTTCCATTTTCATCAAGACCACCTTCGTAACAAATACCTATAGATTTCGCATTATAACCTTTCGCATGAGCTCCGATCTTTTCAATAGGTCTGCATTCATGTACTTTACCATCTTTAGTAATGTAGAAGTGATATCCAATGTCGTTGAAACCTCTTGCTAAATGATCTCTTTTCAATCTTTCAACGGTATAATCCGTACTTTTCATTGTAGCTGAACAATGGATAACGATCATTTCTAATTCTCTCATTCGTTTTTCACTTAAAAATCTACGGATTTCGAATTTTTCTTGGTCATCAAATGATATCTCATTATCAAGCGATTAGGCTGCTTTTACATACAAGGAGAAACACCTGATGACCAAGTTTTATTTATTGTTTCATAGCTTCTGTTACTTTGACTGGATCGTCCCATCCAGCTTTTGCATTCTCAAATGCCATATCTAACAACTTAGTAGAGGTGCACTCTTGTATCATTTCTCTCTTTGGCCACCAAAGATGAAAACAGATTTCACCAGTATCGTCATGTCTAACTATCTGTAACTCAAAGTTTGGATCAAGTTTTTTGAATGCAGCTTTATATTTTTCCAACTCTTCTTCAGCCCATACAGTATTTTGTCCTTTGACGATAGGAGCTGTAAGTTCTTCATTTACAGTCTCATTAGTGTTTGAAGTCTCTTCTTCTGAAACTGCCATAGTCTTCATCATCATGACACTAGCATTATTATTTTTCCAAGCTGGAGTATCAGGTAAGATCGTATCTGGTACAAGGGCTATTAGTTTGGAAAATTGAGCATAATCAGTGTTTTCGATCTTCTTGATCTCTTCATTGACTTCTTCAAGAGTTCTCGTTGACATCGTTGAAATACCTGATTTTAAGTTGGTTTCAAGTGACTCTTTTTCAGTCAATAACCCCTCTAATTTATCACTATTCTTGATTACATCAGGTAATACAAGTACTTTATACAACTCATTTGCCTCTTCATCAGTCAAGACTGGGATTTCAATGTTTGCAGTGAATGTACGGTTATTAGTCGTACAATAGTCCATTAGATTAGCGAATTGTTCTTTAGTCGTAAACGTGAATCTCGCTACTTTTGATACAACAGTTGCTGCCATAAAATTAAACTTTAAATTGTTAATAATTAATTATTTAAATTGTCTTACGAATACTTTTATCTCTGAGATCCTGATTATATTAGGATCTTTAATTACTACTTTACCATCTGATTCGAATGTATCGTAATCAACTAGGATCGTATCAAGGAAATCTTCAAGCTCTCTAATTTGGTCTTCATTAAGGCCTGATACTGTCACTTTAGTTTCTAATTTCATAATTTTATCTATTTCTTTGGTCTAAAGATAAGACCTATTTTGTTTGTTTCCAACAAGTTATCAGTAAAATAAAGGGTCCGATCTTCTCAGACAGGACCCCTCCAAATAAACAAATAACATTATGGAAAATACGCATTTTATTTAGAGCAATCTTCAGCGATCTTTCGCAATCTTTCAAGTCGTTCTTTTACAGTCTCTTTTTTCTTGATTTCTGTAAAAGTAGCCTCTTCTACAGGCATTTCTCTCATTTCTTCTAGGAACTTTTGATTCAATTTAGCCAATGAAGTCCAATCGTTACAAGCCCTAATTGCATCACCTGGTAACATGATCTTCTCTCTACCTAACACATTCTTATTGAATCCATTAAAGTCCTTGTAATAAGACGACGCAAGTTGTGCGATCAATATTGCAGGATCGATATTACTCTTAGCTGCGACTATACCTACTACGATAGAGTTGATAGGTAAGGTCCTCATCATTCTATCGATATTCTCTTGTCCATGTAAAGTAGCAGTGATGTCGATCTTACCATCTACCGTGAGTTTCAGTTCGTTACCTTTGACTTCTTTTCTTGCTTGTTCCAATATATTCCGGATCTCTCTTGAGAAGATCATAGCTTTTTGCTCTTTCTTTTGTTCCATATAATATTGGTACTTTATATGAAGGTCTACTAGGATCTCATTGAGTATCTGTAATCTACCTGCTTCACTTGCGATCTTATATTGGTCACTTGATGCTAAGAAAGTAGCACGTCTAGCATCTATCTCTGCCTTATTTTTAGCAAAGAATCTCAAAAGGTCTTTTTGGCTTAGGAATACATTGTTCCTCTCTTGCATTATCTTCCTAACATCCTCAATACCATTCATTTCACCAAATAATTGTACTACTTGGTTCCAATGGTCTGGAGGTAAGGTCACATCTTTTTCACGTTTATATGCATCTATATAAGCTCTCTTTTTGTAGGCATATTCACGGATCAATGGTGCGAATCGTTCTTTTTTTATCTCATGAGCATCTCTTACATCCTCATCGCTACCACCTCTCACCTTGATCATTCCTTGGATGTTAATCTGCTTTAAATCAATCGTTTTCACTTCTCCATCAGCAGATTCAAACGTAAACCAACGATCTGGGCACTCATCAAGTCTTCTCCTGGCTGCCTCACTTAATAGGTATTTGTCTTGTACTTCTTGAGACATTTGGAGTACTGCATCAGGTGCTTCTTTCATGATCTCATCTATCTCTTTATTACTTAAATCCTTGAGAGTCATGTTGTATTTCTTTCTTACACCCTTTTTAAAATCGCTTTTTTTTCGTTGGATTCTCTCTTCACAAGTCTCTAGCGAGACTACTAACTTCTCTTTTTCCATAATTTCTTTTCTTTGTTTCTTGTGTAAAGATAGGAGGGTTATGACATGATTCACAACCCTCCTCTTACTTATTATGTGCCTATTTTCACTTTTCTTCTTTCTTCTTGGTTAGAAGAATTAAAGGACCAAATGTCATTGCCAAAAGCACATCATCATATTCTGTTTGTTCTGGTTTGATTTCTTTCTTGTTGAGAAAGATTAGACCCATCGCCATCCAAAGCACTGAAAGACTTACTACAATTACAAACCCCATTTCTATACTCATGATTTCAATCCTCCTCTTGTTTTTTAATAATTTGCTCTTTTTTTGATTATGACCTAAAGGTCCGACCTTTATTTCAATGGAGCAACGATTTATAGGATTTTCTACGAATTAAATTCAAAACAGTCTGACCTATCTTTTTTGAATGGACAGTCTCTTTCATATTCACAACCCTTACAATTGTGATTACTCTTTTCAATTGGATCTTTTAAATCCTTCTTTGTGTAGGGTTGTTTGTTTTCGTCTTCTAGTCTTGCCATAATTCTATGTTTTTAAATGTTATTAAGTCTTTTCTTTTTGATCTTGAAGAAGTTCACATTTCGATCTTACTATATTCTATGAACCTTTCTAAACCTTTATTTATCGTTTTGAGATTGTTTACTCTTCTCAAAAGATTCTTTGTCTTTTAATGCTCTTTTACAAGCTCTCTTTCTCATCTGAGAAGGACAATCACACTTTTCTCGATTGTACCAAATACAATAGTCGCATTGATGCATAAATTAATCCTCTTTTGTTTTCAATCCCTTTTATATATTATAATATATAAAAGGGATCTATGGAATTTAATACCAAATCTCGTTACCAACGATCAGTTTCTTTTGTTGATCAATCATTGTCTTTGTTTCTTCGATCCGTTGAAAGAAAAACGAAGGTCCTTTAGCTCCAACAGATTTTGACTTCGGTCTATCTACAACTAGATCTTTCTTCTTCTTAACTATCACTTCCATAATATTATTTATTGTTTTATCTAAAGATCAAACTATTGATCCTTTTTACCAAGGATCTCTTCAACTTCTTGTGTATCAAGGATTTGAATAAGTGTTTCGCAATAAAAATAAACATCATCTATTGGTGTTGGTAAACCATCACGATTCTCTGGTATCATTTTACCAGACACTATTTTATCACTATTACCTGCATTTCGTTCGTATTTGAAAATTGCATCTGGTGAGATATAAACATTAAAATTACTATAACTATCTAATTCTGAGAGTCGTACAATTTTATAATATGCGAATGTTAAATCATATGATTTTCTTAACTCTCCTATAGTCATAACTTTCTCATTGTTGAAATACTCATCTAGGAATTCTTTGAATTTTCTCAATTCTCCTTTTGTCAGACAAGGAAATGAAGTCGTATTGTTCCCTATTCTTAGACTTAGTTTCAAATCTCTGTTAGACCCTGTATCTTCTCTTTCGACAAATACTTCGATCTTTCTATCCTCTTTAATCATCTTTGTTTCCATAATATATCTTATTTTATATAGGGTGTTTTCACACCCTACTAATTATTTTACTTCGTATGTCACAAATCCAACAATTGAACTGTCGTTTCTACCATTTATCACCACTTTCTTACATTCTACTATTAAATAATTATTGAATCCACCTTCTTTTATACAATACGATTGCCATGGATAACGATTGAAATCTTCAATCTTTCCATTGGAATATTCAATCATTTTCTCAGCTCTTTGGTTGAGAGCTTCTAATACACCTTCTTTTGTACTGAACATTTGTGAACCAATCCAATAGATCTCATTACCTCTGATTATCACTTCTCTGTAGACTTTCATATCGCTGTTTATTTTATCAATTATTATTTCTTTCTTTTGATATTGTAAAGATCCGACCTTATTTTCGTCTGAGCAACTTTTTACAAAGAAAAAGTCCAGAAAAATTAATTCCTGGACTTTTTCCAACATCAAAAATACAAAGCTACGCATTCACATGGATAGTAAGTCTAAATTTACCAAAGGCCTGTCTGATCGTCAACTTTATACTTTTTTGAGGAGAGCCTTTCGTCGTCTTTACTGTTAGAGTTTTCGTCCGAACTGCTGTTCCAGTGTTTTTAGTCGTAGAAGAAGCACTTATCGTACCATTTCCAGTCCCTGTATAAGTCAACGAAATGTTTCCACCTATCGAATCTTCCCAAGCGATTGTTTTCGTAGCCATTGCTATCTCCTTTCTTTTTTATTCAACCGTCCAATCTGTGTTAGAAACAACTTGTACAGAAACAGCAGTTCCTTCCCAATTCAACTCGATTGTATTAGGAGTCACTTGTAATGTAGGATCACCAGCGGATTGTGTTAATGTACAAGTAGCTTTTTGACCACCAGTAGCAGTACAAATGATCTGTTTAGATAACGAAGTTACAGTAGTATTCGCTGGTACACTGATCGTAATAGAAAAATTGAATTGTGCATTAGCACCTGGATCTCCAACGATTGCTACATTGTTACTTGTCCCAACAGAGTTAGCTGTATACTTCGTAGGTAAGGAAATGTTGAGTGTACCTGTACCTAACGTAAAGTTCAACTTAGAAGAGTTACTTGTGCCTGAGATTGTCACGTTGCCACCAGCTTTACCTGCAGACGCAGATGATTGCATTGTGATGAATTCTGGTTTACCAGCTTGATTTACAGTCTTTGGAATATCATCTACTCCTGCTGCTTTAAACGTTGCCACTCCAGTTCTCGCTGTGCGTCCTGTGTGTGGAGATGCTGTACTAAAATCTACTGTCCCATTACCTGAACCAGATGTCGGGTCAATGGTTAGCCAATTGGGTTTTGCCATGATTATAATTTTTAAATTAATTATTCTACTTTCCAATCTACATTGGATCGAACTTCGACACTTACAATAGGATCGTCCATTGTGATCCAAACCGGACCTGTTGGAACAACATGTAAATAAGGTTCTTCTTTACTGTTGTCAACAGCAGGAGGAGTTCGAGATGGACCTACATAAACGTCTCCGATTTGTCCATAAACACTAGGGATTAAGGGGTTCTTTGTTTCCATCTTTCTCAATATTTGCGATAAAAATAGACAAAAAAAAAACAAAATCAACGAGATTGAAACAATTAAATTTCACTAACTTCAAATAATAAAGGAAGATCGTCAAGTTTTGCAATGACACAAGGCTCTTTGTCGTTGTCATTATCATTGCAATTTGCAAAGATAACACGACAACCTTCTTTAAAGATCCTAAAGGTCAAGACATGATGTTTTGTTTCAATCGCTTGAAAACGATTATCAACTCCACATTCTTGTGTTAAACGTTGATAAGAAGTCTCATTGAGGTTCAAACCAACATAAAAGATTATAATCTCTTCTCTTTTTGAAGATTCTAAGAAGTTGACAATTTTAGTCGCTTCCATTGAAGTGAAATTCTTTGTATTCACTTCGTCGTTTAATGTGATACATGCACATTTACTTAGTAAGATCTTATAGATCTCATCTCTTTTTTTCTTAATTTCTTCGTTTGTCATGATTAAAAATAATTGTTGAAGATAGAGGAGCACTAAAAGCAATATTTCTTTCGTTGTTAATTTGATCGTCTCGTTCTATGATAAAAAATCGATTATATTTTTCGTCGATCTCATAGTAATATGATTGATCGTAACTAAATGCAGAATGACCTTCAATTTGAACTATAATTTCAGTCCTTTTAATAATTATTCTTATCATCTTTCAATTAACTTTCTTAATATTATCTAGTTCCCAACTATCACCCTTTTTTACCCAAAGACATTCTACAGAAAAATCTTTTTTGTTATTTGCAGGATCTATAGCTGCTATAAATTGACGATTCTTCATTGTCTCCGCCAAAGTGTCTTTACTGAAAAGTAAATATTCTTCTCTACTGATTTCAATAAAGTGTGTACTTAAATTACAAAAAAGAGGAATAGAACTACATTTTTCATCAAATACACATTCATGACAACCATGGAATTTTGATTGTACTTCTTTGTAGAAACAACCATCTATTTCAAATACCTCTCCAATCATAATTTCATAATATAAATAGGTTCGATACAATCAGTACAAGTACTGATCCAAAATTTAGGATCTATCTTCCTCCCTTTTTTCACAATGATCATATCATCATTATGAATACATTCGTTAATCAGGTCTAATACATCTTGACTAAAATCTTCTTTCACACGAGATTTATTAACCAGACCAAATTTACAATATCCTAGTTTATAAATCTCACAATCATTAGAACATCCTATAGGATGTGGTGAGTCTAATTTCTTTAATTCGTATTCCATATTATTTTAATTTAAACCATTTACTTCTGTTAGTCTTAGCAAAAAGCCTTTTTTCGATCATCTTCATAGCTAATTCATCATTCTTCGAAATTGGGCGTTTCTACTTGTTTTTATACTTCCACCAATCAATAAGCTCACCTATTATTTTTTCATAAGATAAGCCTTCTTTCGGTTTTAAACCTTCTTTTTGACACCTTCCAACTAACATAAGATAGAAAGCATCTTCTTGATCTTGTTCTTCTAATAAACACTTCCTCAACTTTTTTAAAATTGGAAGGTATTCTAGATAATTAGGACGATCAATCCTACTATTGAGATAAAATTCAATATCATCAAGATTGAGTTGATCGTAATTAATGACCGTCGATTCATCTCTACTAAATTTAAAAAATAAACTGTTCTTTCTTTCGTGACTACCATTCCAATCCCATCGAGGATCGTCTGGAATATATCTAATTCCTAATTGTTCTCTCTTTTCTTCTATTCGTTTATGTTCTTTCCAATATATATCGTTAATGAATGTCTTGTAGACCATATATACACCTTCACCTGGAAAAGTTGGAAGACTCCATTCAGAATAAGATCTCAAGAATCTATTCTCATACAACCTTTCTTTAGCAGGTTTCCAATCTTCGACACTTCTACAATAAACGATTCTACTACCTTCTTCAATGGTAGAGTTGATCATCTTTTTCCACTCAGCAAAAGGTAATCTATTAGTAGGAAGACACAATTCATCGTCATAAATCAACCTTAATGTTTCCTGGGATTGTTCGATATTATTCATGAGGTTGATCTTTTCTTTCATTGGAGAAAATATATCTGTACGATCAATTAATCCTTGGATGAAGAAAACGATCCTTTGATAGTAATAGGTGAGATCTTGTATTTTTTCTTTATCAAAGAAATTCACTTCATTATCTTCGATCTTCATTTTGTCCAAAATCTCTTGAAACTCTTTCTTTCTAGGAAAGAGTCTTTCTGGTACTGTCATTTTATCAGTATAAACCCTATATAAATTCTCTCCATTCCTCATTAGGAAGTAAGGCATTTTATTCCGTATATCAATTTCTTCCTTACGTCTATCGGCGTCATAATAGGTTTTGTTTTTTCGTCTTGGTTTGAATACTACGATTGCTTTCTTCTCTGGTATTAAGATTTCATAATGTTTATCTTTTAGAAGCCATTCGTCGAATTGATCAATTTGGGTCCAATCAAGACCTTGATCATCAAGAATACCAACTTCTTCATCCATAAACAATACTTTTTGTCTCAAAGTTAAAGGTTCGTTTTCATCTGCTGTTTGACCAGCTTGTAATTGAAAGAGTTCTTCTTCAATCCCTAGATAAAGTTCTATCACACGTATGACTCTCATGATCTTTTCTACTTGTCTCATCATGATACTTAATTGATTGTCAAGTTTCCGTCTCATGATGTCAAACTTCTCTTTCATTTCACACAATTGAAAATTAAGCATCTTTTGTAATTGTGTGGTCTTTGATTGTAAGATTTCGATAGAATCTTTCATAGCCAAGAGATTTTCTTTTGAGTTCATAGCTACAAGTTCAGTACTAGCTTCAAAAGAACTTGAAACCTCATAATCTTGGATACCGTTTATTTGAGCATCTAAACCTCTTTTATAAAGATCATCTAAATTTGCAATAGGGGAGTTTAATGAATAATAGTTATTTAGCTCTTTCAAACTAGAATGATAAGGATCAGTCCATTTGTTCTCTACAAATGAAACAAGTCTCTTATATGAAACTAAAAGATATTTTGTAGAAGGATCGTCTTTTCGATATTGTTTTTCCTCAATTTCTTGGATTCGAATGATCTCTTCACCTCTCTTGTCAAAGAAAAGATCTCCAACTTTGATCCCTTCTTTAACCTCTTGAAGTCTATCTCGTTTCAATTGTAGTTCCATGTGTATAATTTAATTTGACCTTTTACTATATTTTAATAACTTCCTCCAAAAGAACTCATCGTGACTCAATCTAAACACTTCTGGATTCAAGAGCAACTCTCCATCTGTAGATGTGTAGAGTTCGTCGTTTAAATAAAAGTCCACTTTACTACCAAAATGATAAAATTCCAACTTATACGTAAGGTTATTTCCACGAAGAGATTTACTCTTTTTTATAAGAGTGCATTGGCTCTTCCACCAAAGATCGTAATCTTCTTTTATATTCCAATTTGTCAACTTTGCCATGATATTGTTTCTTTAATTATACCATAAAGGTCCGACCTTTATTTCAATGGAGCAACTTTTTACAAGATTTTCTTCTTGGATAGGCAAGTTTTCTAGTTCAGTAGTATTTATCTTTGTAGATATGTGTTTTTCAATCCTATAATAACCCCTTGATTCTCTAGAGATGAAGCCAGCACACATCAACCATCTTATTAATTTCCTGATTGTCGCCTCAGTCAACCCAACTTCCATATAGTAAAGATCAGGGATCTCAAAATGAACCCCAACCCTCTTATTCATCCAATCCCTGATGAGATCGAAACCACTGGCTTCGCCTTTAGCTACTCTTCCCATAATTCCTCTTATTTAATCGTCATTTGTTTAAAATCAAATCTTCTATCAATGTCTTTGAGACTACACGTACTACACTATCCAACCTGAAACACCAATCATCCATAATTTTTTTAGCTCTTTCACCAGCATGACCATTATCATATGCCTCTACTAATATACTTCTCTTATAAGATTTTATCTTACCATTTGATGTTTCGTCGAAATAATTACAATCACACTTGAAGAAAAATTTCTCTTTCCTTGTTTCTTCACTTAACAAGTACAAACCATCAATCTTTAAAAGATCTATAGGAAGTATATCAATATTGTTAGTTGTCAAATTGATACCCCATTTTGTAGCAAGAGCTTCAGCTTCTGTATAATTGACAGCTTCGATCAATACATGTCTGTGATAATTTTTCATTTTACCAGGACGAGGATCTTCTTCATCTTCGTCCCAATAATTTATTGTACAATCAAAATACATTATACTAACTCCTCTTCTATTTCATTAATACATTCGTAAGTTTCAATTCCCATCTCTTTTATATCTCTTTCTTTTGATGTTGTAAAGGTCCGACTAAATATTTAGTCGGACCAACAGTTAATGACAACATTTTTTCAAAAAAGATATATTTTTCTTTGCAAGTTCAATCTGTTTATCTGTCATACTAAGCTCAAAGTAATCCTTTGGAGTAGGATATCTTACGAATGGATCGTTTTCAAGGTCTAAATCATTGATTGCAGCTAAAATAGGATAGCAACTATCAGTTGATCTCATATTCGAGAATCCTTTGTACATAAGAAACTCTCGACAATCACTCATACCTAAGCAATGATAGTTCTTTTTATAGATCAAAGGATACTTTTGTAACTCATATACCATTATAATACGTGCGATATCGATATCACTATCCTTTTTCTTTATACCATATACATAAGGTATCGTCTTCTTCGATAAACCAATTGTCGTGATTTCTTTAAACGTAGACATGGCAAACAACAATGATTTGTACTCTGAAACTGTCTGAGCTTGAGGACAAGCAAAGATACCTACACCTTCCATATTAGTTTTTTTCATCTTATTGATGAACCAAACTAGGTTTGAAACTGTTATACTTGAGTTATACAACTCATCTGTTGGAATCACTTCATTAGGAAGGATCTCCTGTGTTAACTCGAATAACTCCTCTTTTTGAATGATTTCACCTTCATCTCCAGCACCGTTGTCAAGTATCAAGAATCTACCTTGTTCTTTTGCCTTTTTAGTGTACTCACGATATTCTGGATATTTTTTATACAATTGTGCTAAGATGTAGAAATTGTTGTCTCCTAATTCGCTCAATTCTAGGTAATTAAGAGGCGGTGTTACAAATACTTCCATATCAAACTATTTTTAAATTTTCATAATTGTCAATCAAAAATAAAATGAGTTCATCTAAACCAAGTTTTCTCTCCTGAAGTTCAACTTGTGTAAACGACAACAACTTATCTTTGTCAGCATTTCTTTTATCAAAACGTTCTCTTCTCTCTGTTGTCGTTGAATTTAGAAGGATCCTATCAATATTGATCATATACGGACCAAAAAATTTTTCAAAAGCTAAAAACAAACTTTTCTGTCTGATCCCCACGATATATACCGTATCTATCTCTGGATTAGATTCCAATTTTTTAATGATAAAATTAAATATCGCTTGATCTAATGATTCTTGAAAGATCCTCTCTTCTTGTTTTTTCAAGATCCTCACCACTTCACCAATCTCAAATATGAAGGCTTTTTGGTTGAGTTTTTGAGAAGTCAGATCTTTGATTAAATTGTCAACGTAAGTTGTCTTGCCAGAACAAACCCTACCGAATACATAAGTCACATTCTTGATATTAGAAGGAAATTTTAACTTTTCTTCTTTTTTGTATTCAATATCGTCGTCACAATAACATTCTCCATCTTCAAGAGAGACTAAAGCATAATTTTCATCATCTTCACTGACTTTCACACTATCAGCATGAAAAACAATCATCAAATCTTTAGCGATCATTTCGCAAGACATCTTGCGAAAATCCAATGCATTGAGTTCTTCTTGATAATATTTCGAGTGTAAATATTTAATCACTTCTCTTTTCAATAGAATGAATTCCTTATCTCTATTGTCATGTTTCACAGAGACTCTTACTTCGATATGAAACATATGTCTATGAGGGTACTCCAAGAACTTCACCGACAGACCATGTTTCTCGCTTGCATCTAAATAATAATGTACCCCTTCTACACTCAACTTAACCCCTATAATCGTTTTCATGTTTTTAATTTTTAAATATAAAATCCTGGATATGACTCTTCTCTTCTTCAATAGAGATCTTAGGAAATTCTTCTTTCTTTAGAAGAAGTTTACGCATTCTTATACTGCGTATTGACCGAAATAATTCTTTAGGATTTACATCGTTAATATCAGTAACCGAATGTTCTCCTAGCTCTTGAAGAGCTTCTTCAATCGTTTCCAACGCTTCTTGTTCGTTACTATTTACATAGTCTTCGATAAACTCACGTAACGAAAGGCTTTTAATCTTTTTAATTTCCATAATCTTAATAAGTTATTTTAAACCTGTTTTTAGCTCTTTCTTTCGAAATACCATACATCCTACAATAATCTTTCTTTTTCTTTTGAAGGATCGGGAACGAACCTTCTGCAAGAACTTTTCCATCAAGTAATAATTTCCCGATCTTCTCTCCTCGAATGTTTGGATCTTTCTTCTTTATTGGAAGATCCCATTGATTCTTGTGATATACGAATCTCTTTAACTCTTCTTCCATCATTTCGAATTTTTGTGATCATAAATTGTATCTCTCCTATTTTCAAATCTTCTATATTAAACATTTATTTCTTTGATATAAAGATAGTTCTAATTTTAGAAAGATACAAACATTGTATCTAAAATTAGAGCTACCACTGATTAATAATGAACCTATTTAAATACTACATTTTCCACCCATACATGCAGTAGCTACATCACTACCTGCATCTCTAATCTCATGTTCCCATCTAATAGATTGCCACTCGATTGATTCTTTGTTCTTAATTTTTTGCCAAGTGTGAAAAATATTTACATGTTTTAAACAATTAGCACACAACTGTTCATTTCCATTGAAATAATTGATGGCAAATTTTTTAAACCTTCTTACCCAGTCTTTTCTCATATCGACTTTATGTTGCAAATAAGAAGAAATAGTGTTTACATCGCTTATATGAATACCATCTATATTCACTAGGAGTTTACCATTCTCAAGATGTTTCTTGATAAAAGCTAGAAGGTACTCATCTGAAAACACCAAGAGATTGTCTGCACGTCCTTGTGCTGCATTACATGCAGTCCATATATCTCCAAATACTTGTAATCCATCTACAATCAGACCAGACGAAAGAATAGCACCTTGACCATAAGTCTCAGCTAACTCTTTTTCATTTAAATAAGAGGTGTATGGTGCTTGTGGATAATCTAAGTCACCGCTTTCTGGTAAAAAACTCAAACCACAGAATCCTTTCTTGTGATCCCATATCCAATCAGCGACTTTCTCCCATTCGTCATCCTTAACAGAGACAGTGCAACTTACATTCATACGAATCTTAGGATTCTTTTTCGTAGAAGGATGATCCCAATTTGTACCATTCTCTATCCAATTCATTTTAGTGGAATAGATTCTTTTTAAGAAATCTATTGTAGAGAAATCTACTCGTACCATTGTATTCTCATCTAGTTCCACAGGAAAAGAGATTACACTTTCATTCTTGGGATTCCAAAATGATTTAGAGATTATTTCTGGATGAACCTTTTGAATCTCTTGAAGAGCTTGTTCGTTGTTGTTTGCTTGTATATTCCTGATATATTTCCGGAAATGATAGGCATGTATGCCAGATCCACAACCAAGTAATTGTGATGCATTGCCAGATGGTTTTATGACAGTTGTCCTAGCTGCTGGATTGATTCCAATGATATCCGCTACTAATTGATTAGTCTTCTTAACTATTTCTGCACCATTTCTCTGAATAGTCTCGTTAAATAATATCGTAGGATTGTCTGCCATTCCTGTAATACCAACTCCAATCAAAGCATCTCTCTCAGCGATCTTCTTAGAAGTATTTGTCAAAACAGGGAAATCTGTATATGCTGCCTGAAATGTGCCTAATATAGCTGCTGCTTCACACGCTTTATAAAACTCTTCCTCTGTTTTAATACGTGCACCATTAATTTCACAAAGATTACAATAACCCCAACCATATTCAATACTTCCATCTTCGTTCTCATATTTAGGGATCATCGATACCTCGCAATTGTGAACAACTACTCCTTCACTGTATAAGTAATTTTCTTCGCCTTTTGTGATAATTATGAAATTATGTTCTGGAGCTTCTACCGATATATCAAAGACTTCTTTTTCTTCTGTTAATGAAATAATATCAATTACACTAACATCGTCTTTTAAATAAGATTTATCTTCGATTGACTTTTCTACAATCTCTCTATGATCTATATGCTCTTGATATTCTTCAATCCCTAAAACAATCTTTTTAAATTTAGACCAGGAACCATCGAATCTATTCTTTGAAAAATTCAAAGGAAAACGAGAATCTAATTCTATGCAATTCTTGCGAGTCAAAAGTAAACCCGAAGAAAGCACCTTCTTTCCTATCTCAATCAAATCCTTATTAGATAATCCCTTGAAATTATTATTTTTTTCAAGAGTTCCATTGATAGAACTGTTCAACTTCCTTCTTACTCTTTCTTCTTCTGTGAGTTTTTCAATTTGATTAGGATTATTGATTCCTTTACGTCTCTCAGAAGTCTTATTTAAATGATCTTCTCTTGATAAAAGTTGAAGATTATCAATGAAATCTCCTCCATCATCATCGATATGATCGATTTCATAACCCTCTGGTTTTTGTCCATTCAAAAATTCCCATAACATTCTGTATTGTCTTGCGTGTCCATCTGAAAAACTATTGATCGTCCTGTATTTGACACTTTTTGTCGTAAAGAATTTTGACAACGTCAATCCTAGACTATCTTTCGCTTCAACCCACCTTCCATCTTTAGTTAAAAGGTTGTGATCTTCTGTACATTCAAAACTACTTCCGTTAGAAAGAATTACTTTTATTGTTTTCTTGAAACCTCTTGAAAAAGCAATACCATTTGTGATCTTTATTTTTCCACTTTTGCTTTTATAAAAAAGTGGAAAAGGTTCATCTTCTTCTGAAAGCTCTTTTATACTTACAGCGTTTCTCCCGTCTGCTACAGCAACTAAAGTGTCTCCACTGAAACAACAAGGATTAAGCACTTGATCAGGATGAGAAAGGAAGATTATACCTGGCTCACCATATTCTTTAACATATTTCATGATCTTCAAATATTCCTCCTTTGGAGTGTCTTCAAAAATCACAGCAGAGTTGTTACATCGACATAACTCAGGATACATCTGAAACCAATTCCCAGTCTTACAAGAGAGCATTTCAATATCATCGATATCAAACAAAGCAATCATTGCACTTCTTCTAATGCCACCACTAATTACTGCATCAGCTATAATACATGTAATATAATGCAACTCAAAAGGTCTTAACTTTCTATTATTTACTTTATCTAAGATTGCCTTTATTTTAGAGTGACACACTTTTAACGGTTCTGGACCTGGTGCTTTAAAACCACCAGATATAAACGAACCTTCTGGTCTTATCTGTGAATAATCAAATTCAATGACAGGAAGGTTGTAGTAATAGTGTTCGATTAACATACCAACTGATCGTGCCCATCCTTCAATAGAATCAGGTATTTCAAACACAACTTTTTTAGAAGAGTCTACACCTTTCATTACCGGAAGTTGTTCTGTGTGTACCTTTTGAACGGAATAACCAGTACCTTCTCCACTTAACAAAGACTCCATACACTCTTCAAAGAAAGCAACCCTATTTAAATAGGAAGACGTGCAATTGTATAATCTCAGATGATTTTTTAGAAGTTGTTCACCTCCATATTGAAGAGCTCTTTGAGAACCAAGTATCAATCTGTTTTCATATGCTGACCAAGCAGTATTGAATACTTTCAAAAAAGCCTCTCTTTTTTCTTCTGTAATCTTATTTTCAAAGAAAGACCAATGCATTTGCATAACTCTAGAAATAGACTCCTCCCAAGATTCTTTAGTACCATCCTCTTTTACACGAGAATATTTACTATAAAAGATGTAATCACTGATTATATTGCGACTATCAACTCGTTCTTCTTCTAACATAAAACTAATCTTTTGGTAAAATTAAACATATCGGCACAGCAGGCCAAGATAACACAAGTGCTAAATTGTCTTTCTGTGCTAAATTATATCTATCAATAATAGCATTAAAGATACTTCTTTTTATGTATAATTCCATAGGCTTAGGTTTGTAATTCTTATCTTTTTGAAGAGATAATTTTTGAATCTGCATATATATTGAAAGAGCTTCTTCACAAGGAAGAATAGGTTCTAATTCTTCGATCTTATTAGCATTTAAAAGAGTAACCCTAACTTGTTTATATTCTACCCCAAGAAATTTCTCCTTGGGGATTGGAATATATAATTTTGCTTTCTTCTGTTTCATAAATCTATATTAAAAAGAACGGAATAAAACATGAAGTAAAACACATGGACCTTCAAGTTTAAATAATCTACCATCTATTGTTGAATAAAGAAGATTATTTAAACTAATAATTAATTGACCTTTCTTAATTATCATTCGTTTACCTGTACGAAAATCTCTTGCCTCACAATTTCGTGATATTATATAACCACGACAATCAATTTCGTTTTTATTCTTTTTCATATTTATAATTTGATTTATTTTATTGTTGTACAATTCGTTATACTCTTCTCTTGTCAACTGACGTGCATTATCTGGCATTATATCTTTAAAAACATCCGGAATATCACCTTGGTGCCAACAATTGTTAGACGTAAGAAGTATCTTTTTATTTCCTTCTGTTTTCTCAAAATACAACCGTCTACCTCCACAACCCAAACCCCAACCAGTACCAACTTTTTTCACTTCTTCTCCTAATATCCAACTAGAACCGTCTACTCGAATCCATCGAGGATTATCTTTATTTTCATTGTAAAGATTTTGCCAAAAAGAACAATAATAACACCAATCATTCTTTTCCATTATATCACGAATAGGACAATTCACGTATTTAGTAGGATCTACGTTCTCTTCGCTTCCACATTTTAAGCAAACTTTCTTTTCCATAACTTTATTCGTTTATATATAACAATATATTAGTTCTTTTCTTGCTCTTGTTATAGCGACAAATCGTAAACATCTTTCTGCATATAATGCTCTTTCTGTTTTAGCATGTTCACTTGGAATAAGGTCTTGATTTAAGAAAAATACACGATCTGCTTCCAAGCCTTTACTTTTGTGACAAGTACAAAGAACAATACCTTTGACATCTTCTACAAAGATTTCGTTTACAGTTGATTTTAACTCTTCTATACTACCTAGAAAACGATTATAGAGTATATGTAAGATCTTACACTTCTCTTCTAAAGCTATGTAGCTAGGGTTATTCACTGCTGCTGCCCTAGTTATACCTTTTTCCATTAACTTTTTGAGTTTCTCATCTAAAAGATCGTCAAGTTCAGTAATGTTTGTTATTTTCCCTAAAAGAGACTGAAGAGCTTCTCCTAAATCCTTACCTTTGATCGTAGCTTTCTTTTTTGCTTCTAAAAATTTCAAGAAGGCTTCAACAAGAGGGATATTGTTTCTACATAGAACAAAATCACCACTTTCTGCTTCTAGTAGTTTACCTTCTCTTACGACACCATCAATAGCATTTGGTGAAAATTGTATGTCGTTAGGAAAGACTTTTTGAGCCTCTTTGACAATATTCTTAGCACATCTATATGTGACACTTAATGGTAAGGTTGTCGTATTAGGAAGGTTTTGAAAATAACTGAAATTATCTACACTTGCTCCTTGAAAAGCATAGATTGCTTGAGAAAAGTCACCTACTATCATAAAACGACCTCTTGGTTTTAAGAGTCTCAATGCAAATTCTCTTTGTAAGACGTTCAAATCTTGACCTTCATCAAGAAATAACACGTCATATTTTGGTAGATTTAAAGGGTCTATTAATTTGTAGACGAGATATAACATATCAGTGAAATCTAAGACAAACTCTCCACCAGAAGAAATTTTCCTAGCATTTTTCATCCATTCCTTTTCAATATCAATAATATCTTGAATCATTCTTTCTTTAAATTCAATCTCTTTCTCTAAACAAATCATAGGAATAGAAGATTCGTAATCGTCAAATAAATTAACCCTTATTTGATTCCAAATCTCTTGGAGATCAAATAAATATTTTTGACGTTGATTTGCTGGGATCTCATTTTCAATCTTCAAGATCTTTATTCCAATACCAAAAGTCTTGTTTTCACTTATTTTTGGTTTAAAATTGAAATTTTTTAATAAGATCTTGAAACCTTTACTGTGAAAAGTAGATGTTTCAAAATGTTCTGGCACTTTAGCCTTTAATTCTTCAGCAATACTCTTGTTAAATGCCATAAAGATGGATCTTCTCATTGGAGAAGTCCTTTTAGCACATTCAACCATCACTGTCGTCTTACTTCCTCCTGCAGTCGCCTTAACAAATATATTTGACCTAGAATTCTCATAAGTATCAAATATATTCTTTTGCAACTCACTCCATTCTTTTCTTACCATATTTTACGAATTTATAAAGTTTTCCACAAATAAATTGATCCACGTGCTTTATCCCAGATAAAAGCATGAGATCCATCTTTTTTATCTAAAAGATCAAACCAATCCATTGCCTCACTTAAAGTTTTTGCTTCTATAATGTTTCTAGGATATTGATTTAAAAAAGTCTGTACATATTATTTAACGCAACAGATCCTGAATGAAGACTAAAACTTGGTAAGTTACAAACCAACCAACCAACTATATATCTATACTGTCCCATATTTATCTTCTTTAAACACTTTAAATCCTTTATAATCTGAAAGAATATCGGCAACGTGGTTACCATATACAATAGGATCGTTGATATCCTTTTGATGTCCTCTGATCCATTTGAAGCGAATAGCAAGATGTTTATGTTCACTTAATTCTTTGGAAAAGTCTTGCCATAGATCCAAATTCGAACAATTCGAAAATTCACCAGTCTCCCAATCAAAAATATAATTTTTGATAAAATTGACTACATTTTCTCGATCTATATAAAAAGTAGCATTACATCTGACATTTTTCTTGATTGCTCTTAATGCCATTAAAATAGCATATATTTCTCTTCTTTCGATTGTTGTATTAGAATAACCCCAATCTTCCCTTAGGAAGTATTCTTTGTCTTTAAACTTAATATAAGCTCCACTTCCACCTTGTCTTGTTTTCCAATAACAAGACCCATCTGTCCATATTTCAAGTTTATATCTTTCCATAATTATTTTTAACACTTATAAAGATACAACGTTTGTATCTATTATCCAACTATCTGGGACGATAACTATTGATCAAAGCAAGTGAAAAATCATCTTCTATCCCCCTATTTACTATATCTGTTACACTTTTCTTCTCCTTCAAAAATTCCCATGATTTTTCATCTATTGTTTCTCTACTTAACAGGTAATAAATATTTATAGATGATCTTTGACCATCTCTTTCCAACCTGCTCACAGCTTGACTAAGATCAGTGGATTTATTAGGAAGTTCGATTATCATTGCATTGGAGCAAACTTCTTGTAATCCATCCACTCCTGTTCCAATACACTGGATATTAGCAAATAAAATCTGAATCTTTGGATCGGTCTTAAAACTTTCTAAAATTTCATCTCTTTTCTTTGACAATGTTTCACCTGTAATTAATCGACTGTTAGAAAACTTCTTATGTAATTCTTTTAATGGTTCTTTCAAACAGCCAAAAACAACGACTTTTTCATCTTCATTACTCTCACACCAATCTTTAATAAAAGAAATTATATCTTTCGTTTTCCCTTCTATTGATAATTTCTTTAATAAATTTAATTTTACCAAATGCTCTGCTCTAAGAGCAGCATCTACTTTCTCTTCATCGGCTAAAGATAAAAATTCTATTAAATCTTTTTCAGCTTCTCTATATATCTTTTTATTGTTGATATTACATTCTATCAACTCGTCATTAATAGGAGGTAATTCAAGTAAAACATCTCTTTTTTCTTTTCTGAAATAACAATAATGAGTTAATATATCATTGAGTTCTTTCATATTACAAGCGTCTTTAGTATTCCAACCAAATTGGGTGTATTTTGCATTACAATATCTAAGACGGTAATAATTTTCATCAGGAAAAATTTCCTTGAAACGATCGATTACTTTCAATATATTGATAAGTTCTTCAGGTCTATTCAATATCAATGTACCACTTAATCCAAGTATTGTAGGGATGTGTTTCGCTATCTTCACAAAAGCCTTACTTCTTAAAGCCTTATCATTCTTTAAAAAATGAATCTCATCACCTACCATCAATTGAAACTTGATCTTTAAAAGTTCTTGAAATTTGATCTTTAAATCACCTGTTTCTTTATCTTTATTACCAAGTATATCGTAATTAATAACATACACATCAGAATCAATATCTATTTCTTTATTAGTGCTATTAATAATAGTTACCTTCCGGTTTGGATTACATCTAGACCATTCTCTCTTCCAACCACTTTTCACGCTAGAAGGGCATACGATCAAAGCAGGAAACGTATCAAGAAATTCGCAATAACAAATAGTGATAGTTGTTTTCCCTGTTCCACAATCTGACCCATTAATACAGTTGCCATGATTCATCATATAATACAAAGCGTCAATTTGATAGTTCCTTGGTACTCTCTTCAACTGTAATTCAGGTAACAAATCTTCTATATCCCTTTTAGAAATTACTTCGTCAATAGGTTTCTTTTTAATCTCACATTCTCTTTCTAAAGTAAATCCATTGACTTCTTCAAATCCATATTTTTTCAAAAAAGTCATTACAAGAGTTAGATTGATAAGATCAACCTCCAAATACCACTCTTTATTAGCTGTATTATATTTAGCTTTCAACTCTTTTCTCATAATATCAACTAGGGTTCGATTGTAGTCGAACCCTATATAATAATATCCCTTACTCTTGTAATAGTATCTTTTCATATCTTTTATTTGAGGTATATAATAATATCCCTTACTTCTCGTTTTTTCTCATCGAAAATAAATTGACGACCAGTAACCTTTCTCAATCTACTTTTGCCGTTATTCTGAAATACGATCTCATCACCTACTGAAGGTATTAATAGATCTTCTTTTCTAACCAACGTTTTATTGATCTCTTCAATATTTTCAATGTCTTTATAAACTACTCCAATCATAATCCATTTATTTTAAATTATCCAACAAACCTTCAAAACCATCCTTTGTAAAGATAGGAATCTTTAATTCTTGAGCTCTCTGCATCTTAGATGATGTACCAGACAAATCTTTTACAACCAAATGAGTTGTATTGCCAGAAACTCCACTTGCTACTTTATGACCAAGATTAATCAATCTTTGCTCTAATTCTTTATCTCGGAAACCTGTGAAACATACATTCATTTGTTGATCAGCAGGAACGATTTTCACTAAACTCCTAAAATAAGCTATATTGATAGAATCAGGTTCAAGATCCCTAAACACCTCTATCCCATTGTTGAAAACTTTAGCTGTTTTCTCTGCCACTCCTTTTATGCATAACAAATGTTCGATAGGTACTGGCTCAAGATCCTTAACGCAATTCAAAGCTGTATCTGACATATTATCTAAGATCATTTGACATGTCTTTTCAGCCATCACCCCATTGAAAACATTGTTAGCCGTCAATAACTTCGCAAAACCAACACCTTTGGTTTTATAACCATCAAACTGAGAACTTAATTTCTCAGCTAAAGAGATACCAATACCTTCGATTTGTATCATTTCTTCTTTACTCAAAGAAAGGATAGATCGTTTCGTAGTATATCCTGCCTCATAAAACTTGGTGATCGTTGGTTCTCTGAATTCTTCAGTACCAAGCACTGAAAAGAAAAAGACAAGTTCTGCAATTTTAGAAGCGTAACACGCTTCGTTTGTACAGATTAATTCTGTGAAAGTCTCATCCCATTTCAATTGCTTACCACAAGCTGGACAAACCATCATATCATCGCACATAATCTTAAAACTTTCACTATTGTATTTGATGGTTTTAAGGTGTTTAGGAATCACATCACCACTTCTTGCTATAGTTACCATAGCACCTTTACAGATGTTGTTATCACAAATATATTTAGCGTTATGTCCAGTCGCACGACATACAGTAGCTCCACATAAATCAATAGGATCGACGATAATAACTGGCTTAGCCTTTTTATCCTTTGAAATTTTCCATTCTATATCAACGACTTTTGTATCAGCTCTTTCAGACCATTCTGGATTCTTATAAGCTATTGAATACCTAGGATTCATGTTAGGTAATCTACCTAATTCCTTTCTGACCTTAGCATCATTCAATTCAATGACCAAACCATCGCACTTATATTCTTGCGACATTTTCTCAAACATACGATCTAAAAGCTCTCGAACTTTTTCTTGAGGATTTAAAAAGTTAGCTCCCGCTAATAAACACCAATTTGCTACTTTTTTAAAGTGATGTTCCAAATAAACAAACTGATCACTTTTATCCATCGTTTCATCGTCGAGACCATATCTTATATAACTCACATTTCTCAAAAGAAGAGATGGTGTAGGAGAGTTGAATAAACCTGCGACACAATTTCGAGCTGATTTATAATCCCCTTTATTTCTTAAAAAGGATTCTTTAGAAAAAATAGCCTCACCAAATGTATAGCGAAAAGGCATCTTCTCTGAATCAACAATTTTTTCAACCATCAACTTTTTATGACCGTCACTTCGTTGACCTTCAACACCGTCACCACGAGTCCAAGCTGCACCAGTTTTCTCTTCACAACACAAAGAAATGCCATCATATTTAGGTGTGATGATAATTTCAGTTGTAGAAGTAATCTTCCAAGTATTTTTCATGAATTCGATCAATTCATCGATTTTTTTGAATTTTTCAAGACTATACATTGGAATAGGAAGTCTCTCCATTCGATCAGATGATTCAATCTCCTCAATGATCGCTTTTTTCAAGAGTTTATTTTCAGGATCTTTTGTTTTTAACTCTTCTACTAAAAGATCATACTCCTCATCGCTTATAAGAGGTTCTCCTCGTCTATAAGCATCGTTATACTCCTTTATTAATTGTACTAGTGTCGCTGTTTTCATTTCTATTAAATTTTGATAGTTCGGCTCTTAGATTTTCAATCTTATCACATTTCGTAATCGAAGTTTCTTTATCTTTGTAAAGTTCTAAAAAGACTTTATAAGCCTCTGGAAACTGCTCTTCTAATTGTTTAGAAGTATTGATATACTCTAAAGCACATTGACATTTATTCTTCAAGGTTCTTCTCTCTTTTTGGAGAGATTCGATTTTCTTCAAGAACTTACTTGCGCTTGAAAAATATTTATCTTGATGCAAAACATCTTTTAAATCAAATATTCCTTCGATATAATCAATTGTAAGATTTACAATTGCATAATCTACTAGCTTAACACCAAAACCTCCGAAGAGACTAGAATCTCCAAGATAAAGAGATTTTTTAACTGAAAGAGCATGTGGATATAATATATGAAATTCCCAGACTTTTTGACCGATTTCTTGTTTTATAATTTCTGAGATAAAATCACCAAAAATTTTTAACTCCTCGCTTATTTCTTTCTGAATAGGCTTGAGAAGTCCTTTAACTATATCTTCTCTATCAGAGTTATTTAATCTTATACTTTTCATTTTCGAATTGTTTTTATAAGAATGATTAATGCTAATGATAATCCAAATAAGAAACCAGCTCCTAAAGAACAGAAAATCAATCTCAACTTATTAGGAGCTGCTTTTACTTGTTCTTGAAGTTCAGAATTCTGTTTATTGACCTTCGTTAATTCTTCAGTTAATACTTGGATCTTCAATTCTAAACTATCACAAGATGCAGTTACAAGTAACGTCCCATCTTCTTGTTTCTCAACCGAGACAGTTGCTTGTCCTTTTTTCTCTTCTTTCTTCTCACCTACATCTAACTTATCTGGAAGTACAACTAAAGGTACATATGATCCTGGTATTTTTATCAAACTATCTCCTGATGTTTTTTTCCAATACAAAGAATCATTTAAAGTTACAGTGAGATTAGTATTCTTGGTAGGAGTACTTCTACAACCTACCAAGATACACATAAACACAAATACTATGCAAAACAGTTTCTTCATTTTTCAACAATGATTAGTTCACTTGCGTATGGAAGTGATTCAATCCATTCACAAAACTCATGCCATACTGGCAATCTATGATTTCGTCTCTGAAAATAGATCCTACGTAAAGTCTGGTAAGAAAAACAATCGATTGTTTTTTGGATCTTACCACTCGGTATTTCGTCTTTTGTTTTCATAAGTTCTTCTCCATTCAACCCCTTACAATCAATATGCATCGTAGATTCAGAACTTAATCTTTCTCGACCAACCCTATATGTTTCAAGCTCCCGATAAAACCAAATAGGTGCTTCAATCGAGGCGTAAACTTGAAGCCCTCGAATTGCCTTAGCATGTTCATCACCTCTCTTGACAAGAGTAGACATTAATGTTAAATCCTTTGGATCAATGCTAATAGAACTTTGGAAAAGAATGTTGTTGTTCGTTGATACCTGCCAATCTGCTTTACTTCTCATCTCTTTGCCAAAAGGCAATCTCAACGCTGCTAAAACACTTGCAAATCCAGCGATTTCTAAAGTTGAAACTTTAAATCTAGTACTCATTTTCTTTGATTGATTTTAATTTGACATATTGATCGTGACTAAATGAAAAATCTTTCTTTGGTAAATTATTCCAACGAGCTTCTAGTGAAGCCTTGTTTACATCCAACCCTAAAGAAATTTGTAGATTCTCCACAATAAGAGTGATATCTCTTGCACCTATAACTTCATTTTCAAAAAAATCACGGGATTTAGGTTTGAATGAATCGAGTGTAAAAACTTTAATCTCTCCAAAGAAATCTACAACTAAAACTTGAGCCTTGAATAAATTAACAAAACTCCAACTTTTCTCAATAATTTCCTGATTCATATCGTTTTATGTTTTTCTAAAGATACAAACATTTTATCTTCCAAAGAACTTATCTATCGCTTTTTTTCGATAAAACTCTTTCTTTTCTATAGCCCCATCTTTTTTATTATAAATATCAGCACGCTTTTTCAACATTGTTGTTTTTTGTTGAAGACTCATACCAGCAAACTCTCCGATCGCTATCTCAGGTACTTTTTTAGAAAGTGTCTCTGAAAAAGAATATTGTTTGCCACAAGCTGGACATTTAGGAATGTTTCCTGGAAATAATTTTCCTTCTTTAAAAACATAGGAGATTTTATGTGGAAGCACTGTTTCTCCATGTTTTTCACACGATTCATTATTACAATAATAAATTAATGCCATATTTATCCTCCTTTCTTTAAATCAAAAATTAACCTTTGACAATCGTTTAATTTAGCTTGCAACCAAATGATCTTGTCTTTCTCTTCTTTTGAAAGATCATTACAAGTCTTTGTTGTATATTGTAACAAATCAACACTACTTTTAATTTGATCATCGATCAAATGAATAACACTTTCCTTCTTCATGATTACAATTTTTTTCTTCGTGCATATTCAGCGATTAACAAACCATCAAAATCCGTATGATAATTAGAGTCTAATGTAGGAAATAACCTACATCCTATATCATGAGATGCTTTCTTCAACTCTTCAGAACCTTTGATACCTTTAGGTAGGAGTTCCTTTTGCCATTCTTTAGAATCTATGAATTGATAAGGTAAATTTAACATCTCAAGTGTTATTAATGTAGCTTCTAATGCTCTTAAAGCAGATGTAGTTGCAACAAAACGTGTAGGATTAACCATTGGTCTTTCTACTAAGACAAATGGAATTATATCTTCTCCTTTCTGATAAAGTTCAAGTTCCTCCTTCAAGAGTACTCCGTTAATTCTTGTAATATTTTTTTTGGCTTTTGTATAATCCTGCTGTTTAATGATAGGAGTTTTCCAAAAGCTAACCTCTGATTTATCTTCGGCTATTATACCAATAGATCCTGTCACACCATTGTCAATTCCAATATAATATCTCATTGTGATACAATTTTACTTACACCATCTTTTTTACGAATTCTCAGAACTTTACATTTTTCCAAATAGGATCCATCTAATACATGAGTAGTAACTAACACTGGGAATTTCAACATTGAATCCAATGCTTCTACCATATCAAATAGACCTTCTTTAGAAAGACCTTCAGTTACTTCATCAAATGATATAAATTCTAGACCACCGTATGGATTCGTAGAATTAATCATTTGTTGAAATGCTATAATCGTAGCAACTTCTACTTTCGCTCTTTCACCACCACTATAATACCAGAACGACTCAGCTTCGTCTCGAATGACATAAGGAGTGATTTCATCTTTTCGATTCCCTTTAGAATCTTGTTTGAAAGCCTCAACGATTAAACGAAGGTCACTGTTTTCTTTTTCTAGGATCTTATTCGCTCTATTTTGTATATTTTTGACTTGTTCTGCAGCAAGATACATCTTGAAATCCTTAAATCGATTGACCCATCGATCTTTTTCAATCACTTGCACAGAAAGCTCATCGACCTCCTTTTGTTTGGATTCGATTTGCTCCTGAAAAAGACTTATATCTTTATTCAGACTATCGATCAATGATTGATTGATTTCGCTTTTTGTTTCACGAACTTCTTCGATCTTTTCCTTTAAAGAAGAAATCTTTTGATTTTCTTCTGAGATCTTTTGATTCAAACTATCAATTTCTAAGATCTTACTCTTTTTAATCCTTTCTTTTTCAAAAACTGTGGTTTCTAATTCAGAGATCCTTTTTTTGATTTTCCTTGTTGAATCTAGTATAGAATTGATACTATCTTCTGCTTCACTTTTAAGACCAAAAAGTTCGGTTAATACTTCTTCGTATTCTATGAGCTCCTTATTCACTTCTTCTTCAGAATGAATACAATCTTTCTCTTCTTCTCCTAACTTCTTCTTCTTTTTCTCTTCTTCCTCTAAAGTCGTATCTTTTAACGTTAAGAACTTATACTTACATTTTGGACAAGTTATAGTTCCAGACAAATTGATAAGGATTACTCTCAATTGTTTCCTAATCTCGCCTCTTTTCGCTTCAATTATCTCTTGTTTTTCTAACAAGATCTTTTGACCTTCATTTGTTTTAGCTAGTTCTTCTTTGATCAACTTCAAGTTTTCCTCCTCTTCTTCAATAGAAGGGATCTTTTCTAATTCTAAATTAGTTACAGAAATCATTTTTTTAGAACTCTTTATTTCTTTATCTAATTTAGAATTTTGTTCTTCAAGAAAATTCCTCTTTTTCTCCCAAGAATCAATGATATCGTATTTTTCGTTTATCTCTTTCTCAAGAGCACTAATCCTTATTTCTTTCTCTTTTTCAAAATCACGACTTGTCTCTTTGTCAATGTTCTGCATTTGAACTTCTAATTTACCCTGTAAAGAGTAAATATCGTTTTCCAATAAACGTTTTTCAGCGTTTAATTTTGTTATCTCTTTAGAAATAATATCTTTTACACCATCCAACTTATTAAAGTTGATAAACCGTGAAATCAATGCTAAACGATCTATATTAGATGCTTTAAAGAAAGATTTATAGTATTCCTTACAAATGATAAAATAGTTCCTCAAATCTTCGGCACTGATACCGATCCATTTTAAAATAAAATCATTCCCATCTTTAACAGTGGCATAAGATACATCCTTATCATTGATCTTAATGGTTAATTTACTACTGGATTTCAACGGAAGTACCCTATCGATATACAATGTTTCGTTTCTCATGGGACACCATATTTCAATATGAGTCCTAGCTTCTTTTTCTCCTCTTCGAATCAACTTTTTATCCGACGATCCTCTTAGACTACTTCCTATTAAAGAGTAATAAAAGATCTGTTGGATTGAAGAATTGTGGGTAACAACAAAATTGTTAGTCAAGAAAAGACCATCTTTATTAGAGACTTCAATACACTGCATTTCTTTTTTACCAACGTATTCAATCGATACGATTCTTCGATTAATACAATTCATCTTTTTTCCTTGTAAAGATCTTTCTTTTTTTCTACTTAAATGAAAAAGATTTAAACCTTTAGGTGGTACAATTCTTAAACGATAATGATCCTTACATTCAATATATTGACCATCTTTTTTATAACCAGATTTCATCTTCGTTATTTTATGACAAAGACATCCGAGACTTCGAGCGACAAAAGCTACATCTTCAATAAGTTGCTTCGAAATTAAAGCGAGTTCGATCAAACCCTTTTTATCAACATACCCATCGGTATCTAAAATCCCTCGCAACAACTCTAATCGTATTTCACGATCATTAAAAATATAATCTTTAGGAATGAATTTAGTCTCTGAATCTTGAAGATATAAATTGTATGTTTTCAACAAAGTCATCATCGAATCACAATCGTTATCCTTACTTCCTTGAATTCTATAATTACAATTATTTTGTTTCTTCAAATATAAACCTTGAGGAAGTTTATCTTGAAACCTATTTAGAATCTCATCGTCCTTTGAAGTAAAAAGAATTGTTCGACTTTGACTATAGTAAGATTTTGAATAACCTTTAATTTTACATCCCAATGTTCCATCTCCAAGTAGACAGCCCAAAACATATGGATCGATTAAAATATCTTTGTGATTATATTCTATCTTTTCTACAGTTGGTATCCTATATCGATAAGGTTTGCTTGTCCCACAATCACATCGAATAGATTGTTTCATTATATCTTTCAAATTTACAACTTTCCAATTTTGTGGAGTGTAACAACTAGCAACTTTCCAAAGATGCTCATCGTTACATTCAACTTCTGTGCCGTCGTTGAAAGTAATCCTATAACAATCAATAATCCCTTGTGGAGCTGTAGCAACGACACTTTGTTCTTTTCCATTGAAACCTAGAATTTTATCTCCTATTTTTATATCTCTCATCTTAATTGATCCTGTTATAGTCATAATATCAGAATCAAGAGAAAGAGCTTTACCACTACCATTTGAACCTTGGTCTTCTTCTGTGAGATTTTCACCGACCAAAGTTACAACCCTATCCTCGAATTCATAATCGAAATCTTTGAACGATAGGAAGTTACTCGCTGTCATCCTTATTGGTTTCATGATATTTTTCTAAAGTTGTTTCTTTTAAATCTTCAAATAACTCTTTATCATTCTCAAGATATTCTCGAGTCTGAGCAAGTCCTTGTCCAATACGAAAATCACCGTAATAATACCAAGCACCTTTCTTTGAACAAACATTCAAATCAATAGCTAAGTTAAGAATCTCTTGAATCTTATCAAATCCAATGCCAAAACGTAGGGATAAGTCGCACTTCTTGAAAGGTTTAGCAACTTTATTCTTTTTCACAGAGATACGAGTCTTATTAGCCGTCACTTCTTCTCCTTCTTTTTCACTTCCAATCCTAGACATTTCAACTCGCTGAGAGGCATAGAATTTAAGGGCTTTTCCTCCTGGTGTTGTAGTTGTTGCCCCACCAAATCCAAAGCCACCTCCAACTTTCTCTCGAATTTGATTAATGCAGAATAAAATACATCCATTTTTCTTACAAATGTTTTTCAAAACGTTTAATTGCGAAGACATTAATCGAGCCACCAACGCTACTTTTGCATCACCAGCTTCTCCTTGTAAGACCGCTTTAGGAACGAGGCCAGCCACAGAATCTAATACCACTAAACCAATCGCTGGTTCTTCACACATTTCTCGTACGATTTCCAACGCTTGCTCTGCATCATCTGGTTGACTTAGAATCCATTTATCCTCACTCATATCAACGCCAAGTGATTGAATATAATCAGGATCCATAGCTTGTTCTACATCAACATAACCTACAGCTTTCCCAAGTTTCTGGACTTCTGCTGCAACATGAATCGCAGCAGTTGTCTTACCACAAGATTCTGCTCCATACACTTCTATGATCCTACCTATAGCCCATCCTCCTCCAAGTGCTTCGTCTAATAGCACAGAACCAGAATGGATAAATTGGACTTTATCATTACCTCTTGAAACAGCTTCTTTACCGAAACGCTTTTCAATCTTTCCTACTACATCTTTTACTGACATAAAACTTGTTTTAAAATTGATAAACCTTCTTCGTATCTATAATCATTCTCATTACAAAACTCTTTGAATTTCTCAACAATATCACTATCTGACAACTTTTCAACCTTCTCATTTACAGCGATATCAATAGATAGTTCCACATCTTTGTGTTTCTTTTTGAAATCAATACCTAAATCACTATATTCAGATTTATCAAAAGATTCAAGAGTTGAAGACTTGCCCCACAATTCAATCCTTAGACGGGAATTTGGATTATCTTCTTTGATTTTTCTCAAAGTCGCTTTTAATTGTTTAGGCGGTATATTGTCTAAGTCTAATCGCTCTTTTTTGAAAACATTCCCATTCTTACTTTTTAAAAGCTCTACAGTGCAATCATCATATAACATCCAGAAACCCTTAGACTCATCTTCTCCAAAATTATTTTGTTGTAACGATCCTAGATGAAAAATATTCGAACCTACCTGTTGATAATCATGATAATGACCAAGATACACCTTTTTAAAATCTTTAAAACTAGAAGGTTTTATATTATTTTCAACGACACTTCTATCATTATTTCGACTACCTGCAACAGCAAAATGTCCAAATAAGACATCAATACCTTCAATCTTTGGAAAATCCAAAATGTACTCGTTTAATATATCATCAGTAAAAAAAGGCAGAAAGAGGCATTTTAATTCATTTACCCATCTTATATCGAGATCGTTAATGAGATCAAACGAAGGATGATACTTATAAGCATCAAGAAAAGAATCTGTTTTATTATAATCTGTTTTATCGTGATTTCCTACGATCGCAAGAATATTATGACCTCTTTTATCATACTTTTCAATAATAGATGTTAAACCATTTAAAACATCCATTTTTTGACTAATACGATTGTCAAAAATATCTCCTAACCAGATATGAGTCTTTATTCCTGCATTGCTAGCGATTTCAATCGCTTCTTCGCATAATTTTGTGACAGAATCAAGAGTTTCAGGTTTGATATGAAAATCTGTGTAAACAAGAGCTATTGGATTCTTCATACGAATTTAATTAAAAGGGGACCTAAGTCCCCTTGTTTTTTACTTCTTTGTTAATTTGTTTCTCAAAGCAGAAAGTCTATCGCGAGTACTTGCTAGACTTGAAGAACTAGCTGTTTTACTTTCATCAATAGGATCTTCAACCCCATCTTCTGGATCTTCGGTTCCTGCCTCATCTTCTTCATCTGGATCTTCGGCTTCGTCATCGAAAGGAACTGCGTTTGAATCTTCTTTATACAAATCAAATGGCAATAATTCACCTGCTTGTGCTAAATCATACCAATCACGAAGTTCTACGATTGAAAGATCCGGTAAAGTTTCTGTGCCTTCGTATTCTCTTTCAATATATTCTTCCAAAAAGGCCTTCAATTTGATCAAAGGAGGGTATTTTTTCACTTCACTAACTTTCGCTGCGGCCGCTGGACGTTGAACTGCTGGTTCCGTCTTTTTAGTGGTTGGCTTATTGACTGGTTTAGAAGAAGCTGGACGTCTTTTAGGTGCCTCATCTTCTTCATCTGGATCTTCGGTTTCGGTTTCATCTTCTGGCAACATACTTGCCATTTCATCAAGTTCATTTAAGAAAGCGTCATCTGCAAAGATATCGTAACCGATTTCCTCATCGAATCTCTTCAAACCATCAAGAGCCATTTTGAAATCTTTTACACCATAAGAATCAATATATATATCACTTAATGGTGTAAGTTCACTTAACTCTTCCAAAATTTCGTCTGAAATTGCATTTTCTTCGAAGAATTCTTCCCAAGACTGACTTTTTTTAGGAGTTACTGCTGACAAAGTATAAGTTTTCTTCTTTCCTTTAGAATCTTTACCAACAACGATTCTCAATGGATAACCATCATCAACACCTGAGAATACATCCAATGAAAGTGTATCATCCTCTGATTGTTCAACAGAAATCTCCTTCATTCTTTTCAACCAAGCTGGACGAAGTTGTAACTTACGAATTTCATTTGAATCACTTGGAACAACATATGCTACATAGGCGAGCATTGGATTGATTCCAAAAACCCACGATCCCTTTACATATCCACCGTTGATCGGAAAAAGATATTTCTCTCTTTCTTTTGCATCTTGGATTTCCTCCTCAGCTTTCTTTTGGACATAAGAAATATAAGTTACAATAGGATCTTTGCCCTTCAAAAGATTTGGACCGTGAACATCTGCACAAAAAACATTTGATTCTTTAATTTCAGTTCCAACTTTTTTACCATTTTCATCATAATTGATTTTTTCAACTTTCAATTTTGATGTTTTTAAAGGTGCATAGCAGATACCTTTTGTAGAAGGTAAAATCCTGAAAATATTCTCACCTTCCACTGGTGAGATAAATTGGGTATAACCACCTTGTGAACCCATAGTGGCATTGACTTTCTTTTCAACTACTGTAATCTCTTCAATACTTGTCTTTTTGAATTTACTTCTGTCAAATTGCATAATTCTTGTTTTTAAAAGTTATTTTTATTTTTTGAAACATCTCTTCTTGAATCGTCTTAAATTCTTCTACATAATCCTTCAAATTCAAAAACTCTTCTTCGTTTAATTTATACTTTTCATTAAGTTCAAAATCAGGAGCTTTTTTCAAAACTTGTCCTAAATCAAGACCTGATGCCTTAAACCATTCAACCAACTCTTCCTTACCTTTTCTAATTCCTTTAGAAACTGTATAAAGATCCCAAAGGAATGGAGCTGCTGAACATTGTTCAATAAACACATTATCCGATAAATATATCCTCATTATTTCAATTTTTTGATGGTAAATGTATTAATCGTCCCTTCGACTAAATCATTGTAGAACTCCTCTGGAGTCACTTTAGGAACCAAGTTGTTTAATTTTCGATCTTTCGATTGAATCGACCAGTACAAAGACTCTATGAAATCAAGATTTTTCTTATGTTCTATAAGATTCTTCTTCATCTGTTGAAAACCTTCGTCTAATAGGATTAATTCAGATAAAGTTCCTTCAGTGAATTTTATTGTACCATCTTCTAACTTCAACTTACCTCCTTCAAGAGCTGCCCTTTTTCTCAATCTCTTTTTCAGATTCGCTTCGTAAATATCACATTCTAATTTTCTTGAAGAATAAATAGACTCAGCTTCAGCACGAAGTCCACCTATTTTGTTCAATAAGACTGAGCATGTAGCAATCTCTCCATACACATTTGAATGATCTATAGATGTCACTTGATCCATATCAAGTTCATCTATACAATCCTTCGAAAGAAGGACGATCATTTTATCTCCTAAATTAATCGCTTGTTTCATCTCTTTATTTTTAACTAAAGATACAAAGATTTTATCTATTAGACAATGTTTAATTGTATGATTTCACTACAATCCATGATAGTAATTGTGTTCTTCTTTTTCCAGGAATCAAACCTCACACAACCGTTTAAAACCAACAAAGTTTTTTTAGAATTGAGGAGAATGTCCCTTCTTTCTTTCCAGTAATCTGGGAAAAACACCACTTCTATGAAATCATAGTTATTTTCTAGGGTTATCTTAGCATATTGACCTTTTTTCGAAGACATTTCATCGATATTCAAAACATAACCACCTACCATAACATGATTCGTGTAATGATCAACGATATCTTCATCTTGTATCTGTTTACCATCAACAAAATACGGCGTTCCCAATCCTCCATCTGTCACAATAGGAGAGAGGTATTTGTTAACTAAGTATTTATAATCAAAGAAACAGAACCCTGATTTTCGTTTTTGTTGCAATAACCACCACCACTCTTGATCTTTTTTCCCTTTATCTTTAGCAATACTATACTCATCCTTCTTCTCATCTATCTTGATATTTTTCTTTTCTCGATAATTAAGAAGAAGTCTTTCTCGATCAGTTACCTTTTTAATTCCTTCAATAGAATCAAATGCACCACTATAAATCAGATTTTCAACCACAGATTTGTTAATTGAAGAACCTTTTTTATTAAATCTGTCGATAAATTCATCAAAAGAAAAATACTCACCATTTTTAGTTCTTTCTTCCATCAATTCTTGTTGAGCTACATCGCCAAGTTGAGAAACCGAATTGAAAGCCCAGTAAATACTATTACTTTTTACATCAGAAACGATATTGGCTCCTGATTGATTTATATCTACAGATTTGATCTGTATATTACCACTTCTCCTGATTTCATTTATATAGTAAGGATAGTCTTCTGCTTTAGCACGACTAAAAGTTACCGACCAGAATTCAATCGGATAATGTACTTTCAACCATAGGGAATTGTATCCATTTATTGAATAAGATACAGAATGTGATTTGTTAAATAGATAGGAGGAGGCTTTTACAATTTCTTCCCAGAAATCTTTGGCATATTCTTCTGTCACTTTATATCTATCACAGTAACCCTTTATAAATTGACCTTCCAAAGATTTGATAACATCAATCTTCTTCTTACCCATCGCTTTACGAGCTGTGTCACATGTAACAAGATCCATACCTGCTAATTCATGCATAAGAGCCATAACTTGTTCTTGATATACAAACAATCCATAGGTGCTATTTAATATCTTCTCAGTACCCACATGATAAGTACACTCTCTTTCTCCTGCCTTCCTTAACAAATATTCTTCATGATAACCATTTTCCATGACACCTGGACGATATAACGCTGCACAGTCACTCAACTCATCGACACTTGTTGGTTGCATCTTCACACAATAGGAAGATAAACCTTTAGCTCCAAAGTGGAAAACATCTCCTAAGAATCCTCTTTGGAAAAAATCAAAGACCTTTGGATCGTCCTTTGGAATCTTATACAAATCGATCCTTTTACCATAATGTTCTTCAATTAGATTTAAAATATCCGTAAACTTATCAAGTTGCTCAATTCCTAAAATATCCTCTTTTAAGAAACCTGCTTCATCTAATTCAAGACCTTCCCACTCACTTACAATCAATCCTTTTTGACTTCTTACCGGACACCATTCATACAAGGTCTTTTCGTCAGGAAATATCATCATAGCACAAGCATGTATCGAAGAAGTCTTTGGTTGACCAAGTGATAACATCAAACAATTAAACATTTCTGCATGATCGTTTAGAAATTTCTTGACTTCTTCATATTTACAAGCTGTCTTAAAAAAATCTTCAATAGTCTTGACTTTTTCTGTCTCTAAGATCTTGCAAATCCTACGGACCAATGGAATTGGAATTTTCTCTAGTCTTGCGAAATCTTGTATCGCTGCTTTTAATTGTAGGGTACCATAAGTACCTACAGAACAAACTTGATCAATACCAAAACGTTGTTCCATATACTCTTTTACACGAGGCCTGGCTTCGCCAGGGAAATCTGTATCAATCTATTGCCCCAAAGGGCTAGATGTCGGGAAGCGAACCCGGAGTTCTGACCTTCCCGACAAATCTTTCAATTTTTTTTACTTTCATGTTTAAAAATTTTTTGATAATCTCTCCAATACTGTTCTCTATACCATTTTCCTCCAGAATTCAATTGATATAAATCTTTTTCATCTTCATTTCTATACCATCTTCTATAATATTGATTTCTAACAGATAAATTCAAAAGATTCTCTTTGATTGTATTATTAAGATCTAAATTCTCTTTATCTTCAACAATTATCCAAAACCCTTTGAAAATATGATCTAATTGATTTCTATATTTTCGAACTGTATCAGGTTTAAGGTGTAAAAATTGTCCAGCTTCTTTCATACAACCAAACCTAATAATTTCTTCTGTTATTAGATTTATACAAAAGACAGGAATCGCTTTATTATTCTTTTCACCTTTAGTATCTCTATACTTTTTAAAAAACTCACTCAATCGAATTTTCTTTTCTAAAGACCACTTCTTTCCATAATTTCCATTATTCTTTCCTCTTTTTGTAGGAGGTTTGAATCCTCCTACACAACAATTTAACGTCTCTTCACTTTCAATAAATATTTGATTTACAATGATTTCTTCTGCTTTTAACAAATCTTTCTTCTTCTTGAAATATAATAGATTTTCTCTTTTAAAAGAAGAATATCCATATTTTTCTACAGATCGTTTCAAATGACTAATTCCATATCCCAAAGATTTTCTCTTTATTATATTAGAATTGATTCCGTTACCTATATAACGATCTTTTATATAAAGAGAAGAGTGTATACCAATATAAATTTTACCATTTTGAATACATGTTGTTTTGTATAAAACATGATACAATTGACCTTCTCCTTTGAAAGGTTCAACACTACAATCCATATCCTTTAATGCAAAGATAATCTCTTCATTTGTAAGATATAATTTCATCTCCTTCTTGTATATCCTTAGCTTCAACTAACATTTCTTTGTTTTCCCTAAAGATCTTACAATTAGTAGAAATATCCAACTCTATCTCTAAATTATCTTCACCTATTATTCTTACCATTTCTTTTTCAGTTTCTTTCCATAGACGGCCTTTGTTTAGAAAACGTTCGAACAACAAGCCATACCTCATAGGATCAACCTTAGTGATACCAAGTAAGTAAGTAACTAGACTTCCAGCCGCAGATCCACGACCAGCTCCTAATAAGATGTTGTTAGCACGACACCAATTAACTATATCTCTTAACACCAAGAAATAATCTTCAACTCCTCCAAATTCTATAGTACTTATTTCTCGATCTATTCTTTCACCAATAACATCCTCGCCATATTTATCAAGCAAATCGATATGTTCTTCTAAACCTTTGAAAACAAGTTCTTCAAACATTTCTTTGTTAGAAGAGTAAAGTTTTCTTTCTTCCTCTGTCATGATATATCTAGGAAGGTGTCTTTGGTTGGTTTCAAAGGTGTAATTGCATTCCGCACAAATATCAACAAGATTCTCAACCGCATCCATGAAACTATCTAGAAACCTTTCAAAATCGTTTTCATTAAACAACGATTGTAACTCAAAAAAATATTCTTCACCATTTTTAAAATACTGATTCTTACTCTCGTAATTCATGACACCAGCAATCTTGTTTAAACGGTTTCTTACTATGTAACCTTCTTTCTCTACATAGTAAGCATCACACATCGCTACTGGTTTAATCTTTGAATCGAAAAATTTTTTCAAGTTTTCAAGGTACCAACGATCTCTATCTTCTTTCTCATAGACAACAGTATCTAATTGATAATAAAATTGATGAGCGAACATAGTTCTCCAACCAACTGGTATATCTTCAAATCGAATAGTCTTAGGATCAAGGATACAAAATAAACCATTTCGATTTTCAATGAAACTTTCGATACTTGTAAAACCATTTCCATCTACATTGAGAAGTTTGCTGATTTTCAGTAAATTCAACCAACCCTCTTCGTTTTTTACAAATACTTTCACTGAAAACAACAAATCTTTCTTTTCATCTTTTATAGGAATTTCCATACCAAAAATCGGATCTATCCCTTCTTTTTTGCAGGCTGATTGAAATTTAAATACACCTGCTAAGCTCCCTTTTTCACAAATACCTAATTTTTGAATACCTAGAAATTTGGCTTTGTCAACCCAATCTTTATAAGAGCCGCAACTATTCAACATCTCGAATGGACCATGAACACCTAGAAAACAAGGCAAGAGAAGATCTTCTTCTTGTAGATTAACCTTACCTAAATATTTCACTCTATTGAGTTTGATGTTCTTTTCTTCACCTCTATTAAACCAATACCAACAACCACCAAATTTGAATATATAACGATCGTATTCAGTCTTATCATTTACCCAAGTAAACGCTTCATCAAAAAAAACGGGATTCTCGTCATCATTCCACTGTAGTGGTTCAAACAATTCGTAAGATTTTCCATCTATAGAAAATAAATAACGATCTTGTTCTGTTTTCCGACTAGAAAATTGAATAAAATTCTCTAAAAGGTAAGCCTGTAATTCTTCATATAATTCTTTCATACGATTAAAAATTAAAAAGGGTCCCAAGTCCATTTTTGGACAACAGGACCCTTTTTCTATTTTATATTAGAATCTTATTTTTATTCAGTGACTTCTTTCTGTTCCACATCAAAGTACTTTGAGATAACCTTGTCAACAACAGAAAAATAAGTACCAACTTTTTTCGCTACTTGATAACAAGACTCATTACTTGTCAACAATTCATCATAAGCCTTGCTAGATTTATCACCAAGTTTCTCCGGCTTTTCGCCTTTAGGCTTGTAAGTGAAGATTGTTTTTACACGAGGCTGTTTCTCTTTCTTCTGAGCTTTTTTAGCTTCACGTTCAGCCTTTTTCTTAGCCTTTTCTTCTTCTTTTGCTTTCTTAGCGGCTTCTTTTTCAACACGCTTTTCTGCAGCTAACTCTTTTTTAGTCTTCTTCTTTTCACCCGTTGGTTTTAGATCTGCTGCTTCTTCTGCGCTAATCTCTTCGACTTCACCAGCTTCTTCTTTTTCAGCGACAATAGCCTTTTCTTCTTCTTTTGCTTCTTCAGCAGCTACTTCGACAACAGTACTTTCTCCTTCTTTCTTTTCAGATTCCATCTTGTCGATCATTTCCACTAACTCTTGTTTGGAATATTTTCCATAATCTTGGATTCCTAAACTCTCAGCTTTTCTACGCAATTCTAATAAAGATGCCATTTTCTTTTAATTTTTAATCGTTTAAAAACTCATTTATTTTACTTTGAATCTCTTCTTCAGTCTTATTTTCAATATACTTTTTATAAACTCGACGAACATTTGTATAAGAGTAACCTCCTATTTTTGCGATTTTATATAAAGTCCATTTTTTATGGTCTCTATGTTTTAGAATCGTCTTGAAAATCTCCATAGATGCTACACCAGCTTTTGGAGCTGTACGCGCTTCTCTTGATTTTTTCTTTTTCTTGAAACAAGAAAATTTAACGATTATAACTGGCAAATACAATTTCTTTCTCTCTTCTTCTTCAACCAAGACTAGAAGTTCTTGTTTAGAATACTTCTTATAATTCTTGATCTTTAAAGCACTTGCCTTTTTTCTTAGTTCGTCTAATTTAATTATTGCTTCCATATTCTTTTAATTTTGCTCTTTTATTATGTCGTAAAGATACAATGTTTGTATCTAGCGAGCAACAAAATCAAAGAAGAAAACAATAAAAATCTACTAATTTAAGACTTTTTAAGTTTACAATCTTTCATAAGGATTTTCTTAATGAACTTAACTCTGTCAGTAACAGAGCAATTAGGAATGATTGTGTAATCAACAAGACTGTGATAGAGGATATTTTGTATTTCAAGATCCCAGTGTTTTCTACGTTCTTCATCAAAGAGCCTTTCTCCATCATCGACAGAATCCCAGTAAATTGGGAAGTAAAATATCTTACCTATTCTATCAATATTTTGAGCCAATATCCTTCTCTCACGATTCAATTCAGTCTTTACATTGATGTTCTGATCAAAAGTTCTTGTCATTGTAAAGACATCTATAATAGATCGATCAGATAAACATTTTGACATATCTAAGACTTTCACGTATTCGTCGAAAATCAATCCTTGATTTTTAATTGATTGAAAATTTCGATCGACACTTATCTTATCTTCCCGTATCAATTTACGTGAAATAGATTCTTGAATACTCCATCCTTCGAAAATAGGGTCTTGTTTGAGTACATCAAACACACTTGTTTTCCCTACACAACAAGACCCTAAAAGAGTTACTTTATCTATTGTCTCCAGAACCATGGATAACATTTCTTTGTTTACGAGAAGCTAACTTCTCAATGTTTTGTTGACCTTGTTGATTCATCGTTAAATCAAATACTTGATCGTTTATATCAACCATTATTTGCATAACCTCATTCCATGCACTTTGAATTTTCTCTTTTCTCTCTTCAGAAAGGGAAATCTCTTGATCTTCTTTCCAATCGTCCCTCAAATATTTTTTAATCTGTTCTGCAATCTTTCCTACTGAAGACGGCAAATCAAAAGGACCAACTTCTTTATCACTAGGCTTAGGCCAATCAGTAATTTCTTTTAAACTAAATTCAATACGAATAGCAGCTAAATACCACAGAATATCTTGAAACTCAGCTACAGTCGATTGATCATCTGCTTCTTGTTTTAACTTCTCATAGAATTCACCTAATTCTCCACACAAACCCAATGTAACATAAGGTAAAGCTACCTTATCAGAATAACACTTAGTCGTGATAGCAAGTGCTTCATAAGAAGCATAATTAATTACTTTACTTTCCATATGTTTTAAAACTTATTTTGAATTTGATTCATTTCATTATTTCCCTCACAAGACTTGGTTGCAACCAATTTACAAAAATTAATAAATTCTTCTTGTGTCAATGTTGATTTCATAATATTTATACTTTTATGAACCCATTGAACGTTTCCTTCTACATATCCTTTAAAAGAGTCGATTCTATCTAACGAAATAGTTGTCTCTAAACGACCTCTCTTGGAACCCAAACCATAATTCGAAACACATAAATCTATTCCCGATAAAGCACATTTCATATCTTGTTTCTCAAGTAGATCAGCTAAATATTCATCAGAAACAGACCATTCTAAATTTCTGGCTTCTGCTCCTTCTCGAGCTCTTCTAATAACTGAAGCATTCAAACATCCAATTTTCCGACTTCCTCTTCCTATTCTACAATCTTTACAACAAGTGCTTCGTTTGTTAGTTAAGAAAGTTATTCTAACGTAACTCTCTTCTCCACAGTCACACTTAACTCTATAAGACCTTTCTTTATCAGAAGAAAGAAATTTGAAATCATTTACATCAACAATAGTCCAATGTCCAAATCTCATACCATTTTCAACTTTTGTCCAATGTTTCGGTTTTTGCTTTCTTTCTGCGACAACAGATCCATACCTACACTTTAGACATTGTTTAGATGTACCTGTTTTCAGATCATAAAATCGCTTCGTCACAATTTCACCACATTCACACTGGACAACAATTCTACCACCTTTAATTACTTCTATTATGGTCCACTTGCCATACTTATCTCCAACTTTAGGATAAATTGTTTCTAATTTCATTTGAGATTAACAATCATGTCAAAAAATTCTTTTCTAGATCCTATTTCATTAGTCTTAAAATAACCACTACAATAAGACGTCTGCATCGTTGAATCTTGCTCAATCCCACGTAATTTAACACACATATGATCTGCTTTAATAAAGACGATCACACCCTGATTGTCGGGAATTATATCGTTAATATAGTCGTGAATTTGTTTCGTTAAGAATTCTTGAGTCTGAGGTCTCTTCGAAAGAAAATCCACAATTCGATTCAACTTAGATAAACCAATGATATTCCCATCTTTTTTAGGAATATAAGCAACATGACAAACTCCAACTATACTTGCAAAATGATGTGCACACAAACTGTGTACCGGAATATTTCCTTGGAACACAATACCGTCATATTGGGATTCATTCGGGAAAACCGTGATCTTTGGTGGTTCTGAGTAAGCACCTGATGTCACTTCGTTTACATACATCTTTGCCACACGATAAGGAGTCTTCTTCATATTAGGATCATTTTCCCAATCATAACCTAAGGCCCTTAGAAAATTACCGAAGGCAAACTCGGCATTTTCTAACATTTGTTTTCTTTGACTTTCAGTCAAAACTTTATTTTCTCCTGCTTTCATATTTTACGCTTCTCTTTTATTACCATATGCTAATATCTGTAGACGATCTGAATAGTTAAAACCACGTTTTAAACATTCTTCCATCAACCAAACTCTTTTCTCAGAAATCTGTTCAGGTGTTACACCTTCTGGCATTAGATAGACTTGTGATCGAATAAACATAGCAAGCTTATCTTCGTCTTGATTATATAGTTCATCTCGAATCTTTAAAAGTTGTCCTTCTATCTCCTCTAAATCCTTTTCAGATCCAACAACATATTTTAATTGAAAATCTCTAGCATAAATAATCCAATCCACAATATTAGAGATGTTCTCTCTTTCTTTGATATGCTTCTTTTCAATTTCTTTAGAATATTTCATTCCAAATTTTTCCATTTTCTCTTGAGTTGGAATACTTGATTCTAACTTAGGAGAGATAGAAGCTAAATCAATAGATTTCATCACTGAAGGAGGTACTTTAATTGATCCATTTGTCTCAATAGTGATTGAAATAGGATAATCGAAATCATCACTATTACTTGCAAATTCTTCTACAAGGTCTAAATGAAGACAAGGCTCACCACCTGTAATCATCATGTGATTTATACCTAAATTATCTTCGCAGAACTCTTGTACATCTTGTAATGTATACTTTCCTTTTTCAGGATTAAAACTAGAATAAGGTGTGTCACAATAAGAATCTTTGAAAGCACAACGAAGATTACAACCACTTAAACGTACCAAAATATGTGGTACACCAGCTAACTTACCTTCTCCTTGTAGACAAGTGTGTAAGTCAATGATCGGAAGAATTTTATTTTTGTCCATTTTTAACTTGAAGATTTACTGAAGGATTTTTAAAGAAAAAAGAATCTGATTCGTATTTGTTATTGAATATGAATGAATAAAGATCGTTGTCCCAATCAGACCAAACACCTTTTGAAACAGAAAAATTCAAAAGATTTGCAATCTCAGAGTTATTAACTAAATCTTCTTCAAAACAAGTAGCAGATCCTGTAGTCGTCTCGTGATACTTAACAGAATAAACTTTAATTCTCGATTCTCCATTTTTAAATTCCGTGTGATCTATAATCTCTTGAATCCAATAGAAGAAAAACATAGATAAACATTCTGCACTAGGATTGACTCCTAACTCAATCCAACGAGCGTTTTCACTTTTAATAAAATCACGATAATCTTTTTTATCCTTATTCCAAAGAACGTGACAATGATCAAAAGAATCGATGAATTGTTTAATACTACCTTTCATCAGACCGAAATCCATCAACATACCACCATTATCCAATTTATCGGCTGTAATTGACACTTCGAGTTTGAAACTATGTCCGTGTATCGAATGACTACATCTAATAGATGTACAATTTCGAACTATGTGAGACATCTCACCTGTGAAAATTTTTGTAACAATCATAAAGTATCTCTTTTTAAATATGTCTAAAGATACTACTTATCTACCATTTCTTTAGCGAAGATGGCCACTAGTTTTAAGTTAGTTACGTACACATATGGTAGTGTTATGTCTTCCCCTTTAACATTTAAAATGATTGAATCCTCATCTGGTATATTTGTCTTTACTTTGTAAACCTCTTTCTTATAAGAGACCATATTCCCAGCATGAAATAGATAGAATTTATCCCAATAAGATATTGAAATATTTTTTTCTTGATTTGTTCCATATTGGAAGTTCGGCATCCCATATTCTTGGGAAAAACATTGTACAAAAAATTGATGGAAGGCTTTTTTCGAATCAAAGATTGAGATCATATGAAACTTTTTTGCCAAGTTTATGATCTTTTCTTTTTTCTTTTCAGCGATATCTCGATTCATTTTAATGAATTCAGGACGCTCATAAATTAATTCTCGTGTTTTAAACGAAAAATACTCCAATTGAAGGACTTGTAAAAATTCTGTTATGCTTAAATCTCTACTTTTCATAATAACAAATTTGGAGTTGTAAATCTACAAAATAAAACTACAACTCCAAATTTTTACACTTTCAATTTGCAAATTTTCTAAATTCCTTAACAGCTTCTAAATAATCAACCTTTTCGCTCCAAGTCCAATTTCCATAAATATCATTCATCAATCTCTTTATCATTCTTATTACCGCTGCTTTAGCGTAATTAATCTTCTTATTCATCTCTAAGAATTGCTCCAACACTTCGTAATTATAATGACCTTCTTCATCAAATAATTTCTCATCCAATTCATTCCTTATATCTTTTAAAGAAGAAACTTCATTCATCTTTTCGAATATTGCTGTTCTTTTATCTTCTCTTGTCTTCATTTTATTAGCTCTTTTAATTATGACCTAAAGGTCAGACCTTTATTTCAATGGAGCAACAGATCCTACAAAAATTTTTTCAATACTCTAAAATTAATAGGATCGATCAAATTATCAAGAGCATCTAACAATTCTTCACAAGTTGCATTTCCTGGGTCTTTGCTAGTATCTTTCAACAATGCTATCTTTGTCTCAAAAGATTTCTGTAAATTTAATGCAGAGCTTTTTATCTGATCAGGTTTATCTGGATCGTACATCAATATGACTCGCTCAATCTTCTTCTTTTGTAAAAAAGAAATTTGCTCCTTACTTATACTGTTGCCAAATGTAAATACACACCTGATGCTTTCGTCTTCTCTAAGATTCAACTTAGAATCAAGACCAATATAATCAAAGAGACCTTCTACTATTATAACAACTTGTGTTTTCTCTGAAATATCATCGTAACCTCCTAATATCTTGGTAAAATCAGTCTTACTATTCTCATATCTTAATTTTGGTTTTATCCCCTTTTCTTTCGCTTTTTTCAAATTCATCTCATGCCATTCTTTAGAATGACGACTACGAGCTAACCAAGCGATTGTCTTACCATTCATCTTCATCTTGAAAATGATATAATTCTTTAATTCTCTTTCTAAAGGGGATTCGGTAAATGATGGTTCAAATTCATCATAATGAAACTGTTTAAAACCTCTAGAATTTAGATATTCATCATCTACTAATCTTTGTAACTTAAATGGTAATGAAACAGCTTTAAACACTATATCATCCTCTTTTTCATCTTCCTTTTCAGGAACCAATTCGACTAGGGAAGATTTAATACTATTTTCATAGTGATTTCTTATTAAATCTAATCTATCAATCTGCTTTAAAAATTCAAAAGCACTTGACTTTTTACCACATTTAAAACAGTGAAATATAAAAGAAGTGTTGTTATCGCTAAATACAATTCCCCACTTCTTTTCACCTTTGCAGAAAGGACATGCGTTATTCTTGTCCTGAAAAAATCCTCTAGCTCCAAATGGAGTTAGATTTAATTCAGAGATAATCTCATTCCTATCGATCCTAATCATATCACAGTGACTTCTTGAGTTTCTTTCTTCTTACCCTTACGTAGTTTATCCTTTCTCTCAGGTTTATCGGCAGTCGTTGATATAACTTCGGAACTATCATTGTATAAAGCCATAGTACGCTTACGATTATAGAACCTACCACGACCATAATCAGTAGCGATAGAAAAGATTTCTTGACTACTCTTGTAATCACGAAGTTTGTCAACAAAGATCCTACATTTCTCATCTTTCTTCTCTTGCATTGTAATATTTCCAGTAAATACAAATGAATAAGGCTTCACAAGAGTTCTATCACCTTCAGTATTAGAACGGTCTATATGTTTCATTTCATTATTCCAGACATCCATAGGTACATCACCTGTTTGTGTAGCTGTTATACCAACCATTTTAAATTCGACACAAATATCTTTAAATAATTGTGAACATTTCTGTAATCTAAACTTAGTAAATTCTGGATCATTGTCTATCTTCTTGTTTACACCAGTCATTAGAAGATCTAACGAATCGACGATCAATAGTTGTGGAAAATGACCATATACTTTTTGATATTCGATACATAGATTTCGAATATCAACCATTGATGCTTGACCGAATTTTTCAAATCCATAGATATCAATATCTTGACCAAAAGATTTCATATCTCTTAAAGTTTTCATGATCTGTTTTTCATCTTCTTGTTTTAAAAGACCTTTTTTGATGTCTATGTAACTTTGATTTGTCCACATTTGATCGTATTTGTCTGTACAAGCATCAACACCACCTTCTAATTGTATGTGTAGCACTGAAATGCTTTCAAGTGCTGCTGCATATCCATGCCATTTTAATACGGTTGATTTTCCAACACCAGATCTCATAATCCACAATACCGTATCTCCTGGATCTGCGCCACCATAACTAATATCATCAAGACGATCAATTCCCAAAGAAACTTTATTTTGGACTTTAGCGAGCTTATTTTCATCATATCTCTTTTTCATCCTTTCTTGAAATCCTTCAAATACTCGAATAAATTTTCCACCAGTCTTTCGAAGTGATATTTCTAATATTCTTTTACTTTCTTCTGCATTGACTTTAATCGCTTCATCTCTTTTACCTTCTTCGTATAAATCATGAACCTTTTTACTAAGAAGTTCAAACTCAGTCTCGCGAATAAAAGATTCTAGTTGATCAATAATTAATTCTTTGTCAACTAAACGAGCCTTTTTAATTTCTTTGATTGATTCTTGAACAGAATCATTATCAGCATATTTCTGAGCAATAACTCCCAAAGAAGGTGTTACTTCTTTCCCAATGAATTGTTCGACAGCTTCTTTCAATAGAAACTTATAACCGACCCACTCTTTAGGAATTAATTGATAAGTCATATGACCCGAAACCATTCTCATGATATTCCCATCAATGAACATCAATTTGAATAACTCTGCCATAAAATTTTCATTCAACTTTCTCATATCGTGTTTATTTGAACCGTTATATGACTATCTTCACGAAGACTATTAATCGCTATGAATGAGCTCATACAAATATCGTCATGAGCACCAACAGCTTCTAATTTACCTCTGTCACTTCTAAAAGTAATAGAAGAGAATTCACCAAAAACAATCTTCACCATATCTCTTGTTGGTCCTACTGCATATGGTATTTTTATTTGACCTCTTTCAAACATTGCCGAAAGACTTGGTAAACCAGTATGAAGATCCTTCTTATTGCCTTCTGTTGTTGTAAAGGTCTCAATGTTTTTCAAACCTCTTTCCCTTGCTAGTCCACTTAAAATACTTTGAAAACCATTAGCTTCACATACAATTTTATTGGGTTTGAATAAAGTATTAAATAATACAATTTTATCAACTTGCTCATTGTGACTCATTCCTTTCTGTCTATGGATCGCTATCAAATAATAATTATCCATAAAATCGATCCCCCATACTGTGTAAACTGTATAGTCTGCACCGATATTACCAGAAACTGCAAAATCACAACCAACAACAACCCTTTGTAATTTAAATGGAAAGTAATCAATGGTATCTGCAAAAGAAATATTTTCCATCCCAACTGTCGATCTCATTAAAAACTCATAAGGGAAAATGGTACTACTATCTGCAATAGGAACTACTAAGTATTCACGACTAAATACCATTGTACCTAACTCATCTTTTTTCTGAATAATATCATCAAAAGTATATCTATCTGGAGCAAGAGGACGTCCATCTGGAAATATTATCGGATACTCAAAGACTGCAAAACGTTTATCAGCTTTAATAATATTATAAAGTTCATTAGGAGCAGTTGAATATGGTGTACCAGAAATCAAGAAATACCCATAAGGTTCAACAATGGGACTGATTGTCCCTCGAAAAGTTTCTTTTAATTTTTCTCTCTGTTCATCACTATAAATAGAACTTTCATCTGGCATATCATCAACTATAGCTGCACCAACATGTAAACCACGAATCATAGAATCTTTACCACGAACATGTAATATTCCTCCGTTTTCAGTTTCAATCATCGTCTCTCCTAATTTCGCTTTTTTATTAGGATTAAGTTTGTTACTTAAAATTGGATTTGTCTCTATTTCTTCAATGATTTTCCCAACGTGAACCTTAGCAAGAGTTATCATATTAGTAATCAGAGCGGTTTCCTTTCGATTCTTATTATCAATCGTATCACCAGCATAAAAAATTGGTTTTGTATAACTATATAATCTCCATAATGGGAATGCGTAAGCAAACTCATAACTATTATGAACAACAGTCCCATCTGATAATAAAAATTTATGATCTCCATCTAAAGAAAAACCATAATAATCACCTTTGCCAACTGGAGTTATTGATAAACTACTTCTACTAAAATCTTGAATTTTCTCAATCTTTAGACATTTCTTTCTTTCGATCTTAGTAGGAATCGTGTCGATATCTCCAGAAATATTACATTGATATTGGATATTACCTTTTAAATCATATTTTTTACCATTTGTTTTTAATGTTGTACTAACAACTCTTTTTCTAACTGAAACACATCTAAATCCTAAAGATAAAGCTAATTGTCTAACATCATTTATTAATCGCTCATTTGAATTCGCAAAAATAAATGACTTTCCTCCATTTTTCTTAGTCTTCTCTAAAGAACCGTCTGTATCGATAAGACCTGCTAACAATTGAAGTCTCTGTTGTCGAGAACTTCTCATATAAATATCTGGAATATGTTTATTTCTAAGAACATTTAACTTTTCGAGATTTTCATTAAGAAAATTTCTTTTTGATCCAGGAATATTTACAATACATGAATATAATTCTTTTTGATGAAAAGAACAAAATCTTCTTTTGTGAATCCCTCCCAATCTATCAGCATACTGATCCAAATAAAGACAAATCTCTGGATCAATTGTAGTTATAACTTGATTATGAGAATTTCCATCACCTAACCATAATCCTAAAAAATAAGGTTCTATAGAAAGAGATTTTTCAGGAAGATCCCAACCCTTAACTCTATATCCATAGATCTTTTTATATCTATATAACCATCTTTGAGGAATTTTTTCAACTGGAATCTCCTCTTTACAAATTTCTCTTCCTATATATTTTTTACCTTTCGAACCATGATCAATATATTTTTCTTTATCCCATTGAATACAAACCAAATGACCCTCATTTACACAATAATCCTTTGCATAAGTCTGATGAATTTTATACATAGGTGCTTTACCTCTATGCAATTGAAGAACTTTCCTTGGTGTTGAATCTGGTCCCATAACTAAATCACCGACTTTGACGTCTTGAACTTTCTTTAGAGATCCATCATACATAACCACTAACTCATTGAGACTCATACATTTCCCAGAACCGCGACTACAAAGATAACTAGACCAAGGAAATAATTGAGTTAAATTCCCCCATTCTAAATTTCTCCATCCCATCATAAAATTAGATAAGACAGTCGCACAAAAATAATTGAAAGACAATATTCTCAATCTCTCATCCATAGCTGCAGCTAGATTGTCAATGTACGAAAGATTTTCAGTATCTAACGATCTACCGAAATTCATTGCCATATCAGTTTGATTAACAATCTCTGTTAGAAGTTTATCTATGTCCTCAGAATAACCTTCTAACAATTGATTGATCGAATGTGCAGGCAATCTTTCAATTATATCGTTTGCCGCAGAATATAACCTCCTGTTTTGTAAGAGTGTAAATTTGCTAGCTGGTTTATCTTGTTCAGTCCAATCTTGTTGTTTGATTATCATAGTTGAAATTTTTCTCTAAATCTAGTGAATCCTGTTTCTTGCGGAGCATTTGTAATAGATGAGGAAGTATTTGTCCCTCTCAAGGATTTAACATATTCAATTAATAAGTAAGCATTTGCTTTAGTATCATCCAAAGCTCTATGTGCATTTACAAGATCAATGTTAGACAGTCCACAACAAGTATGTAACTTATAATCTTGTTGTTCTAATGCAGCCATATGAGCTATCTGCATAGTATCGAGTTGATACTTAACATATTTATCAAGATCGTCACCTAAATATTCGAACATGTTTTTAACAAAAGGAACGTCAAAACCAACGATATTATGCCCGGCAAGAGTACAGAGTTGTCTGGGATTTTTGTATTTTTTAAACAACTCTAACCATTTCTTATAAACTTCCTTTAATGAGACTCCTTTTGATTCTTGTATTTCTCTGGTAATACCGTGAACATCTGTGGCTTGTTGTTCATATGTTAAACCTTCCTTGTAATCAGGTTCCAAAATCAGAGAACATTCTTCACATACTTCTAATTTCTCCATATCAATAACTACCATAGCGAATTCTACGATTGGTACATCGTAAAATGCTTTCTTGTCTTTAGAACACAACCCTCCGGTTTCGAGGTCAAAAACAATAATATATTTACAACTCGTTTTCATTATTTTGAATGTTATAAAGTTTTACACTACAATTTTGCTGTTCTACTTCAACAATTTTATTACCACCTAAATATTCTGGTAACTTACCTCGATTGATATAGCCTAATACATCTCTAGGATTGAATCTTTCGTTTGAATCTTTCTTTGAGAAATTATCATTTAAAAATTTTGTTATGCCTGTTAAATTGGCATTTTTTAATAAATACTTCATACTTTCATTATCGTCTGAATCTTATCGAAATCTCTATCTCTTGCATCTACGTCATCATAGATGATCCTTAAATTTTTAATAGGGTTGTCTTTGAGGTTGACCTCTTCTGGCATCTCATTAATATTAAGGATTGCAGCTCCATTACTATCCCAATCTTTACTATAAGTCAATACATAATACTTTGGAAGAGTAATTACTTTATCACCACTTCCAAGTGTGATAAATTTACTTTTTGACTGTTCAAGATTTCTTTTGAAAAGGAATCTTTTCAAACATTCGTATCGAAATTCTTTAAAACTTTCTTCATCTTCTACTTCAATCAATGTCTTTAATTTAGAAGATATAAGACCTGTCGAAGGATTATCTTCGATAATTTTAAGACACAAACTAAGAGCTTTTATCAAAACCAATCTATGTAACATAATCACTCCCTTTCGTTAAAATCTTCGAACTTGTGACAAGCTGAACAAAGAAGTCTAATATTGTTTTTATCCATCTTCAATTCAGGATGAGCTCCACGAGACTTTATGTGAGAAAAGAAAATAGGCTTTGGATCGTTTCCAAGGTCTTTTCCACATTTGGTACATTTATGAGGTCTCTCATTCCATATTTCTTGAAATAAAGATTGAAGATCCCCTCTTCGCTCTCGTGTTACTTCTTTGTCACAATCTTTACACAACCACTTAATCCTATTGTAAATCAAATGATTTGTACCACATTTTACACATGGACGAACTTCTTCTTTAACCTTCTTTTTCCACATATTTATGATATTCTCTCATTGCTGATAATATACCTTGATACACTTCTTCATCAAATAGAACGTTGTCTATCCGATCTTTGTTATAGTTCAATGATTTTGAAATTTCGTTCCACAAAATCATTTCTTCTTCAGTTTTATACCTTTTCTTTTCCATAATCATTCTGTTTTACATACATAAAAATATTTACAACTCTTACATTTGATCTCATTAAAAAGACTACCAAACGACAAACATCTTATGTAACCTCTAGGAGAAGAAAAATCTTTTCGTCGTTGTTCGTCAAAATATCTTTCGCTTATTTTTATCGACTCGTCTTTAATAGGTGATCTCAATTTATAAGATTGAACAAACTTTGAAGTCATGTATTGTTGTTCTATAGTTCGTTCATCCCATCGTTTCAAAGCGTTCTTACCTATTATATGATTTAATGGTATAACAGGAAACCTTGTTCCTGTAATCACTTTAAAACTGAATTGAAACAACAAATATTCCCATAAATCAATACTAAAACTTTCTATCTTATCCAGAAAAGACGAAAGAGTTGGTTCTTGTCTCTTATTGATTTTCAGACGAAAACTTGGGTTATTCAAGACCCTGCCTTGAATATACTCATATAACTCAATAAACTTTTCTTCTAACGACATACAATGTTTGTATCTTTAACTTTAAAAGTAAAGGATGAACAACTCATCCTTTCACCTTGTAAATATACAAAAATTAACTACTATTCCCAACTAATTTGAAAAGCAATGGACTCTTCTGTTGCCTTTTCTATAGGTTTGTACCTGTTTTCAGTTGCAGTATCTTTTTCAGCGACATTATTATAATCTTCTATCACAGTCTTCTTATCGATAGATCGACACAGCCATAAACCTATTTCTTGATCAATCTCCATATCCCCAATAGTAGCTTTGTCAAGTTCAGTCGCTTGATGAAATTCAGCGTAAAAAGGTTTACTGAAAATATCTGGGATCATTTCGAAGAAAGATTGTCCTTCATTATTCTTATCAGTCTGAACAGCAGCTAATTGAAAAGAACCATAACTACCCTCTGGTGTTTCAAACCAGAGTTGAACATTTTTAACCTCAACTCCCAATTCATTTTTCAAAATCAAACCAATATATTGAGTTTTACCTTTTACAAGAGAAAGAAGGCTCAATTCATCAAAAACATTGTTATCCTGATCATTGGGTACAGGAGTCGAAGATTTGAAACCACCTAGTGAATTGACTAATTTTGATTGTGGATCGTTGTATCCAGAAGATACTGTATAATATAATCTCATTATTTTGTTGCTTTTAAATTTCCTAAAGCCCAATACTCACTCTTGACCGTATTATCAATGGTAAATGTACCGTTTGTATTTTTAATACGAGCAATATAAAATTCATTATTTCCTTTTTCGGGAGGGGTTTCTACAGAAGTTTCTTGAACTAAAGAAATCTCATAATAATCGTAAATGTAAAGACCTTCTCTCTGAGATTGTGAAAATACACCACCAATAGGAAGAGTTCCTAATACAATCGGTCTTAAATTTGATTCTGCGACAAAAGTTGTATTAGAAGTTAATACTAAATTTTGATTATCGATTACATTGACGACTTGATAAATACCGTTATTCAATGGTATAGAACCATCGTCTTTTATGAAACGGATACAAGTAGGGGTACTCGTTGATTGACCTCTTACTTTGCCAGAAAAATCTGCAGTACCAGAAACTACACCTTTAGTGTTAACTGAAACAATACCGAGTTCATAATTTCTAGTTGCGTACGCAATTTTCACCCAATAGAATAAGCTATCGTTAGGAACTTGGATATTATCTTCTACATTGATCTTTATAAACTGTCCTAAACTATTGATCGCCATTCCTGGCAAAACCTTGATACTATTTGCAACAGAACCTTGTTGTACGATAAAAGGATCATTATATTCTACTCCATCAGGAGCAGTTCCACTACCATTGGCTTTAGCTGGATTGTTGGTGATGATACCAAAACTAAATGTTGCTTGTAACAATGCTTGAAAAAGCATTTCACTTGCAAAGAAAGATTGGAAATTAACCAATTCTTCTTTCTCTAAGAACATGTTTCTATTAATATTTAATTGACTCATATATATTAAAAATTTATTTCCAACCTGACGGAATCAAATTTGAATAAGATATCTTTGAACATCCTTTGAAAGTTTGATAATGTGATGCTGACGAAGGAGCTAAATCCCAAAGCCAACCCAGTGTAATTGGTTTAGATTCTGCAATAATAGGCATAGATTGTAATTCACTACAATTCAAGAAAGCATAATTCCAGTTAGTAACTGTAGAAGCTATATTTTGCGATATAACAATCACTTGTAGCGAGTTATAAGTTGAATCACCAACTCTTATACAACCATTCAAAAATTCTGACATATTCTGTAAAGAAGTGCAACCGTTAAATGTACCATGAGAAGACTCAGCTCCTCCATCTGGAGCCCATTCTGTTAAATTAGTACAATTCTTGAAACAAGAAGCTACTGAAACCAATCGAGATTGACCAGCAAAAAATCTTGGTGGAATTCTTTGTACACCAGAACCTTCAAAAGCTCTTGCCCAAGTAGTCACATTTCCATTCTCAATCTTACATCCAGAAATATCTGTCAATGATTTACAATCAATGAAAGACCAACTGAAACTAGAAGCACTAGTGGGGAAGCAATCTGAACCTATACTACTCAGTAATATGCAACTATGAGCTAATACATTGAAATTAGTAGCTCTTGTGCAATTCCTGAAACATCTAGCTGGAATACTTCTCAAATTGGTACAAGAAGAAACTAATCCTTCGAAAGTAGTTGCGTATACACAACTATCAAATAAACCAGAAGGAATCGAAGAAATTCCACTGTTTGCAAACGTGTAATAAAACGATTCTGCATTTCGTGGGAAAATAGAACTTCCAACACTTGAAAGCGAACTACAACCATTGAAAGCTGACTCAAAATCAGTACCATTTCTAAAAGGACTACCTGATACACTCGAAAGCGATTTACAATCTCTGAATACACTAGCGAACAATGTAAGATTACTTCCGAATAAGTCCAAAGGCACACTTGTTATTCCAGAACCTCTAAAACAATTACTAGCATCACTTCCTGATACATTTAATAAAAGTCCAGAAGGAATACTTCTTAGAGCTGTACAATTCCTAAACCAACTCTCTATTGATCCACTAATATTTGGTGAACCAGACGCTAAACTTGATAAACTTGTACAACCATTAAATACACTTGTTCCATTTATTGGAAAATATCCTGGCCATTGTGTAACAGCTAAGACGCTTGTATTATTCTGACAATTAAAATTCAACGTACTAGGGTTGGTCCTAGATCCTCCTACTATCTTCAACTCATTACCAGACCATTCGTAATCAACTGAAGATCCAAAGCTCGGGAGTCTTTGACTGCTCATCCGAAGGATCAATGCCTTGTAAAGTGCGACAACAAGACCTGTTGTATTGATAGCTATCCGTCTGGTTGTTATTGGTAAGCAACCAGATTCTTCTACCTTCAGAAGGACATACGCCGAATATGGAGCGTTTATAACGTATTTCCCTTGATAATCAGAAGATCCATTGCCACTACTAACTACCACGTTAGAATCCGCAGATTCATATACTGTATATGATATATTGACTCCAGATGCGTTTGAACCATCAATTAAAGTCGTCACTGTAAATTCTCGTAACGAATAAGTCAATGAAACTTGTTGATTAGCATCATTATTCGAAACTTGAACAGTGCCTTCTTTATCATAGTAACCTACAGCTTGTATCGTCCAATTATATAAACCATTTCTCTTATCTGGAAACGTCACTTTTCCACTAGTATCTGTAGTCTTTGTATCACCGTCTAATACTATTGTTGCATTAGGGACAGCATTACCATTAGTATTTGTAACTGTAAAATTAATATTATATGTCTTGTTCGTCAATAATACATTGATTGTTTGAGGTGTATCTGTAATCGACACTTCACCTGAAACAGAAGTATATTCTGGACGCTTAGAAACTTCGTAATCATACGAGTCAATTGGGAGGGTGTATTTTGCCTTACCTTGACTATTTGTAATTCTGGTAATATTATTACAAACAACAGTCGCAGCTTCCACTGGTTTCCCTAAATCATCGACAACCATGAAAGTTACTTGACCATTTCGTCTAACCAAATTTATATCAAACACATAAGGAGCACTGTTCACGACAAATTGTCCTTGTTGTGAAGCATAAATCGTTTTCTTCGCCGTCCAATTATAGGAACCATTAGGTAGTTCAGTCGATACTTTTCCTTGGCTATCTGATTCCCCAGAATAAGATCCTAAAGTAACAGTTGCGCCAACTGAAATTTGACCTTCTTCTCTTACAGTTGCAGTCACTTGATACATCTTTTGTGACATTGTTATATTGACCGTTTCTGGACCTCCATTTACACCAAATAAATCTGTAATAGTGTGATATTCGTTTAATGTCGCTGTATAATTAAAAGATCCATCAGGTAAATTGATAGTTGCTTGTCCCTGTGCGTTTGTAGTTATAATAGGATTGTTTTCCACCTGAATAGAAACACCAGAAAGTTTTTTATTATTATCGTCTTGTACTACAAAAGTAACAACATAAACTTTTTGGTTCATTCTAATTTCAATATCAGAATCCTCATCAACAGAAATTGTATTTTTATAATCATTGTAACCAGCTTTCGTCGCTGTTAAAGAATACGATCCAGCTTTAACAATGAAACTCACTTGACCACTTGAATCAGATATTTTAGTTGAACCGGCAAAAGTTACTGAAACACCTGTCAACAATGAAACTACCCCTTGATAATTAACACCTCTTGTTGTAAATGTCACATTATAAGTAGGAACTGGATTCATTGTTATATTTTGAGTCACTGGGGCATTAGTTACAGTCACAGATCCTGTAACTGGCAACCAATCAATTTTTTCAATTCGATAATTGAAAGTACCTACTAAAACATCTTTAAAAACAGCTTGTCCTTGTTCATTGGTATCAATATATGTATTGTTAAAATTAATTCTAGCTCCTTGAATAGGATTTGAAGAAGAATCTTTCACAATAAAAGTTACATCAAAAATAGGGATTAATTGCATCGTGACATTCTCAATCATATCGTCACGAACAAGGACTGACTTATCAACCGGATAATACTTTTCCTTCTCAACTGTATACAGATATAAATCTGGATAAGCCATGAAGAATGTACTACCATCTTGACCTGTTGATTTAACCTCATTATTGAATTTAACAACAGCTCCTAAAATAGCTTTAGCTTGTTCATTCTTGACAACAAAAGTTACCTTACGTTTGTAAAGTTCTCCTTGCATTTGTATATAACAAATCTGCTCATCTCCTTCGATTTCTTCTTCTACATATAGAACATTATTGACAATAGAAATGAAAAGGTTTTTTTCAACTGAATAAAGATAATCGCCAGGATAAAGATCAAGAGTTACTTCACCATTAATATCTGTTTGCAATTCTTGATCTGCTATTGTAATAGTAGCTCCTTTAATATATTCTTTTCTTTCAGAAAAAACCTTGAAACGTACAGTTGTTTTTGTAAGAGCTTTAATCTCTTCACTAGCAAAAATATTTTTATATGAAACTAAATAAGTTTCTATAAATTGATCTATAGTAGATGTAGAAGAATAAGAATTATTCCTATAATAGGAGGCGATTATGTTTTTCTCCCCTAGATAACCTTGATAGAAAGGTAAATATATTGGTTTGATCTTTATATCATAAATATTTAAATTTGAACTAACTTTAGTTCGATCTTGAACCAAATACAAAGACATGTATTTGATACCTTCTACAAATCTTAATCCTCTTCCATTAGGGAAATTCAGGGCTACTTCGTCGACAAAACTTCTATTTTTCTTTGAAATTGTTGCTCTTAACTCATAATAAATATCGGCGTTGTTTAACGTAACAGAAGCGTCATTTTTAACAAATGAATTGCTTTGTACAGTACCAATCGATTCAATACAAGAAACAGGTCTCTTCAATTCATCATAAACTTGGACTCCAAAAGTCAAATTCATGTTTTGAATATTATCTGTTTTTAAACGTAAAGAAACTTGATAAGCTAAATCTTCATCAACTACTAGAAGTTTATCTAAATCTCCTTCTGAACTGATTCCTACCAACTCATTTCCTATAAAAGTCATAGTTTGGATAGGTTCATTATCGTTGTCTACATCAGCTTGTAAAATAACACCACTAGGATTGATTAATGGATATTTATCTAAATTTTCAATATTGCTTGAACATTCGTAGGCTTTGGTTATATTCTCAACTGTATCTGTCCTATTCCAAGTAGGAGAGCTATGTCCTAATGTCCAACCACTATCTTTAGGAGCTAGAAGGGCAAAGATGAATTCATTTAAATCGTTGTATCGAATCAAACGAAGAAGTTCTCCTAATATAGTACCTTCTTTTGAAACGATATCCATACGACCTCTTTTTCTATACTCTTCTACATAGTTGTTGAAAAGATATTGCATTTGTTCTGTCGTATCAACAGTATCGGTTACCAAACCTCTTTCTTTGATAAAGATATCAAATAAGATCTTGTTTACATCAATCTCTTCGTATTGTCGTCCATATAATACAACAATCGCAAAAAGATGTGTCACAGATCCCCAAAACGAAACAAAATCTTCATTTTGTTTATTAAAAAAAACAGGAAGAATACCTGGACTACATATTTTATCCAAGACATTCTGTGCCCAAGCCTGAATTTTAATATCATTCTTTTCAAAGAATTTTTTAAATATAGTTCTATTATATATTATATCTGCCATAATTAAGTTGTTTCCAACGATTCAAAGTTACTAAAATGAAAGCAAACTATAACCAACAACAGTGTCAAAGCAAACTTTTTCAACCGCATAAAGATATCTACTTCCTTCATAACAAACAACATTTATTTTGTTTTTAAACACCTCAATCACTCTCCAGAAGGCAGCTAAACTTGTACAGATCACGACTCCAC
>ENA-ORTI01000125-ORTI01000125.1-human-gut-metagenome-genome-assembly--contig:-NODE-125-length-92888-cov-9.050241_pt1 | contig 92888 bp, 94 predicted proteins | sample MGYA00242071_ERZ509191 | MGnify/ENA primary metagenome ERZ509191 (study PRJEB26280, sample SAMEA2338832) | human gut metagenome | biome: human gut; feature: human-associated habitat; material: faeces...
TTTGTCCTTAGTACGAGAGGACCGGGATGAACATACCTCTGGTGTACCAGTTGTTCCGCCAGGAGCAACGCTGGGTAGCTAAGTATGGACGGGATAACCGCTGAATGCATCTAAGCGGGAAACCCACCTCAAAACAAGGTATCCCAATTAAGACCGTGGTAGACCACCACGTTGATAGGTCAGGTGTGTAAGCGCAGCAATGTGTTTAGCTAACTGATACTAATAGTCTGATTGGCTTGATTTTTTAACGTATAAATAATCTGCTCCACAGATTTGGTTCTAATTCTTTCAGATGGTGTTTAGATGACCTGGTGGTAATAGCGAAGGTGTCCCACCCGATCCCATTCCGAACTCGGACGTTAAACCCTTTTGCGCCCATGGTACTTTGTCTTAAGGCACGGGAGAGTAGGTCGCTGCCAGGTCTTCTAAACATCATCTGGAATGAATTCTTCTTATTGCAAGTTTTTAAGCCTCCTGCTTTTGCAGGAGGTTTTTTTATTAACGGATCTTCAGAAACTTTGTTTGCAGATGCCGTTTGGTTCAGGGCGGTTTTTTGTGTCACTGAGACGGATTGGCGTTCGCTTCGGAAAAGTCTCGGTCTTGCTCTGGCAGGGCGTTCTGCGGCCGCTGCGGCGGCTTTTTTGCGGTCATGCTTTCCATTATATGTTTTGCGGACAAAAAATGGCGAGGCTCAAGGAAGGTATACAAAATTAAAGGGCGCACAAAATGCAATGAGTACGAAAAATTCGATACCTGCTCCCGAAAAATAGCTCATTGCCTTTCTTCCTCATTCCTTTACAATCTCTTCCGTAATCTCATTCACGTTATTATTCTTTTTTTATCCTTATATCTCTTTTTAATTTTATTTTTTATTCCAGGAGTGTGTTTATGAAACAAGGTAACGTTAAATGGTTTGACTGCAAAAAAGGTTATGGCTTTATTACTCCGGACGGCGAAATCAAAGACGTCTTCGTCCATATTACCCAACTCGAAAAAATCGGTATCAGAAAACTCTTCGACGGCCAGCGCGTCTCCTTCGATATCTATGATGATCGCGGGCGTATCGCCGCCGGTAATCTTAAATTGTTGTGATCGGAAATTTCACAACAGCACAATTGTCCCTGACTTTCCAGTCCGGGACAATTTGTTTTTGTCACAAAAGAACGCGAAATCAAAAAATTGGCTTGACTTATCGTAATAATTTAATAACATTAACGCGTACTAAGCAGTAAGTGCAACGTGAATTGTGATTACGATTAATTTTTTTATAAGGAAAAGAACATGAAAGGTACAGTAAAGTGGTTCAATACCAAAAAAGGATATGGATTTATTCAGCCGGAAGGCGGAAATAAAGATGTATTCGTTCATGTTACTGCTTTGGAAAAGACCGGTCTCCGCCGCCTGTTTGACGGACAGGTCGTAAGCTTTGATATTTATGACGATCGCGGCCGCAATGCTGCCGGAAACATAATAATACTGAAATAATTATTTTTATAAAAGCCGGAGACCCCGCAGTTTTTCCCTGCGGGGATTTTTATGTTCATTTAAGAATTTTCTTGCCTAAAGTTCAATTTTAGCATACACCTTGCCTGTATGTAAATTATCGGAATGAAGAAATGAGTGGAATAGATGTCGTCCTGTTGGGATTGGCTTTGGCCGTGGACGCTTTTGTCGTATCGTTCTCTTACGGCTTAATCCTAAAAAGAAATCGCTGGCGAAATGCCGTAAGTCTGGGAGCTGCCACCGGTTTGGGACAGTTTGTCATGCCCGTTGCCGGTTGGTATGGCACAAATCTGGTGCATGGGTATATTGAAAGCATTGACCATTGGATTGCTTTTGCCGTATTTCTGGCTTTAGGATTGAAAGTAATTGACGAAGCCCTGAGCGGAGAGGATGAGCCTTGTAAGCTGAGCCGGCAGTTGACGTTTAAAGTGTTGCTGATGATTGGGCTGGCAACCAGTATCGATGCCTTGGTAACCGGAATTACGCTCTACTTTATGAATGTTTCGATTTGGTTTGCAGCGCCGGCTATCGGCATTATAACTTTTGTCTGTGCCGTAATCGGCTTTCAGCTTAACTGCTGTTTCAAAAAAGTTCCGACCAGATACTTGGAAATTGCCGCCGGAATTATCCTGATTCTGCTTGGCTGTAAAGTTTTGTACGAACATCTTTCCGCCGAATAGGCCGCAAAAAGCAGTTTTTCAAAACTGCTTTTTTAATTTGGTCTTTAAAAATAAAAAATAGACAAAAGACAAAAAAGAGAATATACTCAAAACCAGATTTTTTATTATCAATACAGGTATTATTATCCGAGAGAATTTATCTTCGCATAATTCTGCCTGTTTTTCCGCGTGTTCTTAAATTTAATATAAACCCTTAAAAATTAGCAGTTATGAAAAGGTATTTTATCGTCTTTACGGTTTGTATGGCGCTGATGCTTGTCGGGCTTTGCGTTATGCTGAAATTTGTCTGTCTGGGGAACTTGACCCGGGCGGCTGTCGCTTTCGTTCTTATGTCTGTTTCCGGTATTTTGAGTTATCTTGTTTACCGGACATATGATGTAATCAGGGACATGAAATCTCATTACGAATATTTCGGTCTGGATGACGGCACGGCTTATATGCGGCTTCAGAACGATACGCGGCTCGATTTGTATTTCGGGTCACTGCCCGTTCGGCAGCTGAGGGAAGAACGCAGAAAATACGTTTTTCTGCTTAACGGTCTTGATGGCAACCGGAAACTTTTCCGAAACCAGAAGGACGAATTGCGTGCTGACTATGCCAGAATATTGCGGTTTATACAAAAATATTTGTAGCCATGAAAAGATATCTGGTTTTTGCGGCATGCGGCTGGATAGCCTGTTTGTCGGGACTGTGTTTGGCGCTTAGCCTTTCGCCGTCGCTTGATATTAAACTTTTCGGCATAATTTTGTTTCTGTTTGGCGGAATGTCGGGCTATATTTGCGGAGAACATTACCGGCATATAATGAATATTGCCGGGGCTTACCGCAGTCTGCTGGGCATTAAGAACGGAGCCGTCCGTTTTCTCTGCGGTCTGTCTTCAGAAGAACTTAAAGGTCTGATTCGCGTATTGACGCCTGAAGAACTGACCGACGAAGCGGAAAGAACGGGCGCGGCTCTTGCTGAACTGAAAGACAGAAAGAGGGGCCGGCCTTGTAAGAAAATAAGTCAGCTGGAAAATATTTTGCGCGTTTTTGCCAAAGCCGCTGACAAGAAACAAAAAAGAGAGCCTTAACGGCTCTCTTTGGCGTTTAAATCCCGATCCAGCAAATACGGACTCTTGCCAGCTCTCGTCCGTCTCCCGTCGCCTTAATGCGGTGAATTGTCGTCAGGTTGTCAAATTCGGTTTCTACCCGGATGTCTTCGCCGTATAAACCCTCTTTTTTAAATGCAACTTCAATTTCCGCCGGCGTATGCGCAGCCCGGAAATCAATGCCGACCGCTTCGGACGCCCAAAGCGGATAAACCGCGTTGTTGACGTGGTTGTTCAGGTCTATATCATCAAAACGAATAAAAAATTCCGCAGCTTCGTCAATCCGTTGCGGCTCTGATATTTTAGGAAAATCCGTATCAATAACCCTTTCCCCGATAACCTGATACATCGGCAGATTTTCCCGCAGGGCAATCGGCCTCCGCCGAGCGGCGTCAATCAGAATCCACTGGCTTGAGGCTTTAATGAGCGTATCGCCGTTTTCCGACTGTACCAGAAATTCGCGAATGGCGCCGAGTTTCTTTTCTACGGCCGGCCATGATTGCACTTTGATTTTTTCGTGCATTTTGGGCAGCCGGGCAATTTGCAGATGGTAGTTGGACCCAACCCAGGCAAAGCCTTTGCTCAGACAATATTCCAGCCCCAGTCCCATCGCTGAGGCATGGCTGTCGGCAACGTCCTGAAAAATGTTCATTAACGTCAGCAGACGCAGATTTTCGTTCCGGTCGCATTCATAAGTCCGAATCAAATATTCTTTTTCAATTTTATAAATATTCATGTTTTTTCCTCTTTATTGCAGCTCTCGATAAACAAAAGGCTTCCGGAAGATTTTCGGCGGCAGTTCGCAGGCGCCTTTGCGGCGCTGATGCAAAAACATTTTGAAACGTTTCTGGCAACGGCGGTTACTGATGGTTCTTTTCAGAAAACCCATTCCGGACGTTTCTTTTTGAAAGACTTCGGTCAGATAGGCAAAATCATCGTTGTAAACAACAACCAGCCATTTTGCCGGCAGGGCGGAAACCTTTACGGCTTCGCTGCCTTTAAGCCGGTAGATTTCATTGTTACGGGGCGTGTCTGGAAGCAGTTTCATATTCATGTAGGCCGCCAGCTCTCGAAAATTGTCAATGACAAAAACCGGACAATGTGTCGGAATAAAAACCGGCCTGTTCAAAATAAAGTTCAGATATTCGTAATCACCCAGAAAACCGTGTCCGAAACCCTGCAGTTCGGGAACCGCGTCAACGTCCGTAAAGCTGATGTTGTGAGCGTTCAGCTGCCCTTTGAGCGGATTAAAGAACGTTTTGGCTGTAATGATGCCGAAACAGTTTTCAGCATTGGCGTCAAAAGCCTGTGAAACATGGTTATAGGTGCCGATGACCACATAGTTGTCTTTCAGTTTGGCGATTTCGTCCCGGTCATGATTGTAAATAACCTTAATGCGTTTGCCGGCCATTTTGTCAAAGGAAATGCCGTAGTCGATAATCCGCTGCAGGTAGCTGTAAAAATCAGGATTCCCAAAAAATATCACGTTTTTTTTAAGTTTTAGCGCAGCCAGAAAAGCGATGATGTACATTTCCGGATGCGTCGGATAAACCGGGAGAAAGATTTTGCCTTTGCGGCTTTTTCTCATCAGGCAGACCAGCTTCTTAAATGTCGTCACTTCCTTAACCGCATAGCCGTCGTCATAAATGCCGTAAAAGTCCGTTACGGCAAATTTTATGTCTGCGGCCAGTTGTTTCAGGCGCTTGGTGTTGGTTGCTTTGCGAAAATAGGTGCTGCTGTCGATTTTCATGTCGCCGCTGTGATAGACGGTCGTGTTTAGCGTCCTGATGATAAAGCCGAAACTGTCAAAGCAGGTATGGGACGACGACAGCACCTCGATTTCCAGTGAGCCTGTCCTGATTATACTGCCGTCGTCGATAATGTTTTGCTTGGGCCTTTTGTATTTCGGAATGCCGAACTCCCTGTACAGGTCTTCCAGAATCATAAAGGTATATTTGCCTGCGTACAGCGGCGGCAGCGAATAGCCGGCCTTGATGTAATGAACGATGCCGTTAAGGTGATCGGGGTGCGAATGTGTCAAAAAAATCGCGGCGGCTCTATCTTTTCCTGCGCCGAGAAATGCCCGGATATCGGGAACGGCGGCCGCTGAATTTTTGATTCCCAGCGCCTGATGATTGTCAAATTTTCCGAGATCGACGATTATTGTTGTCCGGCCGTCGGCGGTTACGTCGGTATAACGGTAGGAATGCCCGCTGATTTGGTCAATGTTATTGCCGCCGAGCGGCTGCCAGTATAATCCGTATTCTTCCGATAAACTATTCATTAAAACGAAACCGACCCAAACGTTTAAGTTAAGGTCGGTTTAGCAAATTATCGCCGGTTTAGCAATTACTTTGTTTTGTTTTTCCTATATTCGGCCAGTTTAGCTTCCCGCCAGGCTTTGGCATCGGCTCTGGCTTTTGCCAGCGAAGCCTTGGCTTCGGCAATCCGCTTTTCGGCAATAACCTTGCGGTCATGTCCGGTTTTGTTTGCCGCCGGTTTGGTCATGTTGCCGAACAGGCTTGCGCTCAGGTCATTTTGCGCCAGCTTGACTTTTTCGTAAGCCGAAGCCAATTTGCGCTTATAACGCTGCGCTTTGGTTGGTACGCTGGAGTGATATGCCATGGCAGCTTTAATCCAGTCACGCTTCTGCTCGTACAAATTGCGCAGGAACTTGGCGCCGTACGTAACGTTTGTTTCCGGATCCAAAGCGTCTTCAATGCTGTCAAAGGCATCGCCGTGATAAGCCAGATTAATCTGCATGCAGCCGACGTCAATGCTTTTGACGCCCTGCGCCTGCAGTTTCTTAACCGCTCTGACGGCTTCTTCCTTGGTGGCAAAATAACGGCCTTTGCCCTGAGCGTTGATTGTCCACGGCCAAGCGAGCGTCTGTTTCTTAGCTTCGTTGTAACGTCCGGTTTCAACGCTCGAAATCGTAGTCAGCAAGTGCTTTTTGATTTGGTATTGTTGCTCAATTTTAGCTGTGGCTTGCATACAGACATAAGCGTCGTCAACTTTCAGGTCATTGGCTTTTGCCTGTACGGGCTGAATTAACATCAGCAATAATACAAAAAACATTAAAATTTTTGATACGAAAAGTCGCATCCCTCTGCTCCCCAAAAGCGGCCACAAACATCCCTTATGCAACAAATGTGCCAATTTCAATTTGCTTAACGGCAGTAAAAATACAAAACGCTTAAAGGTTGGTTATATTAAATTAAACTCCAAATCGTTAAAATATCCTAACAATCTCTCGTTATAATTAAAAAAATCAAAAATGCTCCCGGAAATATAAACCGGGAATCTTCAAAAACAAGGGGGTTTATAACACAGTTAAAATTTAAAATCCAGCAAAAATTGTGCCAAAGCCTTCAGTGAGGCGCTGATGTCTGAGCTAACCTTATGAAAATCATTGTTTTTTTTGTGTGTGTTTTCTTCCATGTAAAGGGCGCGATTGGTTTCCAGCTGCAGGGTAAAGATTTTGCGTCGCGGCTGGCAGAAATTAAAGGTTATGAAAGCGCCCGAGTAGGGACAGTTGAACGTGGTGTGATATTTTCGTTTTTCCAGTTCGTCTTTCAGAAAACTGCCGAATTCTCCCGGGCAGCTTTGCTCAAACAGATTTCCAAGACAGAATTCGATGTTTTGACCGTCGTTCATAATGGAGCAGATTTTGGACGGCATCGAATGGCAGTCAACCAGCAGGCAGAAACCAAACTTCTTGACGCATTTGTCAACCAACTGCTGCAGGCGCTTGTGATAAGCGTCGTATACGTTTCTGAAACGTTCCTGAACTTCGTCGAAATTCAGCAAACCGTCATATATGTTGTTATTGTTGGCGGAAATTCGGTGTATCACGCCTAACCCGACCCTGCAACGCCGTCCCATCGGCAGGTCTTTCTGCGGATGGTTGAAAAACATGGCCGGGTCTATTTCGATTTTGTCGCGGTTGACGTCGACAAAAGCCCGGTTGATGTTCATCGAAATCATCGGAATTCCGGCATTAGATGCCGGCCGGACAAGCTCGTCGACGAAGGAGTCTTCGTTGCTGCGCAGCTCGTTGATGTCCATTTTGACCGCGTTGAGAAATTCTTCGGGAAAAAACTGTCCGCAGTGCGGTGCCGACAAAACCATCGGAAATTTGATTTCCGAGGTGTTGCATTCCTCAAAAATCCTCAGCTTCCTGTAGTTTACCTTAAAGTCAATATGTTTCTCGGCCACGTTTTTCTCCTTATGGTTTGTAAAAGTATAATCAAAAATTATTAAATTTTTAATAATACATTTAAAGACGGCTGAAAGGCTTTTTCAGCATAAAAATCCGAAAAAGAAAAAAACAGCTAAAAAATGCTTGCATTTCTGAAAAAAAGATTTTATAAAGGCAAAGTCCTGAAGACATCGGGTGTGTAGCTCAGCGGTATGAGCACTACGTTGACATCGTAGGGGTCACAAGTTCGATCCTTGTCACACCCACCAATAACAATAAAGCCTCCCTTGCGGAGGCTTTATTGTTATTGGCAGGGTATGCTGGAGAGAACTTGTGAAACAAGTTCGGCGACCGAGTTCCGCAGTTTGGGCGGTTTTTCTGTCTGATAACTTGTCTGCCCGGTTGGCAAGTGTCCTGCTCTGTGCTAATCTGGGGCAAATTGAAAACATGGAAAATCTGATGATTGATTTGCATTGTCATTCTACAGCTTCCGACGGGACCGATTCGCCGTCGCGAATAATTGAAAAAGCGCATGAAATCGGACTGACGGCAATAGCCTTGACGGATCATGATGTCGTTGACGGTCTGGCGGAATTTCAGGCTGCCGCCGCAAAATATCCCGGTTTGTGGGCTGTCAACGGTACGGAGCTGGCGGTAGATTGTCCCGGCGCCAGCGTCGAAATTTTGGCGCTGGATATAAAAGACATCAATCCTTTCCGCGAGCGGCAAAAGAAATTGATAGCTTTTCGCAATCAGGCGCTTGTCGAACGTATTGATAAACTGAACGGGCTGGGTATCGAAATAACCACGGAAGATGTTTATCTGAAGCCGGACGGCAGTTGCCGCAGTGTCGTCGGCCGTCCGCATATTGCCGCCGTCTTGCTGGAAAAAGGTTATGTTGCCACGATTCAGGAGGCGTTTGACCGTTATTTGAAACGCGGTGCCGCGGCGTATGTGCCGAAGAGGAATCCGCCCTTGCGTGAAACGATAGAATTTGTCCGCAGTCATAATGCGGTTGCTTCGTTGGCACATCCGATTCATACCCGGCTTGACGACGAAAGCTTATTTAACCTGCTGAAAAAGATGAAAGATTACGGTTTACAGGCAATGGAATGTTATCATTCGGATCAGACGCCTGCCGATACGCGGAAATATCTGCAAATGGCCGGCCGGCTCGGACTGTTTGCGACCGGCGGTTCCGATTATCACGGCGCCGTACATCCCGATATTGAACTTGGACGCGGCAAAGGCAGGCTGAATATGCCCGATTCGCTGTTGCAGCCTTTTATTGAAAGAAAAAAACTATGACAACGGCGGAATTGATATTGCAGGAGCTTCGCAAACGAGCCGATGTCGTGCAGGCTGAAAATTCGCGGCGCTTTTTCAAAACCGGAAAAGGCGAATACGGGGAGGGTGACGTTTTCCTTGGAATTAAGCTGCCTGAAATAAAGGTGCTGGTAAAAGAATATGCGCCGTCGCTTGATTTTGTTGCGCTTGCCGTCCTCTTCCGCCAGCCGTACCATGAGGCTCGCGCCGTTGCCGCCAGAAGTTTGGTTTGGCGCTATGAACACAGCCGCGGAAATGCGGAAGCCAAACGTCAGATTGTTGACTTTTATCTGGCGAGCCGGGCCGCCATAAACAACTGGGATTTGGTTGATGTCTCGGCTTACAGGATTCTCGGCGCTTATGTATACGAAACCGGCGAGCGTTCAGTTTTGTATCGTCTTGCCGAAGAAAACAGCCTTTGGTCGCAGCGGATGTCTGTGGTCGCTTGCCTGTATTTGATAAAGAAAGACGACTTTGCCGACATTAAAAAGCTGTCGGTCAGATTTCTTGCGCATCCGCACGATTTAATGCGCAAGGCCGTTGGCTGGATGCTTCGCGAAATGGGCAAGCGCAGCGAAGCCGAGCTGCGGCGTTTTCTGGATGAATATGCGGCGCGGCTGTCCAGAACGGCACTGCGTTATGCGATTGAACGGCTGGCGCCGGAGCAGTGCCGGCATTATATGGACATGAGACAATGAAAATCGGCGTTTTTGATTCGGGGCTGGGCGGTCTGGTTATTACCCGCTCTTTTATAAATACGCTGCCGGAATATGACTATGTTTATTACGGCGACACGAAACATCTTCCCTATGGCGAAAAAACTTCCGGACGGATTCTCAACTATACCCTTGAGGCCGTAAAGTTTCTGATTGCGCAGGACTGTGCGCTGATAATCATCGCCTGCAATACGGCAACGTCAATAGCCCTGCGTTATATTCAGCAGCGTTTTATTCCGGCTTACGCTCCCTCGGTTAAAGTACTGGGCGTCGTTATTCCGACCGTGGAAAAGGCGCTGGAAACGCATGCCGCCGGCGTCGGGGTTATTGCCACTAACGCTACTGTGCGTTCGCATATTTACCGTACCGAGCTGCATAAAATATGCCCGGAACTTGCCGTGCGGGAAATTGCCGCGCCGCAGCTGGTGCCTGCTATTGAAGGAAACGACTTTGCCGCGGCCGAGCGGTTGGCAAAAGAATATGCCGCGCAGTTTGACTCTGTTGACGGCCTGATTCTCGGCTGCACGCATTATCCGCTGGTTAAGGAATATTTTCGCAGGTATCTGCCGTCGAATGTCCGCGTGGTATCGCAGGACGAATTGATGGGCGACAAACTGAAAGATTATCTCCGCCGTCATGCCGAAATTGAAACAAGACTTGATAAAAACCATTGTTATCAGTTTGGAGTCAGCCGCCTGAACAAACATTACCGGCAGCTGGCCGATATGCTGTTTCCGGGAATTGATGTAGCGGAATACAAAAAGGAAACCGGGAATTAATCCCGGCTTTTCTTCTTTTGCAGCAGAGCGGCGGTTATGTCGCTGCGGGGCGCGATAACGGCGGCGGTTGCCGCGGCAATGCCGTTTTCTTTTGCGATTCCCCTGAACCCTTTTCGCAGCGCCTGAAAATGTTGCTTCCTTTCCTTAACGTAACCTTTCATTCCTAAAGAGAAAGCCTTGCGGAAACGTTTGAGCCTGCTCATTTCCGGGCTTTCCTGTTTTACTTTGTTCAAGGCGCTGACAAAATTTCTTTTCATCGCTATTGCTTCGCGCGGTCCGAAAAAGATTACCGCAGCGCCGACAGCCGGTGCCGCATTCAACATCATGGCGCCGGCAAAACCAGCTCCGAGGGCTGCGGCCGTATCACCGGCGATTTTTTTTGCGTCTTTGAAAACGTTCTTTTTCGGCTTGGTTGGCTTTTTAGAGGGAGATGAGGAAAGGCCGGCGGTGGAAAGCCCGTATTTTTTGTTGAACTCTTCCATCTCTTTCAGCATCTTGTCGATTTGGTCACTCATTTTTTTTCTCCGCGTTTTCTTTAAAGTATACACGAATTGATGTTTTTGTCAAAACAAAACGTCATTTTTGTCTAATATTATTGAGGCTTGCCGACGTCAATCCAGCCAAGACTGTCAGACAAACGGAACAAATCGTCACAATTCAGCTCAATGGCAGAATTGCTGCTGCCGCAGGCCGGAAAGACGGTGGAAAATCGTTGCAGCGAAACGTCGGTATAAACCCGTACGTTTTCGGGAATGCCGAAAGGACAGACGCCGCCGACGGCATGTCCGGTATATTGCAGAACCTCGTCCGGAGAAAGCATTTTTGCCTTGCAGCCGAACAGTTCTTTGTATTTGCGGTTGTCGATTTTGCAGTCCCCGGCCGCAACGATAAGAATAACGCCGCTTTTGGCCATAAAAGACAGGGTCTTGGCTATACGCGCCGGTTCAACGCCGAGTGCAGCCGCCGCCAACTCGACGGTAGCGCTGGAGGCCGCCGTTTCGATAATGTCATCTCCGCGGCCGAATTGTTGCAGATATTTGCGGACTCTTTCAATGCTCATTTTTCCTCCGTAAAAGAAAAGCCCCGTTCGGGGCTTCTCTGCTTAGCAGATATGTTCAAATTCCTGTTTCAGGTCGCGATTGAACATTTCCCTGATTGTTTTTTTGATGTCGGCTTTTTCGTAAATGACTTTATATAAGGCCTGACAAATCGGCATGTCAATATTCTCGCGGTCGGCAATCAGTTTAACGGCTTCCAGCGTCGGCACGCCTTCGGCAAGCTTGCCGAAGTTTTCGCCGCGGGCAAAGCTCTCACCGAACGAACGGTTATGGCTGTGCTTGGAAAAAAGTGTCGCCTCATAATCGCCCAAATGCGCCAAACCATAGGCCGTATGCGGATTGCCGCCGAAATGGGCGATAAACCTGCCGACTTCAATCGGGGCGCGCGCCATCAGGGCGCCTTTCAGACCGTACCATTCCAGGCCGTCAAGAATGCCGGCCGCCAGCCCGATGACATTTTTCAACGCGGCGCCGATTTGATTGCCGATAAGGTCAGAACCGTAGTAAAAGCGAATAAGTTCGCTCTGCAGATTCTTAATCAGCATGTCTTTGGTTTCTTCCTCATAGGAGTCGATAACCGCGCAGGATGGAACCTTTTTCATATAGTCCTGAACATGTCCCGGTCCGGCCAATACGGCAATATGAATGTTCTGCTGGATTTCTTCTTTCATGATGTCGTGCATAATGGCGGCGCTGGGCGTTTCCAAACCTTTCATCGCCAGAAGGAAAGTTCTGCCGCGCACGTCAAAACCGTTCAGTTGCCTGCACAGCGAACGAAAATGCTGACAGCCGATGGAGACAATAATGATGTCATTTTTCAGAACGTCTTCGATTTTGTCGTGCAAAATCATGTTGTCGGACAGGCTCAGATAAGGGTTTTTCCGGGTGTCGCGAAGCTCGATGAAATTCGGCGAAGTCGGAATGTCATACATGTCGACCTGATCGAAGCCGCAATAGTTTCCGGCATACCAGCCGAGAAAAGTTCCCCAGCGGCCGCATCCGATTAATGAAATCTTTTTCATAAAACAGTCCTTTGATAATTAAGTACGGAATAACTCATTCTCTAACGCAAAAATGCCGGTTTGGCAATGCCGATAAAACAAAAACGCACAAGCCTAGCCGAAAGTGCGTCCGCCTTTGGCAACATTGGTTGCCGGCATGTCGACGAAATGAATGTTGACGGCTTCCGCTTCGCAGCCGAACTTCTGCACGCAGAAATCGGTCAGAACTTTGGCCAATTGGCCGATTTTTCCGTTGTAACCGATGGATTTCATCTCAATCAGCGCGCCGACGGTTTCGGGATTGGCTCCGCAGCTCATCAGTTTGCCGGTGTTGATTTTGGCGGCGATATAGTCTTTGGGCTTGCTCAGTTCGGCAGAAACCAGCTCAACAAGCTCGGAAAGTTCCGTTTGGGTCGCTTTCGTTTCTGCATTGGTGTCAATGGTAATAAACGGCATTGTTTTTTCTCCTTTTTAGATGTTTTGAATGAACCAAGCATAGCCGAATAGATATATTTGGCAACAGCAAATTTTAAGACTGAAAAGCAAATGTAACAAAAGTTTTATAATTTTTTCGCTTTTTTTGTGCTATATTGATAACTGAAGTAATTCATGAGTGATATCTGCCCTACTAAGAAAAACGCCCGATAGAATTCGGGCGTTTTTTGCGCGTATCAATCCTGCCGGAAAACCGGCGGATAAATAAAACTTTCCGGCTGTTACAGCGAACCTTTTTTTACATGCTGCCGGCCGACAATCGCGTTAATGTGGTCAAACTCTTCAAAAGAATGATACGCATAGTCCTGGGCTTTTTTGTCGCAGTCGTAAAAGACTTTGTTGGCCAGCGTCTGAATTGCGTTGTCAATTCTCTGAAAAGCGGCGTTGTAGTCGGCATTGAAATTGTTTTTTGTTTTTTTCTTTACAAGGTCATGGTAAGCCGCAATGACTTTTGCCGTTTCGTCGGCGGAGTTGGCATAGCCTTTTTCTTCAAAGTCGCGCATAATGCGCGCCGTCGTCTGATAAAAGCATTTGTTGGTCAAAATGCTTCTTTGACTTTTATTGTTACTATCAATAATCATGATATAACATCCATTTCCTTATTCCGTAACAATTATGTAACACATCTTTTCCGAATTTGCAAGAGGCAGCCGGTCAAAATGTGAACATACAAAAAGCTTGGCATAAACCGGTTAAAAATCGGTTAATTGCCAGATGTCGGAAAAAGCCCCTCAAAAGAGGGGCTGTTCTTAAGGAATATAATCGAGAGTAATGACTTTCTTACATATAGAAGAGTTTGGTGTGCCATCATAATTTTCCGGGCAACAGCATGTGGTTTCGTTAACGCCGCATGTGCTGGTTGGTGCTTCCACAACTTTAAACCCGCTGTCAGCACATTTATAAGCGGAACATTTGTTAAAACCAACAACTCGCCCATTCTCGTCGCATGCATCAGCGATATAGCCTCTGTAAAACCAGCTTTCGTGATTAACATAATTACCGCGGTAGCCGCGTTCTCCGCAAATTTCTCTGACATAACCGATGCCTGTTGTTCCGATATAAGGACGATGGAGAAATCTGGCCTTTTCACATCCGCAGGAGGTTCTGTAGTTTTTACCGCCACAAACAACAGAAACATTCTGTACCGGCGTGAAGCCATAACTTGGTTTGCCGTCGTTATTATAGCAATAATATAAGCCTTCGGCACTTCCGCCTTCGCGATGACAAAGTTCACATTTATAATAAGTTAAGCCGTCTTTTTGACATGATAATGTTGCTTCATAAGCTGTGGGACATTCTCTCGATGTAAGCTTGCAATCACACTTTCCGCAAACTTGACCGCCCGATTTTCCGGAAGTTGAGAGCGTGTAGCCGCTTTCACAGGAAATAACATCGGTAGAATATCCGTCCGGGCATTGAGCCGGAACACATTTTCCGCAGGCTTGTCCGCCGGAAACGCCGTTGGTTTCCAGAACGTACCCGTCGGAAGTTTTGCAGGATTTAACCGTGGTGTCATATCCGTCCGGACAAGACGAATTTGTACATTTGCCGCAAACGCCGTCGCCTGATTTTCCGGAAGTCGTCAGACGATAGCCGGCCGCCGTATCGCAAGAATCAACTGATGTCGAATAACCGCTTGGACAGGGTTTTGCCGTGTTGTTGTACAATGTTTCACCGTCGCAGGTTGTGCAGGGCGTTGACGTCCAGCCTTCGCCGCTCTTCGGCGCTGCATCGCCGTAACAGCTTTCGACACAGGCCGGAGTACAGTCGCCGGAACAATAGCCGTTGCGGTAAATGCCCTTGCAGTCGCTTTTGTTGTCGCACTTGTTCGGAAAATAGTCGCTCGTGCAGTAGGTGCTGCAACGTGAAGCGTCCTTATAACAGACGGTTCCGGTACAATACTGCCATGTTCCGCCACAGTCGTAGTATCCCGGGCAGGGGTCGCAGTCTTTGGCTTTGTAACAGGTATTTCCGCATTCGTTGCGGATTGTGTCGTAGCATTCGGAAGTTGCCGTTGACGTATAGCCGGACGGGCAGGAGTTGTCGCAGCATTTTTTACAGTTTTCGCCGCAGGCATTCTGTCCGACCGTGTTTCCGGTACAGGTTGTTGACGAGTTGGCCGGGCAGTCGTTGACCAGACATTTGCCGAAGGCGGCATTGTAAGGACAAGACCTGTCAAGGCAGTAGCCGTCCGAACATGAAGAAACAAAACCTTCATTTTTGCATTGTTTGGACGAATCAACGTCATAAACGCCGTCCCCTTTGCCAAAGCCGACGTTGGGGTCGCAGTCGCCGAAACCGAGGAAACAGACGGAGGCGGTTTTATAGGCTTTGTCGGGTTGTTCAAACTGAAAGGCGGGCTTTGGTTCGGGTGTGCCTGTGTGTGTCGATAAAATGCCGGAGGCAATAGTTAGCCTTGGGAACATAAGTGCAGTTCCGGAGAGCAAAGAGAACATTAAAACGGATTTCTTCATAGTATCACCTCGCGACAAAGTTAGAACCGAAGCCCGCAGGGAGCAGACAGGTGAGGAGATATGGGAAAGACAGGCAAGATAAAACGAAACGGGGACAGCAAAAACGGAAGACGGTTAGTCTCCGCGCATATCCTCATATATCTGCACATACCCGCAGGCGGCCTTCCGCCGCGGCATAACATCCACACCTGTAGATTAGCATAACCTGATTTGGGGAAAGAGTCAACTATTAATGAAACTACAAATTTTTCTGTCTACCAATGATGGAACTATCTTTATTTTTGTCACACAAAAAACAACGATATTAAAAGTCAAGCAGAGGAAAGCGTCATGCTCGGGTTAACCCGGGCATCTATTTCTTAGATATTCGGGTCAAGCCCGAATATGACAATTATTTATTCGTCGTTCCCGTGTTTTTTTCTTTTCCTCTCTTCTGTCATGTTCGTGCTTGCCCCGGACATCCAACCGTAGCGTCACGCTGAGCGTATGATCCGAATATCCAGAGATCCCCGGAACGCGCTGCGCTTGTCCGAGGATGACAGAAGAAAATAATACTGTCATTCCCGTGCTTGGCACGGGAATCTAAAAGAGATGTCCGGCTCAAGGCCGGACATGACTGTAAGGAAAAAAAGCCGGACATGACCAAGAAAAAGCCCCTCATTTGAGGGGCCGGAATTGGCGTGAGAAAGACCTAGTCGCTGATTTCGGCTTCGTAAGCGTGAACGATTTCGGTTTCCTTTTCGTTCTCGGTGCGGCTCAGTTCGCAGACCATCAGCGTATCGGCATCCTGAAGGCTGTCAAAAACGTCAGCGGAAACGTCCTTGAGCAGCAGGCTGTCAGTTTCGTTGCGAACCAACAGGGCGGCGTTTTCTTCGGCATTCAGTTCAATACGCGGATTTTCAGGTTCGCCTTCGCGTTCATACAAAAGCAGCATGACTTCATCTTCGTCGTTAATCAGAAAGTCGAAAGTGTCGAAAACGTCCGCGTTCATTTTTTTGTCCTTATGTTTCAAATTGCGTTGTTTTCATATTAGTTAAATTATTTTCGGTTGACAAGACTAATGTTAATATTTGAACTTATTTTGCTGAAATCGGATTGAAAATGCGTTAGGCTGAGATCAGTTATTTGGAGAAGGACGACTATGCAAGTTTTAATCGACCGGTTTATTACCTTGTTAAAATGGCCGTTGGCGCTGTATATGCTGATTTCCATACCCGCTTACATCCGTTCGCTGTACTATTTTAATTTCGTTAACATCAAGTTTATTGTGCTCGGCGCCGGGTTTATTCTGTTTTTCATTGCCCGGCAGATGGCCGACGCTTCGGTCAAGACCAGCATGCAGATTGTGGCACATGAGCTGACGCACGCCTTTTTTGCGCTGATTACGTTTCACAAGGTCAAGCATATACGGGTTGAGGCTGACGACAGCGGCGGTTCAATGGGGTTTGAGGGCGAAGGAAACTGGCTGATTATCATTGCGCCGTATTTCTTTCCGCTGTTCGGTTTCTTTTATATGCTGTTTATTTCGGTATGGACGTCGTTTGCGCCGATGAATCTGATTTTGAATGGGATTCTCGGGTATTTTCTCGGTTATCACATGGATACGGTGGCTTCGCAGATTCATGAAAAGCAGACTGACCTGCCGAAAGTGTCTTATCGGTTTTGCTGGATGTTTCTGCCCGGCGCCAATTTTTGGGTTATCGGCAGCATGTTGGCTTTCAACAGCCGGGGTTGGGACGGTTTCTGGGATTATCAGACCCTTATCAAGAACCTGAATGTTCTTAATTTCGAATATGTGATGAAGCTTGTTTTCTAAAGCCAGGTCAGTCGGCAGTCGTCGGCGTTCAGATGAACAGGCGCCCCGATGGGCATAACCGCCCGCGACGGGACGTGTCCGTAAGGGAAGTTTTTAATGACCGGGATTTTGATGTTCCGGCAGAATTCGGCGATGACGTCGTCAATGCTGCCGTCTTCGGGATCAGCGATTTCGGCATCGGCAAATTCTCCGAAAACGACGCCTTTAATCCGCTCAAAGCCGGGACATTGGGTCAGCTGCTGGAGCATGATGTCAATTTTGTAGGTTTTTTCTCCCACGTCTTCAATCAGCAAAACAGCGTCGGTGAGATCGGGATAAAACGGCGTACCGCAAAGATTGCGAAACAGGCTCAGACAGCCGCCGAGAAGAATGCCTTCAGTTTGACCGCCGATAACGGTTTGACCGCCGCGAAGATCAAGTTTTCCGCCGCTGATAACGGTGCGCAGCGTTTCGTCGACAAAGCCGTCAATGTGTCCGTTTTTGAAATCGTATTTGAGCGTGAAACCGGTGCAGGTTACGGCTTTTGCCCGGGCGTAAAGGCCGAGCTGCAAGGCGGTGTTGTCGCTGAAACCAAACAGCGGTTTAGGGTTGCGGCGCACGAGCTCATAGTCTATCAGGGGCAGCATGTACTGGCTGCCGGAACCTCCGGCAGTGCAGAAAACGGCTTTTATTTCCGGCGCGGCGTAAAAGCGGTGCAAATCGGCGGTGCGGTCTTCAGGGGTGCCGGCCATATAACGGAAAGCGTCGAAAACATGTTCGCCGAGAACCGGTTCCAGTTTCAGAGAGCGGAGATAATCGAGGCCGAGTTCAACGGCTTCGCGGTTGCGCAGGAAAGACGAAGGGCTGATGATGCCGACTTTGTCGCCGGGATTAAGTTTCATGTTTTATAACTCCTCTAAAATTTCTTTGCAGAAGGCCGGCAGCGAGTTGTCGCGGGCGCCCATGACGACGATGCGGTCGCCGGGGCGGGCATTGTTTTTCAGATAGTCGCCGGCTTGCCTGCGGTTATCGAAAAAGAGCGCCTGTCTGCCGAGTTCGCCGGCATATTTAATCAGGTCGTTTGACGAAATGTCACGGGTAACCGTACCGCCGGCGAAATAAATTTCAGGCATCAGCAGAATATCTTCGTCGGTCATAGTTTGTGCGAAAGATTCGATAATCTGGCGTCCCATCAGGCGCATCGGGCTGAAACCGTGCGGCTGGAACATGACCAGAAGACGTCCGGGGTAGCTGCGCAACGCCGACATTGAGGCAAGAACCTTGTCCGGATTGTGGGCAAAGTCGTCTATAACGGTAATGCCGTTTCGCGTGCCGATAACTTCCAGCCGGCGGTGCGTGCCGAGAAAACTCTCCAGGGCTTCGGCGGCGGCAAATTTGTCAACGCCGAGCAGCGAGCAGGCGGCGATGGCGGCCAGAGCGTTGGCGACGTTAAACCGTCCGATGAGTTTGAGACGGAAAGTTCTGCCGTCAAATTTATATTCCGTGCCGTCGGGCAGCGGTCTGATATGGTCGGCCGAAAAGTCGGCGCTCCGGCCTTCAATCGAAAATGTCAGATTGGTTTTGTCCGGGCTGCGGATATCAGCACAGGCTTCGCAGTCGGCATTGACAACGACACCGCCGCGGGCGCGCCGTGCGAAGTCGGCAAAAAGCTTACGGAGTTCTTCAACCGGTTTGTGGTCGAGGGTAATGTTGTTGATAAGCGCGACATATGGGTGATATTTTTCAATTGAACCGTCGCTTTCGTCGGCTTCGATGACGCAAATGTCTCCCTGATTGTAAATGATGTTGGGAATGCCTTTGCGGCCGGTATAGTTCAGCAGCAGGCCGCCGTTGATGACGCAGGGTTTTTTACCGAGCGTGTCGAGGATGTAGCCGATCATGGCGGTTGTGGTGGTTTTGCCGCTGGTGCCGCCGACGGCTATGTTATAGGGGTACTGGTGAAAAATTTCGGCCAGCAGGTCGGAACGTTTTTTTATCGGAATGTTTTTTTCCAGTGCTGCCTTGACGTCGGGAATGCTGTCTTCGACCGCGGTAGAGACGTAGAGCGTTTCGAGGTTATCGGCAACAGCGGAACCGTCCTGCGGTTTGATAACAATGCCGATTTCCTCAAGAGCCTTTTTGTTGGCTTCGTCTTTTCCCTGATCGAAACTGCGGTCGGAACCGTAAACTTCGTTTCCGCGCAGTTTCAGTATTTGGGCGAGGGCGCTCATGCCGCTGCCCGAGATTCCGCAAAAACTTACTTTAGTCATTAAATCGTCCTTATCATTACAGTGCGTTAAGCGTTTCGGCTTCGCGTTCTTTCATTAGTTTAAGATTTTTGTAGTCGATGGTAATGTAGCTTTGGCCGTTGCCGTCAACATTGACGCCGAGAGCAGCGCCGACAATGCCGTTTTCAAAAGTGGCATAAAGTTCGGCGTCGCCGTTTTGCAGCTCTTTCAGAAAATCGGGATTGCCAATCGGCTGTTTCTTTTCTTCGGTTACGGTTTGGGGTTTGCCGCGGGCGTCGGTTACGGTTTTGTCAACGTTGACGACATTCGGGGTATAAAATTCCTGAGCATGGCCGTATTTCTGTGACAGAAGTTTGAAATAACCGCGGTACATTTTCAATACGCCGGAAGCGGCTGCATCGTCTTTGATAAATTTGCCGTAGGCGATGATTCGCCACAGACGGTTGTCGATGCCGAAAGTCAGCATGACGTCGCGGAAGTCGTGCAGGCTGTTGGGAAGATGTCCGGCAATGTAGTTGTTCATGTAATCCTTTTCGCCGGCGGGTGTCAGGGTAACGCCCAGATTTTCAATTTCTTTGGCCGAAGCCCCCCAGACAAGACCGAAAGGCGCAGAGCCGTATTCAGGCTGAGCCGGTTCCGTCACAGCCGGTTCGGCTGTCGCAGCCGGCTTTTGGGCTGCGTCGCGGTTGGGCAGGCGGACGACCTTGTTGTCTTTCATTTTCAGAATTTTGGGCTTTGAGTCCAGCATTCGCCGGGCATTTTCGATAGCGATGTCTTCGTTTTCGGCGGCGATGACCTCGTCGGTTACCAGCAGGTTTTGGTAAAAATCGCCCGCGTCTTCCGCGGCATTGGCCGCCGCCGGACACAGCAAAGCCAGACTGAGGAGGCAGAAAACTTTTTTCATAACTTTGTTCCTTAATAAAACAAGAAAAAAATTGAACAGCGTTCAAAATTATTCTAAGATAAAACCTATATTAAGCTTAATTTACGAATATTTTATTAAACAATATAAGATTGACATGACAAAAGACAATATCCGCGAATATCTGATTGCCAAGGGGCGCGGCCTTGTGACGGCACAGGGCGCGGCGTTTCTGACCGCGCGCAAGCTGGCCGAGGCGTCGGGCTGTTCGGTGGGAACCATTTATAACCAGTTTGCCAATATGGACAATTTCATCATGGCCGAAAATTTGCAGACGCTGGACGAGTTGGCGGCCTGCCTGAGAAAACTGCAGCCGGACAGCAGCGCCTACAAAACCCTCAACCGCTATCTGGACGGCTTTGTGCGTTTTGTGCTGGGCAACCGCAATTTATGGTTTATGCTGTATAACTTTCATTTGCAGGCCGGTGCCGGCAAACTGCCGCGGGCGTACCTGCGCCGGCTGGTCGGCGTGATTGAAATCTGGCGTCCGGCGTTTGAAGACGTTTTTTGCGACATTCGGCCGCGGGAGAGGCGCCTGTCAATGCAGGTGCTGTGGCTGTCGCTGTTTTCGGTAAGTTCGTTTCTGACGACGAGGGTGCTTGACAATATGGGCGGCGTCAGCAAGAAAACCATCTGTAAGCTTCTTCTTAACACTTATCTGGCCGGTTTGACCGCTCTCAAAAAGGATTGATGAAATGGATATTGCTTGGCATTTGTATTATAAAATTCTCAGCTTTTTTAATAATCCGCAGTTTTTGCAAAGTTTTTTCGACAACCGCTTTTATCTGATTTTGCTGGTTGTGGTGTTGATGCGCTTTAAATATACGACCTATCGCAGCATGTGGATGAGCGCGCTTGTCAATATTCCGGGAACGTTTCTGCACGAACTGATGCATTTTCTGGTCGGTGCGCTGTTTAATGCCAAGCCCTGCAATTTTACCCTGTTTCCGAAGAAAAACGAAAACGGCGATTATGTGATGGGAAGCGTCGGTTTTCGGAACATTGCCTATTATAATGCCATTCCGGCGGCAATGGCGCCGTTTTTGCTGCTGCCTATCGGCTTTTACCTCAATCGGCACATGCTGCCGTTTATGCAGCCGACGTTTGCAAACTATGTCCTGTATGTTCTGTTGCAGACGATTATTGTCGAAAACGCCATTCCATCTTCGGTTGATTTTAAGGTGGCTGGCATGTATTTTCGCGGCGTTGTCATGTATCTGGCTGTCGGAATTTTATTCCTGCTGTATATTTAATTATTTACGCTCCAATGTGCTGACGATTTCTTCGGTAACTTTTTTGGCATCGCCATAAAGCATAATGGTGTTGTCAGCAAAGAACAGCGGGTTTTCGACGCCGGAGTAGCCGCTGGCCAACGAGCGTTTGACGAAGAAAACGGTTTTGGCTTTTTCAACTTCGAGAATCGGCATGCCGTAAATCGGTGCGTTCGGATCGGTTCGGGCCAGCGGGTTGGTAATATCGTTGGCGCCGATGACATAGGCGACGTCGGCCGTTGCAAATTCCCGGTTGATTTCGTCCAGTTCATAGACGTCTTCGTAAGGCACGTTAGCCTCGGCGAGCAGAACATTCATGTGGCCGGGCATGCGTCCGGCAACCGGATGGATGGCGAATTTTACCTCGACGTCATAAAGCGTGCGGAGGTCCTGCGCCATTTCTTTCAGAATATGCTGCGCCTGAGCGACGGCCATGCCGTAACCGGGAACGATGATGACCTTGGCGGCGTTTTCCATGATAAAGGCGGCGTCCTGCGGGTTACCGGCCTTAGCGACTTTATCGTGTCCTTCGTCGGAAGACGTTTTGGCGGTTTCGGCGCCAAAGCCGCCGAGCATGACGCTGCTCAACGAACGGTTCATGGCTTTGGTCATGATGTAAGAAAGAATTGCGCCGCTGGCGCCGACAATGGCACCGACGATAATCAGCAGAACATTGTTGAGCGAGAAGCCGATGCCGACGGCCGCCCAGCCGGAGTAAGCATTTAGAACCGATATAACGACAGGCATGTCGGCACCGCCGATGGGCAGAACGAGGAGAAAGCCGAGCAGAACGGACAAGCCGGCCAGAATATAGAAAAGTTCGTGTTTGCCGCTGAAAATAAAGAGCACGCAGAGTGCGACGACGGACAGGCCGAGAACAAGGTTCAGCAATTGTTGTCCGGGGAAGACGACGGCTTTTGGCGACATCAGTCCCTGAAGTTTGGCAAAGGCAATAACCGAACCGGAAAATGCTACGGCGCCGATGAGCAGGCCGAGCGACGTTTCAAGATAAGTCCGTGAACCGGAAACGATTTCGGCGGCCGCGATGAAAACGGAAGACAAGCCGCCGAGGCCGTTGAATGCGGCAATCATCTGGGGCAGCGCGGTCATTTTCACTTTCAGGGCAAACCAGACGCCGATGACGCCGCCCAGAGCAATGGCGCCAAGCATCCAGGCATATTCGCTTACAGTCGGCGAGTAAACGGTAACCGATATTGCAACGGCCATGCCAAGCATGCCAAGAATATTGCCGCGCCGGGCAGTGTCGGGCGAAGCCAGACCGCGAATCGACAAGATGAACAGAATGCTGGAAAGCAGGTAAGCTGCGGAAACATAAGCGGCGGTCATTATTTTTTCTCCCCGGGACGACGGTTTTTCTTCTTGAACATTTCGAGCATGCGCTGTGATACGGCGAAACCGCCGAAAATGTTGATTGAGGCTAAGACGACGGCAATCAGGCCGAGAATTTTGTGCGAACTCATTTCCGGCGTGCCGGCCGTGATCAGTGCGCCGACAATGACGACACCCGAAATGGCGTTGGAAACGCTCATCAGCGGCGAATGCAGAGCCGGCGTAACACCCCAAACGACAAAGTAACCGACGAAACAGGCCAGAACCAGTATGGTAAACAGCATCCAGATGTCAATCATTTGAGCGCTCCTGTCAGTTGTCCGTCTTTGCAGATGCAGGTCTTAGCAACGAGTTCGTCTGCAAAGTCGAAAGTTATGTTTTGGGTTTCGGGGTTGTACATGGCATTTAGAAAATTGAAAACATTTCTGGCAAACAACGTGCTGGCCGAGGCAGGAACGCCGGCGGCAAGATTGGAATCGCCGATGACGGTAATGCCGCCGATACGGACGGTTTGGTTGTCTTGGGAACCCTCGACGTTTCCGCCCGCCGCCGCGGCCATGTCGACGACGACCGAACCTTCGGGCATGTTGCGGAGCATTTCCGCGCTAATCAGCCGCGGCGCCGGTTTGCCGGGAATCAGCGCGGTCGTGACGGCGAGATCGGTTTTGGCGAGTTGTTCGGCCACGGCTTTCTGCTGGCGTTTTTGATAGGCGGCGGAGGTTTCTCCGGCGTAACCGCCGTTGTCTTCGAAATTTTCCTCATTTTCGACGTCGACGAAACGGGCGCCGAGAGATTCAACCTGTTCCTTAACCGACGGTCGGACGTCCGCGGCATATACCTGCGCGCCGAGACGTTTGGCTGTGGCAATGGCCTGAAGTCCGGCAACGCCGGCGCCTAAAATCAGAACTCTGGCCGGCGGTACAGTGCCGGCGGCGGTCATCATCATCGGCAAAGCCCTGTCAAGCATATTGACGCCTTTCAACACGGCCTTGTAACCGGCCAGATTGCTTTGTGATGTTAAGATGTCCATGCTTTGGGCGCGGGAAATGCGCGGTATCAGTTCCAAGGCAAAACAGGTTGTCTGCCGGGCGGCGAAAACGGCGGCGCGTTCACGGTTGTCAAGCGCCTGAAAGTTGGCAACGATTGTCTGGCCGGGGAAAAGGTACGCATCTTCTTCCGGCTGCGGCGCCCAGATTTTAAGAATTAAACCGGCACCTTTCCAAAGCGCGGCCGTATCTGCGACAATTTCGGCTCCGGCCTGCCGATAGGTTTCGTCAGGGAACCCGGACAGCCGGCCGGCGTTTTGCTCAACGCGCACGGCAAAGCCGAGGGAAACGTATCGGCGAACGGTTTCCGGCGTTGCGGCAACACGGGTTTCTCCGTTGCGGCGTTCCCGGGGAATGGAAATAATCATTATGGTCTCCGTTGTTTTTAACGATATTGAAAGCTTATCTTACTATATAGGTTTTAGACAAACTGTTTTAAACTCATTCACAGGGAAAGATGCGAAATGGCCGGTTATTGGAATTTGTTTTGGACGTTTTTCCGCGTCGGACTGTTTACGTTCGGCGGCGGTGCGGCAATGCTGCCGCTGCTTCGTGCCGAGGTGGCGGAAAAGAACCGGTGGGTAACCGATGAAGAACTGCTGGACTATTATTCTATCGGGCAATGCACGCCGGGAATTATTGCCATTAATACCGCGACTTTTGTCGGTTATAAGCTGCGCGGCGTGATCGGAGCGGTGCTGACGACTTTTGGCGTGGTGGCGCCCTCGATAATAATCATTACGCTGATTGCTGCGGTTTTGCAGAATTTTATGTATGATTCTCATGTGACGCAGGCTTTTGCCGGAATTCGAATCGTGGTCGTGGCGCTGGTGGCGGAAGCTGTCGTTGAACTTTGGAAGAAAGGCGTTCATGGCCGAATCGGTCTGGCTGTTTTCGTGTTGAGCCTTTTCCTGCTGGTTTTTCTGCATTTTAGTCCGATTGCCGTTATTTTGACAGCTTCGGTAATCGGGCCGGCTTATTTAAAATGGGTGCGCAAATGATTTATCTGGTTTTGTTTTGGGAGTTTTGCAAAATCGGGCTGCTGGCTATCGGTGGCGGTTTGGTAACCATACCCTTTCTGATGGAACTGACCGATAAATATGACTGGTTCAGCAAACAGCAGCTGGCCGATATGATTGCGGTTTCCGAATCGACGCCGGGTCCCATAGGGGTTAATATGGCAACATATGGTGGTTTTAACGCCGCGGGCATCTGGGGCGGTTTGGCGGCGACTTTGGGGTTGGTGTTTCCGTCTCTGGTCGTTATTGTTCTTATCAGCAAATATGTAATGAAGTATCAGAGCTGTCTGACTTTTCAGAATATTCTGCTCGGCATTCGTCCGGCGGTTCTGGCGCTGATTTTATATGCAGGTTATATTCTGGCCGAGCTGGCGATAACCGACATTAAAACCGGCGTCATCGCTTTGGCGTCGTTTGCCGTTGTGCACCGCTGGCACAAGCTGCATCCGGTCATTTTCATTCTGGGCGGCGCGGCCGCGGGAATTGTGTTTCGGCTGTAAAAAAAGCCTCTTCTGTGATCCGCCTGATTGGAAATTGGGCGGGCAAAAAATTCCTGAAAATTGCGATAACAATTTTCAGGATAATTTTTAATATTGAAGTGATCAGAGAGGAAAGACGAATAAAGCGACGAATTTAAGGAAAAACGAGTGTGTATTATTCGAATCGTTTTTTCAGCAAATCAAACACGTTTTTAATTTGTTTGCGAATTTCCGGCTGATTATCACAATGTGTTGCAGCGGGTTCGATAATAAGAGTGGAGTTTTTCCATTTTTTATGCAAATAACGGGCCTGTTCAACTAAACAATCACTGTCCTGTTCACCATGAATAATAACACCGCTAATGTTGTTTGCATCAAGTTCCGACAGTTTCTGCTCCCAAAACGAATCTTTAAAAAAGTAGTGTTGGACGCTGTAATGCAGAAAAATACGATTGGCAAGTAAATTATCGTTTGTTTCCGGTATTGTCGGGGCATTCGTTTCATTGGTAGCTAAAATGCCAAAATAGTGCGTCATACGTCCACTGTAAAGAAGTGCTGTTGCCGTATCCTGTGAAAAAACTTTTTCATAAAATTGCTCGTTAAGCGGCTTAGGAGCAGTCAGACCTTCACTGAACTGTTGCCATTGTAAAGGATATTTTGTTTTTGATTGCTCAAACGTCCATGTTTCGTCTGTATTACGTCCTAAAAAAATGCTACGCAATATCATAAACAGGCAATTTTGAGGATATTTCAACGCATACATCAAGCTGAGAACTGTTCCCCATGAACGACCGAAAATGATGCATTTGTCAAGCTTTTCTGCTTGGCGGATTTTTTCAATATCGTTCACGAGATGCTCGGTGGTATTAGCGCGCAATTCACCTTTGGGAGTACTTTGTCCGCAACCGCGTTGATCAATCGTAAACAAATGGAAAAAGTTTAGATCAATCAGTTCAATTATCTGATAGTTAATGCTCCCTCCCGGTCCGCCATGTAACATTAATACGGGAATCCCTTGCGGATTGCCGTATTCGCGATATGCCACGGTATGGATTTCATCAACCTTTATATATTTCTGTATAACTTTTTCAGACATAGCTTCCCTAGATAACAAGAAAAACCTCAAATGTAAACTATTTTCTTGACTTTAAAAAAAGAATACATAAAGTCAGACTGTTTTAAACTATATAATTATATATAAATTAAACTTTTACAATTATGAAACAGATTTCTATTCCTCTCGGTACGTTGGATATATTCGGCTCCGAGTTTGAAAAGCGTGATTTTGTTGTTCAGTGTTTGAAAAAAGTGTACATGGCTTTTGGTTATGATCCTTTGCAGACGCCGGCAATAGAGTTTGCAGAAGTTTTTACCGGGCATCATGGTGAAGGAGAAAAACTTTTGTTTCGTTTCAAAGATGCACAAGGCAAAGACTTAGTGCTTCGCTATGACATGACAGTGCCGTTTGCGCGTTTTGCCGCGGTTCATCCCGAATTACCTCGCCCTATCAAGCGTTATCAGATGCAGATGGCTTATCGAGATGATGCTGTGGATAAAGGGCATTTCCGCGAATTTATGCAGTGTGACGGTGATATCATCGGTTCAACGTTACTTACAGCTGATGCTGATGTAATTAACTTAGCAGTAGCGGGTTTGAGTGCTGTGGGCTTTACTGAGTTTGTTATTCGTATTAACCATCGCAATATCATCAAGGGTATTGCAGAAGAACTCGGCTATAAAGACAAGGAAGGCGTATTACGCATTCAGCGTGCACTTGATTGCGCTGACAAGTTTGGCAAATCACAGGCTTCAGTGTCTGATTTTGCACAGAAGTTGCGTTCTCGCGGCTTTACTGATGCAGAAATCGAAAAGATTAATGGCTTGGTATTTGATTCCTTTGATGTTGAACACCCGGAAATGTTGCTTGAGCGCACTAATCACAATAGCTATGTTGCACATGGCTTGGCTGAGTTGGGTGAGATTACAAGTTATTTGCCGCGAGATGTTTTGCATCATTGTGTCTTAGACTTAACTTTAGCACGTGGTGCAGACTATTACACCGGTTTTATTCTTGAAGGAATCATTCCTGGTTCAGGTGTGGGAGCTGTGCTTGGTGGCGGTCGCTATGATGATTTGGTCAAGAGTTGTGGTGGTACAGATGCTGGTTGTGTAGGGATGGCTTTTGGTTTAGATCGTATTTGCGTTGCGATGGCTGATGCTAATATGTTCACTAAAACTCTTAATCCGAAGATTTTGCTTTGTGGTCGCAGATCCTATGCAACAAAAGATTTATTCTTGCGAGCCAATATTTTACGGGCGGCTGGTGTAAATTGTGATCTGTGCTTTGAATTTGATGATAAAGAGGCCGCGCTTTCGTATGCTCATGCACGTCATTTTAGCGGTTTTGTCTGGGATGATGAATTCGTTGGGATCGGATTAATGTCTGAAGATCTTCGAAGCAAAGTCATGCCTGTGTTGATGAAGTATTAAATAAAAAGGAGGTCTCAATTGAGATCTCCTTTTTATTTTACATTTAGGAGAAGATACTTTATAACTAATCCTATAATTAATATATATAGGATGGTAATATGAAAATGAATACATTGCCAGTAAGAGGCACTAAAGATTATTTACCGAATGAAGTTGAAATTCGTGATTATCTGCGCATGAAAATTGAAAGCACCTATAAAAGTTTTGGTTTTAATAAAATCAATACTCCAATGATGGAAGATATTGATCGTCTAAATAAAAGCGATGGCGGTGAAAATTTGGCAATGATTTTCAAAATATTAAAGCGAGGACAAAAGCTTGATTTATCAAAAACTAACTTATCCGAAAGTGATTTAGTGGACAGCGGTTTGCGCTATGATTTAACCCTGCCATTGTCACGTTATTTTGCCAACAATAAACATCTGCTCTCAATGCCATTTAAGGCATTGCAAATTGACAAAGTTTTTCGTGCCGAAAGACCGCAGAAAGGTCGTCTACGCGAATTTTATCAATGTGATATTGATATTATTGGTGATGCTTCGATTGTTGCCGAAATGGAATTAATTGCTGCAACAACGGCTGCATTGGAAGCTATTGGTTTTACGGGTTTTACGGTGCGGATTAATGATCGTCGTATTTTGACAGATATGATTTTAGCTGCTGGTTTTGCATTAGAAGATATTGATTCTGTATGTATCAGTTTTGATAAGCTTGATAAAGTTGGACTCGATGGAGTAAAAGCTGAACTTTTAGAAAAGAAATATGTGCCTGAGGTCGTAGAAAAATTTATAGATATTTTGAGTGTAACTGATACTTTGTCTGCCGCAGAAAAATATTGCACCAATGCTATGGTTATATCTGACTTGAAACAGGTTTTGGACTTTACCAATCAAATTGCAAACGGAAAATTTGCTGCAATTTATGATAAATCTTTGGTACGTGGTATGGGATATTATACCGGTATGGTATTTGAAATTGTCAGCCCCAAGTTTGGCTCGTCAGTGGCTGGAGGAGGGCGTTATAATGATATGATTGGTAAGTTTTTAGGAGAATCTGTGCCTGCAGTAGGATTTTCTATTGGTTTTGAGCGTATTTCTGCGATTTTATTGTCTGAAGGTTTTGTTCCGCCAGCAAAGGAAAAAGTAGTATTAGCATATATGGCAGAAACCCCTTTTGCTGATGTGGTCACAAAGGCTAACCACCTGCAAAAACAAGGAAAGATTGTAACAATTCTCAAGCGTTCGAAAAAATTCGGCAAGCAACTTGATATGCTGGTAGCAGATGGTGCGAAATCTCTGATTAGTGTAGAAGATGGCTCTGTTAAGGCATTAAGTTAAAATTATCGGTTCGTGAAATGCAGGCTAAATATCTTTGGTTTAGGTGCTTAGGGCGTATACTAAAGATTTTGACAGGTACAATTCCAACTGAGCCGATGACAATTTGATATCTAAATGCGGCGAAACTAACCATACCACAAGGAGAAAATTTACTGTATAAAAAAACTTTGTATGATCTGCCTCCCGGAGATTGAACAGATAAAATTCCGGGAGACAGATCATGGCCGAAAGCTTTTTAGCTAGATTTCCAAGGCTTTGCGGTAGGTTTCCAGGAGAAGTTCCTTTTCGTCGCGGTCGGCGGCGTCCATTTTGCGGAGTTTGAGAATTTCTCGCATGACCTTTACGTCGAAGCCGGCGGATTTGGCTTCGGCAAAAATGTCACGGATGTCTCCGGCGATGGCTTTTTTTTCTTCTTCCAAGCGTTCAATGCGTTCAATCAGGGAACGCAGTCTGTCTACGGCAATGCCGCCAACTTCAGTCATTTTCTTTCTCCTGTTAATAAAATTAATTGCATTGAAACTAGCAAAATCTCCGCTTTTTGACAAGTAATAATTTGTTCAAATCTTATTTAAAAGTAATATCTTTTTTAATATATCTTTGCTATTATCCGGCTCATAAAAAAGCTTAATAGATAAGGAAACAAAAAATGCCACAGAAAACACATACGAAAATTTTGGCGACAATCGGTCCGTCTTCGGCTTCCAAAGAACAAATCGAAAAGTTAATCGATGCGGGCTGCGATGCTTTCCGCTTCAACTTCAGCCATGGCACTCATGCCGAGCACAAAGAGCGTTTTGAAATCGTGCGCAAGCTTTCCAAGGAAAAGAACCGCCATATTACTCTGGTGGCGGACATGCAGGGGCCGAAGCTGCGCGTCGGCGAGTTTCGCGACGGCAGCGTTATGCTGAAAGAGGGGCAGAAATTTGTGCTGGACATGGAGCATGAACCGGGAGACGAAAGCCGTGTCGAACTGCCGCACAAGGAAATTTTCGAAGCGCTGAAAGCCGGCGAAAAGCTGTTGCTGAACGACGGCAATATTGCGCTGCTGGTTAAGGAATGCGGCAAAAACCGCGCCGTGACCGAAGTCTTGGTCGGCGGTCCGCTTTCCGGGCATAAGGGTGTCAATCTGCCCAACATAAAGCTGCCGATTTCAGCGATTACCGAAAAAGATCGCAATGATTTGGAATTTGCGTTGAAGCTCGGCTTTGACTGGATAAGCCTTTCTTTTGTGCAGTCGGCCAACGATGTGCGCGAAGCCCGCGAACTTATCGGTGACCGGGCTTGGATTATTTCCAAGCTTGAGAAGCCGAGCGCGATTGACGATTTGGAAGAGATTATCAAGCTTTCCGACGGTATTATGGTTGCCCGCGGCGATTTGGGCGTTGAATGTCCGCTGCCGACGGTGCCGGTTTTGCAAAAGCGAATCGTCACGGCTTGTCGCAAATATGCGCGTCCGGTCATTATTGCGACCCAGATGCTGGAATCGATGATTAAGGCGCCGACCCCGACCCGTGCCGAGGTTTCGGATGTGGCAACCGCGGTTTATGACGGTGCCGATACGGTTATGCTCTCGGCAGAAACGGCGGCCGGCGCATATCCGGTTGAAGCGGTCAAAATGATGAATTCGGTCATTACGCAGGTTGAGTCCGACCCGTTGTTTTTTAAGCTGATGGAAAATTCGCGTTTGAACAACTGCTGTTCGGGCGAAGCGGATTCGATTACTTTTGCGGCCAGCGACATTTCGTCTATTTTGAAGAAGGTCGCCTGTATCGTAACCTATACGTCTTCGGGACTGACGACGTTTTTGACCGCGCGCGAGCGTCCGAATCTGCCGATATTGGCGATTACGTCCGAACCGAAGGTTGCCGACCGTTTGGGAATTGTCTGGGGAGCCAAGAGCTTTGTGAACAAAGAGAGTTTCAAAAGCTTTGACAAGATTGAGGATATTGCGGTTAAAATCGCGGTGGAAAACGGTTTTGCCCGGTCCGGCGACCATATTATCATCACGGCCGGTTTTCCGCTCGGCAAAAAAGGGCGTACAAACATGCTGCATACGGTTTATGTGGAATAAGAGACCAAGTTGTCTTTGCAGAAAAAGCGCCGAATTCGGCGCTTTTTGTCTGGCAGCGGCAAAAAGGGTTTTCATACTTGTATGTCGGTTAGGTGCCGCATAAAAAAACCTGCTTGATTCAAGCAGGTTTTTAACTTTTCAAAAATCTCATCCGAATTAACCCTGGCGAGCCTTCAGCTTCGGGTTCTTCTTGTTGATGACATAGACGCGGCCTTTGCGGCGGACAATCTTGCAGTCCTTATCGCGTACTTTTTTTGATTTTAAAGAGCTATAAATTTTCATTTTAAACAATCCTTTTATCTTTGACTTGTCCGCAAAATATGCTAAATGATACTAAATGTCAATGAGAAAATTGCTGGATAGTGAGGAAAAAGTGAAATATTCGGGCTTTTGGGCGGTTATCGGCATGTTCTGGGCGTTTTCGGCGCAGGCGCAGATGCCTTATCTGGACGAAGTGAAGGCGCTGGGAGCCGTGGCCGGGCAGGGAATGGCCTGCGGCGCTTCCAAATACGACACTTTCGAACTGCTGGCCCGGGCGATTCTCATTTCCAAGGCCCCGAGCGACAAAATGCAGTCGGAAGCGGTTTATACCTATAACGAGGCTAAAGCCAACGCTTATATCTCCAAGCAGATGGACGGTTTTTTCGAATGTGACGTGATTAACCGCCGTTTTGACAATCAGGACATTTTCAAAGCCACGCTTTACAGGGACGGAACGATTAAAATGCCGGACGGTACGCTGGTAACGCCGCGGCAGCCCTATGACGCGACCTTGGTTTACAATAAGGACGCGGATGTTGACGCCGAAGCGATTTATAACGGCGGCGGCCGGCAGAATGTCGGCGAAATCAGAATAAAACAGGAGGGAAGCTCGTCGGAAGTCAAAGCCGTTTATCAGCCGTCGTCGGCTGAAATTGCCGCGCCGGCAGCCGTTTCGGAACGTCCGGCTGAGGTACGCCGGACGGAACCGGCGGAGGACGCCGGTATCGGCCATATTAAAAGCCGGTGGAAAACTAATCGTTAAACCAACCCCGGTCAGCCAGAAAAGAATAAAAACCGCCGCTGTCGAAAGATACGGCGCGTTTTTGGTCACGGTTGTCAAGCAGCCGTAAAATCCGGCGGCGGGTTTTTTCGGAAGGGCACCAGTTTTCGATCAGGGGCATATTGTCGGGGCCGCGTCGGCCGGTGCGTCTTTCGACGAGCTGGGAAAAACGGCGTTTTTCTTCGTTCAGGCGGTCGTTGTCCGCGCCTTCGGCACGGCTGAATTCGATAATGTCTTCCGGCGGAAAGCCGGAGCAGGCACCCGAAATGACCGCGACATAGCTTCTGACCCGAGAGGGCGAAACGCGGGCTTCTTTCAGTTCGGGATTGAGGTCAACCAGTTCCTGATACATTCTGCGGACGGCAAAAAGACTTTGCGGCTTGGTTTTCTGCAAGTCGGCGGCCAGAGTGTCGGTGCCCGGATTCATTCCGCGTTCGATGACTTCGTATATACGCATCGGCTTCATAAGCGCTTCGTATTCAAGCGGGTTCATGTCTTCGGGAAATTTGTAATTGTGATAAATGCCCCGCAGTCCGGAGGCCTTTTCAAAGCGTTTGACCGGCGAATAGTTCCGGTAGTCCAGACAGGCATAAAGCGCCGCCAGTTCGTTTCGGCGTTCTTCGGGAACGGCAGCATAGATTTCCTTTTGAACGGCCAGGCTTTGTTCTTTTCTGAAAGGACGGCGGTTTTCCATGTTTTTCTCCGTGGCTGTAAAGGTAATTATAGATTGAAAATATTAAGATTGCAACTTGATAAATTTCCGTTATACTCGGGGCAAACATTTAATTTCAGGAGTATAAAATGGCATCATATCAGTATATTTTCGTTATGCAGAATTTAACCAAGGTTTTTCCGGGCGGCAGGGAACTGTTCAAGGGAATTACGCTGTCGTTTCTGCCGGGCGCCAAAATCGGCGTGCTGGGCGTGAACGGCGCCGGTAAATCTACATTGCTGAAAATTATGGCCGGTGTGGACAAGGAGTTTAACGGCGAGGCCTGGGCGGCCGACGGCGTTAAGGTCGGTTATCTGGAGCAGGAGCCGAAACTGGATCCAAACAAAAACGTTATGGAAAACATTATGGACGGACTGGGCGAAACCCGTGACCTGCTGAAACGTTTTGAGGAAGTTTCTGCCAAGTTTGCCGAGCCGATGAGCGATGACGAAATGAATGCCCTGATAGAAGAGCAGGCCGCTTTGTCGGAAAAAATCGATGCCTGTGACGGTTGGAATTTTGAACGAACCATTCAGATTGCAATGGACGCTTTGCGTTGTCCGCCGGCCGATGCCGACGTTACCAAACTTTCCGGAGGCGAAAAACGCCGCGTGGCTCTGTGCCGTCTGCTGTTGCAGAAACCTGACATGCTGCTTTTGGACGAGCCGACCAACCATTTGGACGCCGAATCGGTGGCCTGGCTGGAAAATCATCTTAAAGAATATAAGGGAACCGTGGTTATGGTTACGCACGACCGCTACTTCCTGGACAATGTTACCGGCTGGATATTGGAGCTTGACCGCGGTCAGGGCATTCCTTATGAGGGGAATTATTCGTCCTGGCTGGAACAGAAGCAGAAACGTTTGGAACAGGAAGCCCGTGAGGAAACCGCGCGTCAGAAAACGCTGGCCAACGAGCTGGAATGGATTCACAAAAATCCGAAAGCGCGTCAGGCGAAGTCCAAAGCGCGCATCAATGCCTATGACGAGTTGCTGAACGCGGCGACCAAAGACAAAATCACGCAGGCGCACATCAATATTCCGATGACCGACAGGCTCGGCGATTTGGTTATTGAAGCCAACAACATTTCCAAAGGTTATGGCGACCGTCTGCTGATTGATAATCTGTCCTTCAAGATTCCGAAGGGTGCGATTGTCGGTATTATCGGTCCGAACGGCGCCGGCAAGACCACTTTGTTCCGCATGATTACCGGTCAGGAAAAACCGGATGCCGGCGAAATCAGAATCGGCGAGACGGTTGACCTCGGTTATGTCGATCAGAGCCGCGACGAGCTGGATCCGAACAAAAACGTCTGGGAGGAAATTTCTGACGGTCTGGACATGATACAGCTCGGCAAAAAGGAAATGCCGTCGCGCGCTTATGTCGGACAGTTCAATTTTAAGGGCGGCGACCAACAGAAAAAAGTCGGGCAGCTTTCCGGCGGCGAACGCAACCGCGTACATTTGGCCAAAATGCTTAAAAAAGGCGCCAATGTCATTCTGCTGGACGAGCCGACCAATGATCTTGACGTCGATACGCTGCGTTCTCTGGAAGAAGGCATTATGGAATATCCGGGCTGCGTGCTGGTTACGTCCCATGACCGCTGGTTCCTGGACCGTCTGGCAACACATATTCTTGCTTATGAGGGCGACAGTCAGGTCGTATGGTTTGAAGGAAACTTTGAGGAATACGAAAAAGACAAGAAACGCCGTCTCGGCGACGATGCCCTGGTACCGCATGCCATTAAGTACAGGAAACTTACCCGCTAGGGAAACCCTCGTATAACGGGGAAATGATACAGGATTAGCAGGTAAAATAAATCCTTATTATTTTCCCCGTTCTCCGAGGTTTTTTATTTGGTATTTTAAAATTTAAAACTTTTTGTCAGTTTAAACTCTTTGACGGCGGATTATATGATTCTTCGGTTTCGGTCTTTGGGGCGGAACGATTTAACACTTGTGTTTAATAATTTGCGAGGAATCTACAATGCTAAGAGGTACGGTTAAGTGGTTTAACAACAAAAAAGGTTATGGTTTTATTAATCCCGACGGCGAAGAAAAAGACGTGTTTGTTCATATTACGGCATTGGAAAAGTCCGGACTGCGCAGTTTGTCCGAAGGTTCGCGGGTCAATTTTGACATTTATGACGACCGCGGCCGCAAGGCTGCCGGCAACATTACCCTTTTGAATTAACTGTTCGGATGGGTAAGACAAACCCCGCTTTGAGCGGGGTTTTATTTATATTCCCATTCTTCGTAGGCCTGCCTGCGGCGGTATTCGGGATTAAACTGCAGCGTCTTCTGATAAGCGGAGAAGAAGCGGGTGCATTTTTCCAGAGCCTGTGCGGCCTTGTTGTCATTGCCGATTTGAGAATGAATGCCGTATAATGCGTTGTAAGTCTGGTTCTTTGCCAAAAAGCGCTGGCTGCGGCTCCAGCCGCTGTTGTCTATCAGGTAGATTTTTTCTTCGTTAAGGCGGATTTTTTCTGCGGCGGATTTTATTTTTTTCAGTTCTTCGTTAATGGTTCGAATACCTTCCGTACTGATTTGCCTTTTGATTTCTTCGGCATAGTTTGGAGCCGGCAGCGGATTCTTTTTGTTTTTGAGCATACGGTTGAGCAAGCGCACTTTGTCGACGGCCTTGGGGTGTTCGTTCAGTTTGTAGCGAAAATGCTCATAACCGCCGAGATGGTAAATTTGTTCCATTTTGCGGATGGCAAACCAGAGGTTTTTGTTGTCCAGACAGGGGAGCGTACGGTCCAATTGTCCGATGACTGCACCTGCCTGCCGGCAATTGTAGTTGTGAATGTCGCGGATATGGCGAAAAGTGCTTTCTATTCTCAGCATTTCGCCGACGACCGGAGGCGTGACCTTATTGGCAATGCGCGAATCGATAATCTGCCTGAGTTCTGAGATGGAGAGTTTCGCGGTTTCCGGGGGCAGGCCGGCAGTTTGAACAATGTCCCGGCGGGATTCGTAAAAGCGGTATTCGCGGCACAGTGCGGCCGTACGGTTAAGGATGAGTTTGTCCTGCATGCTGTATTCGGCCATTGTTCCGTTCCTGTTCAGAAAAGACTATGACCTTATCTTAGTTTATATTTTCTTAAAAAGCAACATTTTTGTATAAAATTTGTCCATTAGGCTAAGTCCTTGACCATACGGGCAAAAGTGATGCCCTGATCTTCGAAGATTTCGCCTTCCTGACGATAGCCCATTTTTTCGTAAAAGTTGACGACCGAGAGCATGGCATGCATGACAAGGCGTGAATAGCCGGCTTCTCTGGCGCGTTTTTCGGCGTATTTTACCATTTCGCGGCCAATGCCTTCGCCCTGATAACGGTTGTCGACAGCAACCTGCATCATGCGGATTTCTTCGTTGTTGACCGGTGCCAGAATCAGTCCGCCGACCAAGGCGTCGTCCAGGCTTTCGATGCAGCCGATGTGAAGATAGCCGGCTTCCTTGTCGCGGTGCATGTCCAGAAATTTGAGACCCAGCGGCTCGAGAAGGACTTTGTAGCGGAGTTCGACCAAGTCGTCATAGCGGGAAGATCCGAACGGAATGTCAATCATTTTTTTCATGGCGCCCTCCTTAGCTGGTTTCTTCCTATTATAAGCACAAATTGATAATTCAATCAATATTATATTGCTTAATCCGAGATTTTCATTTATCTATTACTCAAGAAAAATTTTTAAACGGAAACAGTAAAAAAGATGACAACCGATTTGAATTTAATCAGAAACTTTGCCATTATTGCCCATATTGACCATGGAAAGTCGACGCTGGCGGACCGCATGATTGAATACTGCGGCGGACTTGAACGCCGCGAAATGACCGAGCAGGTGCTGGACTCCATGGACATCGAAAAAGAGCGCGGCATTACTATCAAGGCGCAGACCGTGCGGCTGAACTATAAGGCCGACGACGGCAAAACCTATCAGTTAAATCTGATGGATACGCCGGGACATGTGGACTTTTCTTACGAGGTTTCGCGTTCGCTGGCTTCCTGTGAGGGATCGGTGCTGGTGGTGGATGCAACTCAGGGCGTCGAAGCGCAGACATTGGCTAACGTATATCTGGCGCTGGACAACAATCATGAAATCGTTCCGGTGTTAAACAAGGTTGATTTGCCTTCCGCGGATGCGGCGCGGGTCAAGCAGCAGATTGAAGACGTCATCGGGCTGGATGCGTCCGACGCGGTAGAAACTTCCGGCAAGACCGGTCTGGGCGTGAAGGATCTGCTTGAGGCGATTGTTCATCGGCTCCCTGCGCCGCAGGGCAGTGCCGAAGCGCCGTTGCAGGCGCTGCTGATTGACAGCTGGTATGATCCGTATTTGGGCGTGGTAATTCTGGTGCGGATTAAGGACGGCGTGCTGAAAAAGAAAATGCAGATAAGGATGATGAGCAGCAACGCGACTTATCAGGTGGAAAAAGTCGGTATTTTTACGCCGAAAATGCAGGACATTGAGGCGCTGTATCCGGGGGAGGTCGGTTTTCTGACCGCGAGCATCAAGAGTGTCAGCGACTGCCGGGTCGGCGATACGATTACCGACAACAAAAATCCCTGCGCCGCGCCTCTGCACGGGTTTAAGCCGTCGGTGCCGGTCGTGTTCTGTTCGATTTTTCCGGTTGACAGCAGTCAGTACGAGAGTTTGAAAGACGCTTTGGCCAAGCTGAAGCTCAACGATGCGAGCATTGACTATCAGAACGAAAATTCGGCCGCTCTGGGGTTGGGGTTCCGCTGTGGTTTTCTCGGGCTGCTGCATATGGAAATTATTCAGGAGCGGCTGGGGCGCGAGTTTGATCTTGACCTGATTACGACGGCACCCTCGGTGGCTTATAAAATCCACATGACCAACGGCGAAACGATAACGCTGCACAATCCGGCCGATATGCCTGATTTGTCGCAGGTGGCGTCGATTGAGGAGCCGATGGTCAAGGCGACGATTATGGTGCCGGACGAATATCTGGGTGCGGTTCTCAAACTCTGTACCGAACGCCGCGGCGAACAGCATGAGCTGACCTATGTCGGCAGCCGGGCTATGGTGGTTTATCAGATTCCGCTGAACGAAATCGTTTTTGACTTTTATGACCGTCTGAAATCGATTACCAGCGGTTATGCCAGCTTTGACTATGAGCTGACCGGCTATGAGGAATCCGACCTGGTTAAAGTGCAGATTCTGATTAACGAAGAACCGGTTGACGCGCTGGCGTTTCTTTGTCACCGTTCGGAAGCGGAATCGCGCGGACGGCAGATTTGCGAGCGTCTGAAAGATCTGATTCCGCGGCATTTGTTCAAAATTCCGATTCAGGCGGCCATCGGCGGGCGCGTGGTGGCGCGCGAAACGATTTCAGCGCTGCGCAAAGACGTGACGGCCAAGTGTTACGGCGGTGACGTTACCCGTAAGCGCAAGCTGTTGGACAAGCAGAAAAAAGGCAAGCTCAGAATGCGCCAGTTCGGCAAGGTTGAAGTTCCCCAATCGGCGTTTATTGAGGCTTTGCGTATCGGCGACAAGTAAAAACCTCGTATAACGGGGAACTAATACAGGATTAGCGGGTAATAAAATTATTTCTCTTACACTCCGGGCTTTTTGCGAAATCTGTATAACGGAGGACTAATACGAAATGTCGGGGAGGTAAGTGTTCAGACAAAGCGGAGGGCATCGAGTGCTCCTTGCAGAATGTAGGCGGCGGCAGAAGAATCGAGAACTTTGCGGCGTTTGCTTCGGGACATGTCGACTTCTTTAATCAGAAAGTTTTCCATGGCTGATGACGATAATCTTTCGTCCCAGAAAAAGACCGGCAGGCCGGTTGCTTTTTGCAGCTTTTCGGCAAAGGCGCGGACTTCTTTGGCGATTTCTCCCTCTTCGCCGTTCATTTGCAGGGGCAGGCCGAAGACCATGCCGCCGATTTCCTTTTCCGACAGGATTTGGCTGATTTCGGCCAGATCTTTTTCCCAGCTGCCGCGCTGGATGATTTTATGTGACGTGGCAACGGTCAGCAGCAGGTCGGAGACGGCGACGCCGAGACGTTTGGCGCCGTAGTCGAAACCGATGAGCGCCCGGTAGGGTTTAAGGGCTGATTTAAATTCGCGGATATCCAAGTCTTACCTCTTTTAATTCTTAAAAATACAGCTATTTGCTAATTGATTTTTAAGAATATTATACTACTATTCTGCTCAAGTAAAATTCTTTTTCTCATAGGTGATATAATGAAATTAAAATATATTTTAGCCCTCGTTATGTGTTTGGTCGTAACCCCGGCTAAAGCCGAACTGCAAATCGACGTCAACGGCGCAATGCGTGATCCGCTGCCGCTGGCTTTTCCCGAGATGATTCACGAAGGTTTCTGGGTTGGCCAGTATGCCGGCAAAATCCGCAGCGTGGTTATCGCGGATTTGGAGCGTTCGGGGCTGTTCCGCATTATTCCCGAAAACAGCTATATTCAGGAGCTTACTTCGGTGGACGAGCAGCCGAACTTTGTTGACTGGAAGGCAATTAATGCGCATGCTCTGGTACAGAGTGCCGTCAAGGAAGTGAATCCGAACACGCTGCGGGTCGAGTTTCGCCTGTGGGACGTTTATGCCGAGAATCAGCTCAAAGGTCAGTCTTTTACCACAACCAAAGACAACTGGCGCCGGGTAGCCCATGTGATTGCCGACGCCATTTATGAGCGCCTGACCGGCGAGAAGGGTTATTTTGACACCCGGATTGTTTATGTTTCCGAAACCGGGCCGGCGACCAAGCGCGTCAAGCGGCTGGCGATTATGGATCAGGACGGCGAAAACCACAAGTTTTTGACTTCCGGCGCCGCGATGGCTCTCACGCCGCGTTTTTCGCCGAATCTGCAGAAAGTGACCTATATGTCTTATGCCGGTTCCATGCCGAAAGTTTATATTCTGGATATTGAAACCGGCCGTCAGGAACTGCTGGGATCTTTTCCGGGCATGACCTTTGCGCCGCGTTTTTCTCCGGACAGCAGCAAGGTTCTGCTGAGCTATGCGAACAACGGCCGCACCAATATCTACGAGATGGATTTAAAACGCCGCACCAGCAAACAGCTGACTTCAGGTCCGGCCATTGATACGTCGCCGAGCTATTCGCCCGACGGCAGCCAGATTGTGTTTAACTCCGACCGCGGCGGCAATCAGCAGCTTTATGTTATGAATGCCGACGGTTCCGACGTGCACCGTATCAGTTTCGGTACCGGGCGTTATGCGACGCCGGTGTGGTCGCCGCGCGGCGATTATATCGCCTTTACGAAAATGGCCAACGGTCAGTTCTATATCGGCGTTATGTATCCGGACGGCAGCGGCGAGCGTTTGCTGGCCAGCGGCTATCTGGTCGAAGGGCCGACCTGGTCGCCGAACGGCCGCGTGTTGATGTATTTCCGCCAGGATAAGGGGAATTCTCGCAGCAATGCGCCGGTCAAGCTGTATTCAATCGATTTGACCGGATATAACGAGCGGATGATTGTGACGCCGGCCGAGGCTTCAGATCCGGCCTGGTCGCCGCTGTTGCCCTGATTTGCAGAAAAGCCCCTCAAAAGAGGGGTTTTTTCTTTGTCATGTTCGGCCTTGAGCCGGACATCTCCCCTACAGATTCCCCGGTCAAGCCGGGGAATGACGAAAAAGAAAAAAAGCCGGGCAATGACAGTATCATTTTCTTTCCCCTGTTACCCTCGGGCTTGTCCCGGGGTCTCTGGATTGCCGTGTGTAAATTCCCAACTACGTTGGGCCCCTTTCGTTCCGTAAGCCTCGAATTTCGCTTATAGCTCGTTCTCGCCAACTATCGACTCCAAGTCCGGCAATGACGATATTATTTTTTTGTTTGACTTGCAATCACGGGGCTTTTTTCATATCAGGCTGATTTTGACGGTTTTGCCGTAGGCTTTGGCCAGCTGGTGCAGATGGCCGATGTCAACCGGTTTGATGACGACTTCCAGCAAGTCGATAATATTGGCCGGAATGCCGGACAGCTTTTCAACCTGTGTCAGCGATAAATGCGCGCTGATGCGGGCTTCGCGCAGCTGGCGGGCAATGCCGTTCCTGATTTTGATGATTTCGTGGTTTTTGGTTGCCATTATGTTCAACTCCTTCAATGTTTTGTTAAAACAAAACCACCTTACTTGACGGTAAGGTGGGAGGAGTTGGAAACTGTATAGAGACAGTACGCTTATTCGCCCGCAAAGCGGCTTATCTCGCGTCATCCTCCACAAAGGAGGTTATAATCGGTTCTCTATAAGGAGTTTCCACACTCCGCCGCCGGTTTAACCGTTTCCGTCGGCAGAAATGATTATAAGCGGTAATTTCTAATTTGCAATGAAGATTTTAAGACTTACCGGCATAGCTGTAGGCGACGGCTTTAAGCGTGCGGATAAACTTTTCGCCTTGCAGAAGTTCCCGTCGGCCGATCGGGTAGACATTGTCGACCAGATGTTTTATATCCGGGTCTACGGCAACTTCTTGCGGCAGGAAACGACGGCGGAAAGCATAAGCCGAGGCGATGGTCTTTTCCTCGTCACGAGTGTCATAGCCGATGATTTTCAGAAGCTCGGTCGGGTCGTCAACGCCGATTTTTTCGGCATTGCGGAGCTGATACCATAAACCGATGCCTTCGCGCGCCAGACGTTTCCACGGAAAACGAATGCCGGGATCCGGTTTGCGTGTGGGGGCAATATCAGAATGGGCGACGATGCGGCGCGGGTCAAGGTTGTATTTTTTTATCAGTTTGCGGCAGAAGGGAATCAGCTTTTCAATCTGAGCTTCGGCAAAGTCCTGCTGTCCCAGGCTCAGATTGCCGATTTCAATGCCGATTGAATGCGAATTCAAATCCGTGTCAATCCCTTGCCAATAGCCGGCTCCGGCATGCCAGGCACGTTTTGGTTCATCGACCATGCGGGTAATCCTGCCGTTGAGGTCGACGAAGTAGTGGCAGCTCAGTTCCAGTTTGTCGAGACTTTCAAAAACTTCGTCGGCGTCGGCGTGACAGGTGGCGTGAAGCACGAGCATGTCGACCGGCGTTCGGCGTTCGTTGTAGTGGGGAAGAAAGCATTCCTGCATCGGCGGTTCCTAAATGGTCTTGCGGCTTTTCATGATATTTTGATAAGCATTGTTGATTTCGGCCATTTTGAGCGTATAGGCCTCGATGGTGCCGCGGTCGGCGCCGTTGGCCTGTGCACGGTCGGGATGATACAGGTTAATCAGTTCTTTCCAGCGGCGTTTGATTTCGCAGTTGCTGGCGTTGCAGAAAACGCCGAGCACCTGATAACAGTCATTCAGCGAAGAGGCCTGGGTGCGGATTTCGAAATTCTGGCGAATGGCTTCGAAATTGCCGTCGGGAAGTTCGATGATGGTTGCTACCGAACGGATAATGCCGAGTTCGGCATCGCCGAAACGACCGTCGGCCACGGCGATTTTGAATAGGTTTTCAACGATGCTTTCCTGCAGGTTGAGGTCGTCTTTGGCCAACAGGCGCAGCTGAAATGCATAGGGTTCAAAGTTGTCGGCAGTTTGTTTGGCTTCGTTGAAAATGCGGGCGAGTTTGTCGTTGCTGCCGGCGGTAATGTCAAAAATCTTTTTGAAAGCGCGGATTTCGTTTTCGCTGACCTGTCCGTCGGCCTTGGCAACTTTTGCCGACAGTCCGGCCATGGACTGAATCAGCGAAACCTTGCGGGCTTCGGCGGAATGCAGCGCCAGCTTGAGCGGATTTATTCTGGCCCAGAAACCGAGCAGGCGGTTGATTTTCAGCTTGCTGCGCCAGGTGCCTTCCAGCCGGTAGAGATCGGCGAAAAAGCCGATAATGATGCCGGCAAACAACACAATCCGGCTGTGCAGCGAAAAGCCGAGAATGAAGCCGAAGATTTTTCCCCAATGGCGGTTCCAGAAATGTTCAAAGCCTTTTTTTGCATCTTTGACCAGGGCGTTGCCACGGACGTCGAACAGGATGTGTCCGAGAATGAACAGGGTTATAAAGCCGCCCCAGCCGAAAGCTGCCGCGCCGAGCAGCGCTCCCCAGACTTTGCCGAACAGGTTGTCGTCAAGCCGACTGTAATATTTGTAAAAGCCATAGGGAAGCAGCAGACGGACATTGTCGTCCAGTTCGCTCAGGCGGTTCTCAATCCATTTGCCGACCAGCGAACGGTCAATCAGCAGATGGCCGAGGAACATTCCCCAGAAAAAACCGGCGGCGCCGAACAAGCGCAGCCCGATGACAGATAACGTGAATTTGCCCAGCGGTGCCATAAACTTTCTTCTTAACGGTTAATGATGGCTCATAATAGCTTAAATTTCCCGGAAAATAAAGCTCTTATAAAGTTATGGTTGATAACTGCACCGGAAAGTCGGCAGGGCGTGTTATGCGGCTGAGGCGGCATTCGCGGCGGTAGCTGAAATAGTCCGGGTCGGTGAAGGTGTCGATACCGGAGGCGGCAATGTTTTCAATGCCGAATTTGCGCAGACGGAAGAGCAGGTACTGTTCCATGTCAAAAAGATAACATTCGGTGCCGGCCGGCGTGAAAAAACTTTGGTTTTCCGGATCCTGCGCGAGGAACTCGCTGAGCATGTCGGTCCGGGTCTCAAAAGATTTTTTTTGCAGGCAGGGGCCGACGGCCGCGGCAATATGTTTTAATTCGGCGCCGTGTTGCAGCATCAGAGCCAGCGTGTTCTCCATAATGCCGCGCACCGCGCCGCGCCAGCCGGCGTGCGCGGCGCCGATGACGCCGTTTTTGAAGTCGGCAAACAAAACCGGTGCGCAGTCGGCGGTTGTTATGCCGAGCAGAATTCCGGGCCTGTCCGTTACAAAACCGTCGGCCTCAATCCGGTGCAGCGAAGGGGCGTCTGTATATTCGGCATGGCCGGTTACGCCCTGACAGGGAAAAGCGGCGGCAGCTGCCGCCATCCCGAAAGTGCTGGCGGCAATGTTGATATTTTGTCTGATGTTTTCCGGGGCATCGGCACTTTTGCGGTTGACGTTCAAGCTTTCGTAACGGCTGTTTGAAACGCCGCCGTGACGGTCGAAAAAGCGGTGTTTGTCCGCCGGCAGGTTGGGCGCGTTCCAGCTCATTTCAAAAAGCTTTCGCCGTAAGCGAGCGGAGCAATGTCCAAAAAGGCGGCAATGCTTTGACCGAGGTCGGCATAGGAGGCGCGTCGTCCGAGACTGCGGGGAGCGACTTGGCGGCCGAACATGAGCACCGGCACCTGCTCGCGGGTGTGGTCGGTTCCTTCATAGGTTGGGTCGTTGCCGTGGTCGGCGGTGATGAACAGCAGGTCGTCATCGCGAATGTGCGGCAGAATCTCAGGCAGGCGCGAATCGAAATATTCCAGCCCTTCGGCATAGCCTTTGACATTGCGGCGATGGCCCCAGAGCATGTCAAAGTCTTCAAAATTGGTAAAAATCAGACTGTTGTCCGGTGCGGTTCGTAAGGCGCCGAGGGTCAGGTTCCAAAGCTCTTCCAAACCGGCGCCGTGGATTTCTTCGGTAATGCCGCGGTGCGCATAAATGTCATTGATTGCGCCGATGGCAAAGACATCGCGCCCGGCGGCTTTCAGTCGGTCGAGCAGCGTGTCGCCGAAAGGTTGCGCGGTGTAATCGCGGCGGAATTTGGTGCGGGTAAAGCTTCCGGCTTTTTCGCCGATGAACGGGCGGGCGATAATACGGCCGATATTATACGGCTGTACATACCGGTAAGCAATCTGGCACAGTTCGTACAGACGCTCCAGCCCGAAATGCTCCTGATGGGCGGCAATTTGCAGGTTGCTGTCGGCTGAGGTGTAGAAAATCGGTTTGCCGGTGGCAATGTGTTCTTCGCCCAGCTCCTGAATAATTACGGTTCCTGAAGCGGCTTTGTTGCCGAGGATGCCGTCAAGACCGGCTTCGGCGCAGATGCCGGCAACCAGGCCGGCCGGGAAAGACGGGTAAGCCGGCGGAAAGTGTCCCCAGCCCTTGAGGTTGGGCAGGCCGGCCAGTTCCCAGTGTCCGGAAACGGTGTCTTTGTCGGCGCTGATTTCGCGCATGCAGCCCCAGGCGGAGGGAAGGCCGAGCCGGCTTTCCGCCTGAACGGAAAGTGCCGTTTGGCGGCCGGTTGCCAGTTCCGAGGCTTTGCAAAGTCCGAGGCCGGCCAGGTTAGGAATCTTCATGTCCGGACAGGCGGCGGCAATGTGGCCGAAAGTGTCGGCTCCGTCATTGCTGAATTTTCCGGCATCCGGCGCTCCGCCGATACCGAAGGAATCCATCATCAAAATTACGGCGCGTCCCATTTTGTTCTCCTTGTGTCAGGCAATGTGTTCAATTATGACCGGTTTGTTTACCGGTTTCTGTTCCGAAACGGTTATGCTGCGTCTGAGATCTGCGGCGGCCTGTTGCCAGGACGTCTCATCAGCGGCATGAATAACGGCCAGCGGTCTGTGGGCGTCGACGTAATCGCCGATTTGGCAAAAGTCCGTATAGCCGGTCGAGTAGTCAAGTTTCTGGTCCGGGGTAATGCGGCCGCCTTTGAGGCCGATAATGCTCAGGCCTATGTTCCGGGTCTGCATGGACGCAATCCAGCCGTCCTTTTCGGCGTACAGCGGTTTAACAACCGGGGCGCGGGGCAGATATCTGTCCGGGTAATCGCAGAAATCGACCGGGCCACCGAGCGCCGCTACCATGCGGGCAAAAATTTCCAGTGCCCGGCCGGAAGACAATGCCTTTGTCAGTTTGTTCTCCGCTTCGGTTTCGTCTTTTGCCAGCTTGGCGGAAATCAGAAGTTCGGCGCAAAGCGCCATGGTGACTTTGTGCAGACGCGAATCGACGTCCTGCCCTTTAAGGTAAGCGACGGCTTCGGCGACTTCTACGGCATTGCCGGCGGTGCGGCCGAGAACCTGATTCATGTCGGTCAGGACGGCGGAGGTTTTGGTTCCGGCGCCGTTGGCGACGGTAACGATGGATTCTGCCAGCCGCCGCGCGTCGTCAAGATTATCCATAAAAGCGCCGTTGCCGCATTTGAGGTCCATAACCAGGCAGTTCAGTCCGGCGGCCAGTTTCTTGGACAAGATGGAAGCGGTTATCAGTTCGACGGATTCAACTGTGCCGCAGACGTCGCGAATGGCATAAATTTTTTTGTCGGCCGGGGCCAGATTGCCGGTTTGCCCGATAATCGCGCAACCGACTTCGCGAACGGTTTGGCGGAACCGGTCGTTGTCCGGCGCGGTTTGATAGCCGGGAATGGAATCGAACTTGTCGAGCGTGCCGCCGGTATGTCCGAGCCCGCGGCCGGAAATCATCGGCACAAAACCGCCGCAGGCCGCAATCATCGGCGCCAGCATCAGGCTGACTTTGTCGCCGACGCCGCCGGAAGAGTGTTTGTCGACGACAGGCCCGTCAATGTCCGGCCATTGCAGCACGTCGCCGGAATCGCGCATGTTCAGCGTAAGCGCGACGGTTTCGTCTCGGGAAAAGCCGTTCAGAAAAATTGCCATGGTCAGGGCGGCGGTTTGGGCGTCGGCAATCGAACCGTCGGTTATGCCTTTGACGAAAAAGCCGATTTCTTCGCCGGTCAGCGTTTGGCGGCTGCGTTTTTTGCGAATGATTTCCTGCGGCAGAAAAGTCATATCAGTATCCTCTTTCTATTACTTCTATCAGATTGTCGAGCAGCGAACTGGCGCCGATGCGGAAGTTGGACGGGCTTATCCATTTCCAGCCCATGATCGCGTTGGCAAGAACCAGATATTTTTTTGCGTCGTCGATGGTTTTGATGCCGCCGCTCGCCTTGAAACCGACATTGCGACGGCCGGAGGCGACGGTTTCCAGAATGACGTTGGCGGCTTCCGGCGTTGCCGAAACCGGCGTTTTGCCGGTGGAGGTTTTGATAAAGTTGGCGCCGTTGTCGATACAGATGCCGGCAGCGCGGGCAATCAGCGCGGCTTTTTCAATAACGCCGGTTTCCAGAATGATTTTGGAAGGATGTTTTTTGCCGGTAATTTTACTTATCAGGGCAACGAAGTCGGCACAGGTCTGATAATCGCCGGCAAGAAAGTTCCTGTACGGAAAGACGGCGTCGATTTCCACGGCGCCCTTTTCGAGCGCGTATTCCGTTTCGGCACGGACTTTGCTCAGGTCGCTGCCGCCGTCGGGGAAGTTGACGACCGTGGCAAGTTTGACGCTGGTGCCGTCCAGCAGGCTTTTGGCCAGCGGCAGAAATTTCGGATATATGCAGACGGCGGCGACGTTGCCGTAGGGTGTCTGGGCTTTGGCGCAGAGCTTTTCAATGCGGCTTTCGGTGTCGTCGTTGTTCAGCGACGTGAGGTCGAGCAGGCGGACGAGGTGTTTGGCGGCAGTAACGTCATCCATGGCTAAATCTCCCGAATACAGGTTTTGACTAAGCGGATAAGGTTTGCGGAGGCCTTTTCGGCTTCACGCAGGGTTTCGGCATGGTTTAACGCGCCTTGTTTCAGGCCGCAGCCCAGATTGACGATGACCGAAAAACCGAGAACCCTCATGCCGGAATGAACGGCACAGATAACTTCGGGAACGGTGGACATGCCGACAGCGTCGGCACCGAGAATCCGATAGGCGCGAACTTCGGCCGGGGTGTCGAAAGTCGGACCGCTGACCATCAGATAGACGCCTTCGGCCAGCGGGATGTTTTCCCGTGCGGCAATTTGTCTGACCCGGGTGCGGAGTTCCGCGTCATAGGCGTTGCTCATGTCGGGGAAACGGGGGCCGAAGGCGTCGTCGTTGGGACCGACAAGCGGGTTGGCGCCGCTGAGGTTGATATGGTCGGAAATCAACATAATCGTTCCGGCCGGCAGCTCCGCGGTCAGTGAACCGGAGGCATTGGTAACAATCAGGTTTTTTATGCCGAGCAGCTGAAACGCCTTGATGAAGGTGTTTATGCTCTGCGGGCTGTGACCCTCGTAAAGATGGACGCGTCCCTGCATGCAAAGTATGTCTTTGCCCTCAAGCCGGCCGATAATCAGGCGTCCTTTGTGTCCGCTGACGGTGCTTTGCGGAAAGCCTTCAATTTCGGCATAGGGGATAATGACCGGGTTTTCCACCAGATCGCCGAGCGCTCCCAGGCCGCTGCCGAGTATGACGGCGGTTTCTGGACTGTAGGCGCCGAGGCGGGCTTTGATTTGAGCGGCAATTTTCTCTATCATTTGGCAAGATCCTTTTCATCAAAAGCGAAGGGCAGAAGTTCGGCGGCGGTGCAGGTTCTGCGGACCCCGGACGCGTCGGCCAGATGAACCAGCGTCTGCGGCGCGGAAAATTCCTTTATCCGCTGCCGGCAGGCGCCGCAGGGCGAAATCAGCTCCTTGCCGCTGCCCAAAATCAGAATTTCGGCAATTTCACGGCTGCCGCCGGCAATCATGGCGGCAATGGCGCCGGTTTCGGCACAGCTGCCGCAGGGATATGACACGTTTTCGACGTTGCATCCGGCGTAAAAACGGCCGTCGCCGCTGAGAACGGCAGCGCCGACCGCAAACCGCGAATAGGGAGCATAGGCGTTTTTCATTGCCGCGGAGGCGAGTTCAAACAGCTTGGGGATATTATTCATTTCTTGCATATTTCCCTTAAAATGTTTATTAATTAATTTATGTTTTAATACTATATACAGTTTGCGGATTTAGCAAAGATTATTTTAACTTTTTGCATTACCGGCGGGGGAGAAAAGTTTTGAAAAAGGCGGCAATCATTATACTGGCGGTGTTAGTTCTGGCAGTCGGCGGCGTATCGGCCTATGTGGCGATGATTGACTGGAATGAGCACAAGGACCAGATTGCCGCGCAGTTTTCGGAAGTGAGCGGCAAACGCGTCGTTTTTGAGGGACCGGTCAGCTTCAAGATTTTTCCGTCGCCGGACCTGACCGCCTCCAATATCAAGATTTACAGCCGCGAGGGCGTCAATCAGGACGTGCCGCTGGCGACCATTGACCGGCTGGTGGCCAAACTGTCGCTGTGGCCGCTGCTGAAAGGCAACTTCGAAGTCAAGATGATGTCGCTGATTGAGCCGAAGATTTTGATGGACGTTGACGACAACGGCCGATTAAACTGGCAGTCGTCGATTACGGAAGAACAGAAGCTTAATCTGGACAATGTGGAAATAAAGCTCGACAGCGTGCTGCTGGAAAAAGCGACGCTGAATTTCGTCAATGCCAAGCATGATGTTGACATCAAGCTGGAGAATCTGAATGCGGAAGTGATTGCACCGAGCATCTTCGGTCCGTACCGTATTGAAGGCAGCTATATCAAGGACAACAATCCGGAAGGCTTCGCCATGTCGCTGGGACGGTTTTCGGAAAGTTTTGCGACATCGGTCAATTTTGTGCTGAACCATCCTACTTCGGAAACCTTTGTCCGTTTTGACGGTTCGATACTGCTGAAGAACGATGCGATTAACGGCAACCTGATTGTCGAATCGAAAAAACCGGTCGACTTCATCAACAAAAACTTCAAAGACGTCAATCTGGGCACGGCGTATGATTATCCGCTGGCTTTGTCGATGCAGCTGGACACCAATAAAACCAAAGCTTCCCTGTCAAATATCGTTGTGAAGTACGGAACGACGGCCGGTGCCGGAAATATTCTGATTCCGCTTGCGGAAGAATATGCCGACGAGGACGAGGAACCGTCCCGGCGGCGGGCGGAAATCGGTTTTGAAATGACCGACTTTGATTTAACGCCGATTGCGGCGGCGCTGAAAGCCGGTTATGAGAAGTACGGCGCGGAAGGGGCGGCTTATAATCCGCAGCTTAAGTTTGATTTTATTGCCGACTTGAAATCCATCAACACGACCTATAACGGCCAGACGTTGAAAAACTTCAACCTGAGCGCCGATTATCTGGACAACCAGCTGACTCTCCGTAATCTGAGCGCGACGCTGCCCGGCGAAACGGAATTTAAGGTTACCGGCGACGTGTTTGCCGACAATGATGAGCTTACCTATTCGCTGCAACCCGAATATACGACCAATGATTTGCAGAAACTGCTGGGCTGGCTGGGATATCAGGTTAATCAGGTAACGCAGGCGACCTATAAGCGCAGCACCGGCGACGCAACCGTGGAAGGAACGCTGAAAACGGTAAAGGTTTCGCCGTACGAAATCAGTGTCGACAAGAGTTCTTTTTCCGGCAATATGGGCATTATTACCGGCGAGAGGCCGAATGTCTTTCTTGAGGTTAATGCCGACAGCGTTAACTTTGACAATTATATTCCGCCGCTGCCGGCCGAAGAGCAAGGCGGCACCCTTGCCGAAAAAATTAACCGCCGTTTTGCCAGACTTGGTTTCCTGAATGATTTCGACATGCGGCTTTTCGGTAAAATCGGGCTGGGCATTTATGAGAACATTCCGTTTGAAAATACGCAGTTTGACATGGATACGGCGCAGGGCGTGCTGACGGTTTCGAAACTTAATGTCGGGGCAGTGGCCAATGCGGCGGTTGACGTTTCCGGCGTGTTGAAGGGCATGGGACAGTCGTTGCAGTTTGAAAATCTGAAGTATAGTCTGGAGACCAAGGATTTGGCATCTTTTCTGAACAAATTTACGCTGCCGCTGCCGAATGCCGATTTGAAAAAACTCAAAAACTTCAGTTCTAAGGGCATTTTAACCGGCAGTCCGGAACTTATGGCAATGAAGACGGTCTCACGTTTGGAAAACATTGATTTCATTTATGGCGGGCAGGCCGGAAAGCAGAATGGGCAGTGGGTTTTTGCGGGAGAGGTTGATCTGAAGGCACCGGATTTTGTTCAGCTGGTTAACGATTTTAACTTTAACTACAAGCCCAAGGCCTTTTCGCTGGGGATTTTTACGCTGGCGTCCAAAGTTTCGGGAACCGCCGACAAATTCAGGCTTACCGGTCTGAATGCCTTTGTCGGTTCCAACAATTTTAAAGGCGAGCTGGCTGTTGACCGCAGCCTGGGGCGTCCGAACATTACGGCTCGGATGGACGTTAACAAGTTTGAACTGGAGCGCTTTTTTTACAATGATGCGCCGAGTCAGGAGAATAAGGTTAATTTCCGCGCCGGCGAAGCCGAGAATGCCGCTTTTGTTGCCCGTCCGTTTTTGGACAAGAGCAAAATCAATTATGATTTTTACAAAACGTTTGATCTGAACGGAAACTTTAAAATTGCGTCGCTGACATACAAAAACGAGGATTTCAGAAATGCGGCACTGAACGGCGTTCTGAAAGACGGGGTGTTGATGCTTGGCAATTTTGCCGCGGATTACAACGGCGGACAGGTTTCGGGCAATGCCGAACTCGGTATGGTCGATGTGCCGTATCTGAAGGGCGAACTTAATCTGCAAGGGCAGAAAATGGCGGAAAAAAGCTGGAGCGGCAGCGTGTACGGCATAAAATCGGGAATTTTGTCCGCACAGGCCGCTTTTTATACCGGCGCCGCTTCCGAAGAAGAAATGCTGACCGGTCTGGGCGCAGACATCAGCTATACGGTTGAAGCGCCGGTCGTCAAGGGCTGGAATTTAAGCGTCGTTGATACAGACCTGAAAAAACGCGACCGTTCGGACGGGCTGGCGGCGCTGGTACAGGAGAATCTGCAAAAAGGCGAAACGGCCTTTGCGCGCGCTGCCGGCAAAGTTAAAATCGTGAATGCGCAATATACTTTTGAAAACGCGGTCTTTGAGGCGCCGGGCTGGACGGTGTCCATGACCGACAAAGGCAGTCTGGACACCTGGGACATGGATGCGGGCTTTACGGTAACTTTTCCCGGCGGCAAGGTCAAACCGTTCGGCTTTGCAATGACCGGTCCGATGATTTCGCCGGCTCTGACCGTTGACGTCAAGGCGATTACCGATACCTACGACGCTCACTGGGAAAAGGTTGCCGCGGACAAAAAGGCTGCGGAGGATGCCCGCAAGGCACATCTGAAGGCTCTGATGGACGAGCAGCAGAATTATGCCAAGAACATTCAGCAGCGTTTGTTCAAAGACGTTATTCCGGAACTGGAAGCGCGTCGCAAAATGACGACGGACGCCGATATTCTGGCTAAATACAAAGAGATTGACGACCGGGTCAAAGAAGTCAGCAAAGGTTTGGACGAGGTTATTGTTCAGGGACTGGTTCCCGAGTTCGACGAAAGCCTGCCGAAGGCGCTCGGTGAGAAAAATTCGCAGCTGGACGACCGTTCAGCCGGATTTAAAAACGAAATACTCGGCGTTTATGAGCAGGACGTTAAAAAGAGAATCAACGGTTTCTACAACAAAATCGTCGACAATTACAACCGCTCGAAAGCGGATGTCAACACTTACCGTGACAACTACGGCGTTTTCGGCCGGCGTCTGGCGATGATTAAGACCATGCTGGACATAGAACAGGACGACCGGGTCATCGAAATGAAAAAAGAAATTGAGGACAGGCTGCTGGCGCTGGACGCGGTCAATACGCAGGTAGTCAAAGACTATATCTTTATGCAGAACAGTCATGATCTCGGGCAGTTGGAAGATTATGCCGCCAAAATTGCCGGCCTGGAGGTGCAGTCGGCGGAGGATTTGAAACTGCTGAATGAAAAAATCGAAGCGCTGTTCAAGTATTCGGAGGAAATTACGTCGGCAGAAGAAAAAGCTTATGACGAAAAGCTCAAGCAAGAGGAAATCAAGAAAAAGCTGGAGGAAAACACCGGCAAAATTTCAGGCGCGCGGGGAGAGGACATTACGGTAACGCGCGATATTGAAGAAATTGAAAAGATGGAAGCCGCCAAGATGAAAGAGGATATTCCGGTTCTGGATTTCAGCGGCAAAACGCCGAGCGGAATCGTCAAGAAACCGACGATAATTCTGGAAGGCGAAACAGCAGCGGAAACTGACAATGCGACTTCGGGGAGCGTCAGGATATGGCAGAAACTCGAACCGGTCGGGCGAACATTTCCGGAGGTCTTGAAAGCAGAGGAAAACGTTGTTTCGGCGCCGGTCGAAACAACGGAAAAAACGGTTGCGGCAGAGCCGGCGTCTGAGCCCGAAAAGCCTCTGCTGAAGCAGACTCTGGGCGAAATTTCCAAAGCTTCGGGCAAAATAATCAGGGTAGACGATTAAAATCAGACTCTTTTGACTTAAGGGTTGTGCAAGGGTTGTTTTTGGCTTGTCGAATCGTTTTTTTATGATATGATTTTGGGCATTGTGTAACATTATGTATTATTGGAGTTTTACATGATAAAAAAACCTGAAGTTTGTATTTTGCCCGTAGCCGGACTTTCAACCAGAAACCTTCCGGCAACAAAAGCTCTTCACAAAGGGTTTCTTACCCTCGACAGTCTGCCGATTATTCAGTATGCGGTTGATGCCTGTGCGGAAATCGGGGTTAAGGAAATTGTTTTCATCTACAGTGACCAGTCCTGCAAACATTTGTTTGAAACCTATTTCAAACCTTATCCGTGGCTGGAAAACCATTTAAAAGAAAAAAACAAGCTTGATCTTCTGAAAGTCATTCAGGACATTATTCCGCACGGCATGAAGTTTTCTTTTGCCGAGCAGAAGGAACCCAAAGGCAATGGCCATGCCATTCTGATGGCCAGGGAGATCGTCGGCGACCGTGACTTTATCGTAATGTGGCCGGATGACGTATATATCAATATTCACGGCGACGGTATTCTGAAACAGCTGCTTAAAGTTTATGACGAATACGGCGGCATGGTTGAGAATATCATGGAATTTCCGCGCGAACAGATGACCCGTTACGGTGCTCTGGTCGGCGCGGTTCGCGACGGCCGGGTCGTTCATGCCAAAGGCCTGGTCGAGAAGCCGAAGCTTGAAGAAGTTCCGTCAAACTACGCCAGCATGGGGCCGTATATTCTGCCGAACGTGATTATGGACATTCTGCCTGAGGTCAGCAAAGGTTCCAACGGCGAAATCAATCTGACCGACGCCATGAATCTGGCGGCGGCGCGCGGTGTCAAACTCAGCGGCGTTCTTTGTGACGCTATGAGGTTTGACTGCGGCACCAACAAGGATTTGGCATATTCCGACCTTAAGCTCAAATTGATGCGCAATCCGGAGATGCGGGCTTATGCAAAGGATTTGCTGGATACGATGTTCGTTTAATGCGGAATAACGGAGAGTGATAAAAAAGACCGGAATTGTCCGGTCTTTTTTTGTATGAAAATGTTTTTGAAACCGTTTACAGTCTGGTTATCAGGCTGATGGAATCGTCAATCAGCTTATTTTGTGTTTTGGCATCCAAATTTTTGACAATGGCAGCTTTGACCGTTTTGATGGTAAGTTCACTGGTCAAATCGGAAATTTCTCTGGCCGCCTTTTCTTTAGATGCGGTAATCCGGTCTTCGGCCTCTTTTTCCTTAATTTTCATTTCTTCTTCAAGTTTGGCGAGGTTTTCTTTTTTGAGATATTCGATTTCTTTCTGCGATTTGTTTAATATTGCCTGTGCTTCCTTATCGGCGTTAAGAAATTTTTTTTCATAATCGGCCAGCAGTTTCTGCGCTTCGTCGCGGAGTTCGGCCGCGTCGTGGATGCGTTTGGTTATGTTGTCAATGCGTTTGTTCAGCATTGAGCGAACCAGCCTGCCGACCGGTCCGGCCAGCAGCAGGACGACCAGAACGAAAGCTACGCCGACCCAGAATTCGGCGCTTTGATAGAAGATTTCCTCGTGACCGTGAAGTTGTTCGGCGGTGTTCTCAATTATGCCGGAAACGTCATCGGCAGCCTGCATAACCGCGTTTTGTGCGGCGTCGATGATTTCTTTGCCGGAATTAATGTTTTCGGTGGTCATTTCTGTTCTGCCTCGACGGTTTTTACGGCTTCTTTAAGTTGTTTGGCGGTAATCGACGTTAAGCCGATTTTGGCAACAACGGCCTGCGCCAGTTCTTCGGACATATCTTTGACTCTGGCCATGGCTTCTTCTTTGCTTTTGGCGATTTCGGCTTCGCCGGCGGCAATTTTCTTTTGGAGTTTTGCTGCCAGTTCATCCTGTTTGGCCTGCATATAGGCATTCAGCTCAGCCTGAGTAGCGGCCAGCGACCTGTTGGCTTCGGCAGTTGCTTCGGCCAGGGCGTCCTGATATTTTTTCAGCGACTCTTCGGCTTCCAGCCTGATGTTGTGAGCCTTGTTCAGATAGCCGTCAATTTTGCGCTGTCTTTGTTCCAGAATATCGGCAATTCGCGGCACGATGAAACGGGACATGATGAACAGCATGCTGAAAAAGCAGACAATCAGCCAGAACAGCTGGGAAGTGAATGTCGATGTATCTAACTGAGGCATGGTTTATCCTTTACGCAGCCGTCTGTTTCAGAACCGGGAAATTTGTCTGTCCCGGTTCTGACCAAGACGAAACCTATTAGTTACCCGTGAGCATTACCAGAGCAATAACCAAAGCGTACAAAGCAATAGCCTCAACCGCTGCAAAACCTGCCCAGCCGTAGATGTCTACGTCTTTTTTTACCTGCGGGTTGCGGCCGACGGTTGAAATAATCGTTGTCCAGACCTGAGACACACCCCAAGCAGCGACAGTCATTGACAAAGCGCACATACCGGCGCCGATATAAGCCATAGGTTCCATTTATTTTTCCTTTTGTTCGGGGAAGTTTGTTTATTGGCTTATTGCTTGCAACTTTTTTCCTTATGTACTTCGTTATGCACGGCGGAAAAAACTTGCGGCGTATTAGGCGCAATATCCAAACTTCGGTTGTTGTGTTTTTTATTCGACATAATTATATTCGGCACATGGCCAAAACTTAATCCTTAGTGGCTGTGCAGGGCGTCGCCCAGATAAATACAGCTCAGAACCGTATAAATAAACGCCTGCAACAGGGCAATGAAAATTTCAAAGACGATAATGCAGCCGTCGAACGCCAGAGGGACAATGCCGCCGATACCGAGAGCGACAATAAAGCCGGCGATGATTTTCAGCATAATGTGGCCGACGGTCATGTTGGCGACAAGACGGACGGTCAGGCTGAACGGTTTTGAAAGGAAAGATATCATTTCAATCGGGACGATCAGAGGCGCCAGCGCGGCCGGAATTCCTTTGGGCAGAAAGGTACGGAGATAGCCCCATTTCTTTTTTCTGATGCCGATGCCGATATTGAACAGCAGCGCGATGACGGACAGTCCGCCGACGGCGGCCAGATGCGATGTAAAGGTAAAGGCGTAGGGGAACAGGCCGAGCAGGTTGCCGAAAGCGACAAACAGAAAAACCGTGAAGATAAACGAAAAGTATTTCAGCCCCTCGACGCCGACGTTTTCTTTCAGCAGTGAGGAGACAAATTCGTAAACGGTTTCCGGTACCGATTGGGCGACCGAGGGAACGATGGTCCTTTTGCGCAGGCAGAGGCCGAAAACGAGCGTGGAAACGACAACCGCCAAAACCATAAACAGGCTGGAGTTGGTAAAAGAGATGTCCACGCCGCCGACTTCGATGGGAATAATCGGCTTAATCGTAAATTGTTCCATTGGGTTAGACACGACTGACTTACTCCTTGCTCCGGTCCTCGTTTTTGACAAAACGGTATACGTTTAAGAATCCCGCGGCACCGCCGAAAAACAGGCAAACAATGAGCAGAACGGGCTGCGTGTCGAACAGTTTGTCCAAAAAGTAGCCCAGAGCGGCCCCGACCAGTACGCCCGAAACCAGTTCAGTTCCGACCCGGAATCCGGTTTTGGTCGCATAGGCAAACTCTGATTCCGGACGGTCTTTCCGCGCGGCTTTTTCAACCGCTCTTTGTTTGTTTATGCGTTCTTCCAACGATTTCAGGTCATCGGGAATCTTTTTCATCTGTACCTACTATACTCATAAATTGTTACCGACTTATTAAAAAAAGGCGGCTTTGTTATTTATTTGCAAGCTTTTTTTCCAAAAAAGCCTTGAGCAGTTCATAGTCTGGGGCGCCGTGAATGACTTCTTTGCCGTCCTTGCTGACAACGAGCAGCGCCGGCGTACCCTGAACCTTGAGTTTTTCTATGGCCTGCTGGCGTTCTTCAATTATGTTCTGAGCCAGTTTTTCGTTTTTGAGACATTTGGCGACTTCTTCTTTGCTCAGTCCGTTCAGCGACGCGTATTCGGCCAACAGTTTTTCGGTGCGGAGCGAAAGTCCCCAGTCGCGTTGTTTTTTGAACAGGAGTTTGATAAATTCATGATAGTTTTTCTCCGGCATACAGTCGGCAATCATGGCGGCCATCATTGATTTGCTGTCGAGCGGAAAGTTGACGAAGACGAGTTTGACCTTGCCGCTGTCAATAAAGTCTTTTTGAAGTTTGGGCAGGGTTTCGAGATGAAAATCGGAGCAGTGGTAGCAGCCGAAAGAGGAATATTCGTAAATTGAAATCGGCGCGTCTTTGCTGCCGACAGGGTGTCCCTTGGGAAGGATTACGTTGACATTGGCCGCGATTTTCTCTGCCAGGCCGTCGGCATCCTTCGGGTTTGCGGCAGCGCGGGCTTCTTTAACCAAAACCGGGCGTCCGTCGGGACTCATAATGAAGCCCTTGAGGTTCAGATACATTCCGGCGCCAATGAAAAAAATGAGCAGTCCGGCAACAAAGCCGCTGATTTTTTTTATCGTATCTTCAAATTTCATTTTTTCTTATTCTCTCTTTTGTTGTCATTAAATACACTTTTACCTAATTTTACTAATATTTCCTTAAGTTCGGAATGGTTTAGGTCTTCCGCCAGATTATTAATATAATTTTCCTCTTCGGGGCTTACAAGAGTTTCGGAACGTTCCTCTTTCTTTATTTTATCCAGTTTTTCAAGCGTCAGGCTGTTGTTTTGGACAATTTTTATTTTGGCTACCGCCTGATATCCGAAACGGGTGTTGATTTTTTCAAGAATAAATTTTTCTCGGTGCTGGATTTCGAGCGCAAAAGCGCCGGAAGCGACGTTTAAGTACAGGGTGCCGTTGCTTTTCTGTCCGCGGGGAAAGTCGATTTTCTGCGGCAGGCAGAATTCGGCCAGCTCTTCGCCGACGATTTCGTGCCAGCCGGCCAAGATGTCGACTTCGACAAAGCCCCTGCTTCCCAAAATCTGTCTGGCGAAAGGCAGAATGGTTTTTGACAGCGACGACAGCCCCATGGTTTTGCGTTCGTCGGATATTTTGATTTTTTCCTCTTTCATAGGTTTATCTCTAACATATTGTTTTTTCTTCTTCCAGTCCCGCGCTTTACATATCAACAGACACGGCGGCGGCGATTGACTTTTGGCGGCGAAGCCCCGTATAATCAGCGCAGAAAGGATAACAGCGACCGGACGGACGATAATATGGAAGGTATGATGATTTTGAAAGCCATGCTTTCGCTGGCTTTTGTGTTGGGACTGATGTTCCTGACGCTGTGGGCGGTCAGGTACTGCCAGCTGCATGGCGCCAAAAGCCGTTTTATGCGCAAACTTGGCGAACAGCAGCGATTGCAGGTTCTGGAGGTTCGCCGTCTGGACGCGCGGAATACGCTTGTTTTGTTCCGAAAAGACAAAGACGAGCATTTGGTTTTGCTCGGTGCGGCGCAGAATTTGCTGATTGAAACCGTTCCGCTTAAGAAGGCTCAAAAATAATGTCTAGGAAATTCTTTCTTTTTGGTTTTGTTCTTGCGGCGGCGCTGCTGTATTTCAGTTTTCCGGCAGAGGCGCAGACGCTCAGCCTGAATATTCAGGATCAGCCGAGCGGTTCGGCAACGGCAAGGATTTTTAACCTTATTCTGCTGATTACGGTGTTGTCGATTGCGCCGAGCCTGCTGGTAATGATGACGTCGTTTACACGTATCGTCGTCGTTTTTTCGATTACGCGCAGCGCGCTGGCGACCAACTCGACGCCGCCGAATATGGTGCTGCTCTCGCTGGCTTTGTTCCTGACCATGTTCATTATGGCGCCGACGTTTGAAAAGTCCTGGGAAGAGGGCATTAAGCCGATGTATGAAGAGAAAGTCGAAATTATCGAGGGACTGGAAAAGGCTGCGGAGCCGATTAAGGAATTTATGATTCGGAACACCCGGGAAAAAGACTTGCTGCTGTTTACCGATCTGGCTAAGGAAAAACCGGCCGAAACGGTTGCGGAAACGCCGTTGAAAGTTGCCATTCCTGCGTTTATGATCAGCGAACTGCGCCGCGCGTTTGAAATCGGCTTTTTGATTTTCGTGCCGTTTCTGATTATTGATATGGTTATCGCTTCGGTGCTGATGTCGATGGGTATGATGATGCTGCCGCCAACGGTTTTGGCTTTGCCTTTCAAGGTTATTTTCTTTGTTCTGGTTGACGGGTGGTATATGTTGGCCGGGTCGTTGGTTCACTCCTTTAAATAAAATATTTGTTCTGTCATTGCCGGTTTTTTTCGTCATTTCCCGGTTTGACTTGGGAATCCTTAGATTGCCGGATCAAGTCCGGCAATGACAGAGCGAGTACTTGAGCAGGGAATCTATATATCCCCGGCGTTGGCACTATGTGCTGCCCGAGGATGACGGAAATGCAAGCACAATTTTGGCTAAATAGTCGGTCATGCTTCGGCTTCACCGGAGCTGCTCCCCATACGTGCCGAGTTTGTTCTGTAAGTCTCGTGGTTTTTGCTGTCGCTCAACCGCTCGCCAACAGGACTGCACCGCAGCCGGCTCGCAGCTTCACCGGAGCTGCTCCCCATACTGCGCCAGGTGTAGCAGAAATAAAAAAGCTCTTCGGGGAGAAGAGCTTTTTGTTTGGGGAAAGGGCTTGGCTTAGAAGACGTAGCGGATACCGCCGTAGACTTCGTGAGCGCGAACCGAAGCTTTTTCAATTTCGCCCATGTGCAAGAAACGGTAACCGACGTCAATGTTGATACGGTTGGTCAGCTTGGCCGAGAGACCGCCGCCGACGGCCCAGGTAAAGTTGTCTTCTTCATATTTGACGGAACGGCGCCCGAAACCCTGAAATTCGTACTGAATGTTGGTCATACCGATACCGGCCATGACATAGGGCGTAAACATCGAGTAGGGGGTCAAATCGGCATAAACGTTTAACATGTAAGACATGGTCTGAAAATTCGAATGGTTTCTGGCGTCAATTTCGCCGGTGGCCTTGTCGGTTTCTTCACGCCAGGTATATTCGAGCTCGGCGCGGAAATAAGTATAGCGGTAGCCGAGAGCGATGCCGGCCATCCAGGCATTGTCGTCTACTTCCAGTCTGTCGCCGAGGGCTTCGTCGGAATCGCCGACGTTATGGTTAACGATACCGCCGCGGACGCCCATATAAAAACCGTCGCATTCGGCAGAGGCAGACGCGGCCAGACTCATAGACATGACAAAGGCCGTAAATGCCGATAAAAGTTTTTTGCTCATTCGTTCACTCCAAATAAATTTAGCTGAAAAAGTCTATTTTGTCCAAATTTATACAATAATTTGTTTAATTACGCAAGTCTAAAATTCATACTTTATGCTTAAATCTAGCCAAAATGTCTTAAAATGTGATTAATAAAGCTGATATTTCAGGCAGATGAGTTGAAAAAAAGCCGGTTTGAGCCGTTTGCAGGCGCGACTCGGCAAAAGATTTTGCGACTCGGTAATTAGGGTAAGTGTTCGGCTTATTTCGGGAATTTCCGGTTATATCTGAAGGTAACTTTTTTCTGTCATTTCCGTGCACTTTTTCTTTCCTTTGTCATTCCCCGGCTTGAGCGGGAAATCCAAGCGGCTAAGCGTTTCTAGATCCCCGGACTAAATCCGGGGATGACAGAAACGCTTGGCCGGAATTGGCCAGAGGATGACGATAGGGGGGATTTTAAAAAGGGAAAGGGCGGCAGGTAAACCTGCCACCCTTTCTATATTATTATAATAATATTTTTTATTGGTTTAGAAGCGACCCTTGTTCGGGCGGCGTCCTAAGCCGAATTCTATTTTTACCGTAACGGACCCGTAAACCGGTTGGTAGGACTTGCCGAAGCTTTTGAATTGATAGCTTTCAACACGTCCTTCAAGAGAAACTTTGGTTATTGAGCCAATGAAACGTTTCTCAAGACCAAGGACAGCTCCATATTTGACAGAACTGCCATCCTTTACAGATGGGAAGTCCACTGTGCCGGGGACATCAACGTCCGGATCCGGATCTTCATAGTGGAAATTGGTGGTATTTTTGCAATACTGGTATCCGACTGACGGACCAGCATATAATCTCCACGACCTCCCGTAACGTTCGTTGCGGAGAGCATGCTTCTTTTGATAAGGAGTCATGCCCGTCGTATTTACCACTGTTTTATTCCCAAAATGCGCCAGAGTGATGGCGAAATCAACAGAGGCGCCAAGAGAACGGAACTGTTGTCCAAGCTCTTTAGCTATTTCCATTTTTTCGCCAATTTCGGCGTTGACACTGACGTGTCCCCAGCCGAAGTAATTCTGTACGAAAGCACCATATTGAGCGCCCCCGTAAGAATTTATACCGGCTTTTGCTCCAATGCTCCAGCCAGTGATGACGGTAGCTTTGGGCTCGCCGTCTTTGAACTTCACGTCATACGGTTGCCCTCCGAAAGCATCAGCGAGATCGATGTATGACATGTCGATTGCAGCGGTGTCTCCTGTTTCGGTGACAGCTGTGAAATCGTATTCAACACTTGCGCCGGTATTTTCTTGCGCACTAATATTTGTTGTTGCAGCAATCATAGCTACTACGACAGCTGCTAATTTGAAAGTCTTCATAAAAAGTTGTGTTAGTTCCCCGGGCGGTTGTTATGCCCGGGGAGGATTATTTTGCTAAATTTTTTTCTCTTATTTCTGACAGCAGTGGTAAGTTACCATGCTGCAGCAGTAGCAGAACCTTCAGCCGAAGATACTGTTACAGAACCATCGGCGTTCTCCTTGGAAGAAGATGCGATATAGACTTCCGGTTTGCCATGAGCAGCAATTTGAACTTGGTTGAGTTCGATTGATGTAATGGCGGTGTTGTTGTTAGCTTTTTCAATGCTTCTCCAGATAAAGGCATTACCGCTTTGATATGCGCGAGTGAAAACCCATGTTCCGTCAGCTTTTTGAGCAAGGCTTGCAACACCGGAAGGAGCATTTACTTCATCCCAGCTCTTCTTGGCTACTTCTTTGCCATCGATAAAGCCCTTTAATCCGCCGCCTACGAGTTGTCCATTTTCATAGATGTTGTAAACGAAGATTGTGGCAATGTGATGGGCATTGTTGTAATCCCAAGTATGAGACTGGCTTCCAGATGAGATTCCGAACTGGTTAGGAGCAACGACCCAAAGGTTGACTTCTGCGCTGGCGTCGGTTGAACGGCCGTTAAATGTTGCACTAATCTGAGATTTGTACATCATGCCGTTCTTTCCGTCTTTACGACCGAGGTCAACAAGGCTGGAGGAACCCAAATCGGTAAAGCTGTATGTCTTAGAAGTCATTGCAAAGCTGTCGCCGATAGTCGGAACAAATTCAGCTTCTTCATGATAAGCAGCAAATACAACTTGGGCTTTGTTAGTCTTTGTTGTATAAGTTGTTTTGTACTTCTTTACAGTAAACTTACCATACTTGCCGGCAGCCTCGCGGGTGCTTACAAGTTGCTTGGATCCTTCAACTGCATTGGCGTCTGAAACGTTGAAGTTGTCAGTGTCAATGTTTTGGCCGGCCGGAGCTTCGATAGAATTGAAAATCTGAACACCGTCAGTACCCAGTTCCTTTTCAGTGCCGTCAGACATGATGGCATAGAAAGTAGCATAAGTATAAGAGGTGGTCGGATTTACGTAATCGAAACCGAAGTTTTTGCCTATAGTTCCTTTTGGGCTGGCCTCTTCACCTTTGTCATTCCAAACTTCAGTATCGGTGTTGTGTGCCGAAGCAGCATTTTTACCGAAAGCAGCGTTGTAAATGAAAGATACCGGAGTAACCTCGTAGTTGTGGTTGTTCTCTTTTTCTTCACGTACATTGCCCAGAGAAGTCTTAGAATGTTCCAAAACCCACATCGGAACTGTCAAGTTGCAGCTCTTTCCGCCTTCAGTATAAGTCAAAGCTGTATACTGGAGTTCAATCTCATGAGCATGGCCGTTATAAGAAGCGGTCATATCCTGAGACATGGTTTGGAAAGTTAAACCTTCATGCTTTGTAGATGAACCAACTTTTGTTGCGTTGCCTTTCTTAGCAATTGTCGGGTTGCCAAAATTGGTGTTGTCGCGATACAGTCTGTCCAGTTTAGGCATGATGATTTTGCTTGCATAACCGTAGTTGTTGACAACGGTGGTGTCGCTGTATGTGTTGTCGTCATAATAACGTGTAATCACATAAGTTTTGTCACCGTCGAAACTCTTTTCGGTTACTCTTGTCAGGTTCTTTTCAGGTTTTGGTTCTTCGCCTTTCAGCTTACGGAGAATAATTTCTCCTTCGCCGTTCAGGTTACGGTCATAGTAGGTCGCAACAATCCGTGAGTAAGCGTGTTTCTGCTCATAACCGTATCCGGCCATGTCGGTCAGTTCGGTTGTGCCGCTGTCGCGGAATGAGAAATCTTTGCTCAAGAACTGTATATTTTCTCCCATTCCCTGAGGCACAATATAAGTGGCCTCTTCAGTGTGTGCGTAAAATACACTTGAAGACTTGTCGGTCTTGGTTGTGTAAGTTGTTACGTACTCCTGAATGGAAATGGATCCTACCAATCTCGGGTCGCCAACTTTTTCTTTGGAACCGGCAACCGCTTCTAAGTCTGTTAAAGCAAAAGCTTCATCGTCTTTCAAATCAACGATAACGCCTTCGGCATTAACCAACCAGAAGCGTAGTGTTGCAGAAACATCAGAAAGTTTTTCTTCCTTACCGTTGTTCAATTTTTGCCACATTTCGAATGCTGTTTCGGCAGTATTGTCAGATGTGGTTTTGAACGTGAAGTTCTTTCCAAACATTTCCGTAGCTTCGGGATCCGGCTCAATGGTGTTATTGGCTACGAAAAATTTGTGGGTTTTTGTAAACTCACGAACGTCATCTTCATTGTAAACAAATTCCCACACGAGAGTGTTGGTATAAAGTTTACCTTCGATGCCTTCATGAGTGTAAGCTTCGCCCTTTTCTCCGTAACGAACACCCTTGAAATTGCCTAACCAATAGCTGGATTTCATCTCCCAACCTTTATACCATGCTTTTTCGTGTACGGTATTGATGGTTTCTGAGAAACTGCCAAAGTTGTAGTTCCAACCAGCGCTAAACTCCATTTTAGTGAAGTCTCCGCTTTGGTAAGAACGAGTGGCTCTGGTAGCTGAGAAACTCGGAGCTCCGATAATGCTGTCAGGAACCACGATAATATCGTGATCACAGTCAGCGATTGAAGCTCTGACATTCAGGTCGGTGCGTACTTCTTTGCTTATACCATCTTCAATGATGGGATAGTATGAAGTGTAGTGTTCTTCATCTTTGAAGTAGAGCTCTGGATTGCCGTCAGCTTTGATGCCTTCCTTTTTGATTACCTCGACAGTTAATGTGTCGTGAAGGGGATACCAGATGGTATCTTTTTTCTCGATGATAACCTCGATGGTTTTCTGGGAAGCCGTGAATGTCGGCATACCATCTTCACTGTTAGTGCAAGAAGTAAACATTGCACCAAAAACTACTGTGCAGAGCAACATTACTAATGCCGCAGCTGCGAAATTTTTCATTGTTCTCATGATTTTTGTTTTTTTATTGTTATTACTTTTATTATTTTCTTTGGAGGGAACTTCGGGAAATATGGGTTTCGGGAAGTTTTATTTGAAAAATTATGTCAGAGATGGAGATTCAAATTCAGCTGATAACCCTTTGGTCTAACCTAAATTTTATGAATCCTTTTATTCTTTTAAAATAACTGGCCATTGTAATCTAACATAATCCTTATTTGTCGAATTTTAGAATAGCACAAAATTGATTAAAAAACAATAAAAACCATATGAATCTCTTTGATTTTTATCGTTTTAACAAAAGTGTAACAATGTTTAAAATGTCCAAGTTTGGACAAAATCGGTTATTTTCAGGGAGTCGCCGCCGATGACGTAAGTTTGTGAATTTTAAGACTTTTTTGAAACAAAATGAATCCGCGCAGCTGATGGTTGCACAAATTTAGCAGAATCCCGGACTCAAAAAGAAACGAATCGGAGTGTTTTTTGTATTTCGGCGCGAATTTTCCGGAGATGTCCGACTCGGAAAAGCTGTTTTGTGGTATTTGGACTTTTTTGATTGTCATTGTCAGGCATTCCTTTTCTCTTTCCTGTCATTTCCGGTTTTGGCGGGGAAAGCCGGAAGATCCCCGGGTTAAACCCGGGGATGACATCAGAGGTAGGGTAAACCCGGGGATGACATCAGAGGTAGGGTAAACCCGGGGATGACGCCAGGGGAGATGTCCGGGACAAGCCTGAACATGACAGATAAAAGAAAGCCCGAATATGACGGAAAGGACGGAGAAAGGGATAAGTCTGAAAAACTAATATTTTTCTTGAAGAATCAATTGATATGTTATAGATTCGCAGACAGTTCAAAGAATCGGCCTGCGCCTTTCGGGGCGTGTGGCCATGTTTTAACAATATAGCTATAGGAGCTGAAACAACAATGACTAAATGGGTTTATACATTTGGTGACGGCAAAGCCGAAGGCGATGCCAGCATGAGAAATCTCCTCGGCGGTAAAGGTGCCAACCTGGCAGAAATGAATGTCGTTGGTTTGCCCGTACCTCCCGGATTTACTGTAACAACCGAAGTTTGTACTTATTATTACAACAATAATCATACCTATCCGGCAGACCTGAAAGAACAGGTTAAGGAAGCCGTTGCCGGTGTTGAAAAAATCATGGGCAAAAAATTTGCCGATGCCAATAACCCGTTGTTGTTCTCGGTTCGTTCCGGCGCCCGCGTTTCCATGCCGGGCATGATGGACACCGTTCTGAACCTTGGTCTGAATGACGAAACCGTCAAGGCTCTGGCTAAGGCTTCCGGTTCGGAGCGTTTCGCATATGACTCTTACCGCCGTTTCCTGCAGATGTTCTCCGACGTGGTTCTGGGCGCTGACCTCGACCTTTATGAAGAAGCTCTGGAAAACATGAAAAAGTCCAAGGGCTACAAGTCTGATACCGATCTGACCGCCGAAGACCTGAAAGAACTGGTTAAGGAATATAAGGAAATCGGTCAGAAACTGGGCAAAGTTGTTCCGCAGGATCCGTGGGAACAGCTGTGGGCCGGCATCGGCGCCGTTTTCGGCTCCTGGATGGTCGACCGCGCCATTACCTACCGTAAACTGAACAATATTCCGGGCGACTGGGGTACGGCTGTTAACGTACAGACCATGGTCTTCGGTAATGCCGGCGACGACTGCGCTACCGGCGTATGCTTCTCCCGCGACCCCGCTACCGGCGAAAATGTTTACTACGGCGAATATCTGATTAACGCTCAGGGCGAAGACGTTGTGGCCGGTATCCGTACGCCGCAGCCGATGGCTTCCAAGGGCGACGGCACTTCGCTGGAAGAAAAATGGCCGCACCTGTACAAAGAGCTGGTTGACGTTCGCAACAACCTCGAAGCCCACTACAAAGACATGCAGGATATGGAATTTACCATTGAACACGGCAAACTCTGGATGTTGCAGTGCCGTAACGGCAAACGTACCGCTCAGGCCGCTGTCCGCATGGCCGTCGAAATGGTCGAAGAAGGCCTGCTGAACAAAGAAGAAGCCATTATGCGCGTCGGTGCCGACCAGCTTGACCAGCTGCTGCACCCGATGCTTGACCCGAAGGCTCCGAAGAAAGTCATCGCTACCGGTTTGCCGGCTTCTCCGGGCGCTGCCGTCGGCCGTGCCGTCTTCAATGCCGAAGATGCCGAAGCCTGGGCTGCCAAGGGCGAAAAAGTTATTCTTATCCGCAACGAAACTTCTCCGGAAGACATCGGCGGTATGCACGCTTCTCAGGGCGTTATCACTGCCCGCGGCGGCATGACCTCTCACGCGGCCGTTGTTGCCCGCGGTATGGGTACCCCCTGCGTTTCCGGTTCGCATGACATTGTCATCAGCTATAAAGACAAGACCATGACCACCAAGTCCGGTGCCGTTGTCAAAGAAGGCGACTGGGTATCTCTGGACGGTGCCAAGGGCCAGATTATCGAAGGTCAGGTTCCGACGGTCAAAGCCGATACCAACACCGGTAATTTCGGCAAACTGATGGGCTGGGTTGACGAAATCCGCACCATGGAAGTCCGCGCCAACGCCGAGACGCCGAAAGACGCTCAGACGGCTCGCGATTTCGGTGCTCAGGGTATCGGTCTGGCCCGTACGGAGCACATGTTCTTTGACGCTGAACGTATTCCGGACATGCGCGCTATGATTCTGTCCGAGAACGAAGAAGGCCGCCGCGCCGCTCTGGCTCGTCTGCTGCCTTATCAGAAACAGGACTTCAAAGACCTGTTCAAGATTATGGAAGGCATGCCGGTCGTTATTCGTCTGCTGGATCCGCCGCTTCACGAATTCCTGCCGCATACCGATGCCGAAATGCAGGAACTGGCCGACAAGATGGGCATGACCCTGCAGCAGGTAAAGAATCGCGCCAATGCTCTGCATGAAGCCAACCCGATGCTTGGCCATCGTGGCTGCCGTCTGCCGATTACCTATCCGGAAATCTGCGAAATGCAGACCCGCGCTATTCTGGAAGCCGCTATCGAATGCGCCGACGACGGCGTCAAGGTTCTGCCGGAAATCGAAGTTCCGCTGACCGGTTCCAAGAAAGAGCTGGATATCGTTAAGGATATTATCGATACGACGGCTGAGAAGGTCTTCGCCGAGAAAGGCAAGAAGATTAAGTATGAAGTCGGTTCAATGATTGAATTGCCGCGCGCAGCCCTGAAAGCTGACGAACTGGCTCAGTCCGCCGAGTTCTTCGGTTTCGGTACCAACGACCTGACCCAGACCACTCTGGGTATGAGCCGTGACGATACCGGCGCCATTCTGGATGAATATCGCGCCCGCGGCGTTTATGTTGCCGATCCGTTCGCTTCAATTGATGTTGAAGGTGTCGGCTGTCTGGTTAAACTGGCCTGCGAAAAAGCCCGCAGCTCCAATCCGAAAATCTGGCTTGGCGTTTGTGGTGAGCACGGCGGTGATCCGGCGTCCATCGACTTCTTCCAGACCTGCGGCATGAACTATGTTTCCTGCTCGCCGTTCCGCGTACCGGTTGCCCGTCTGGCTGCTGCCCAGGCTGCCGTTCGCCACAAGAACGACAAAAAGGAAGAGTGCAATAGTTCCTGCTGTTGCAAAAAGTCAGCTTAAAAAACTCTGTATAATGGCTGACTAATACAGAAAGTACGAGAGGCGGAAAATTCATGTAGGTTTGTCTACACTAAAATTTTCCGCCCTCTTTTTTCTTATTATTCCGCTCATTCTCCAGAGTTTTTTTGTGTAAAAAAATAAGTCCTTTTAGGCTAAGTTACGTACGTTGATGTACGCGCCTGTCGCCTAAAAGGCTTTTTCTTATTATAATCCTCGTATATCGGCTTTTGTTTTTTCTCTTCTCTTTTTATTGTTTTGCGTATTTTCCTGAGTTTGGAAAAAGCCAGGTTCAGGCTTTTCCGATATGGCTTTAGCTTTGCCGCGTGAAACGATTATTGTATGAGGGCGAAAAGAGGTTTCGGGGCGCCTTTTTTATTGTTTTTTAAGGTTCGTGGTATATGTATTTGTTCAAATACAGGTGAGGTGTGAAATGAAACCGTATAACCAGGGAAATGTCGATTTTTTCTGCGGCATTTATGCCGTTATCAACGCATGTCGTTATGCCGGGCGCAAATATCATATTTTCAGCTTTAAGGAGGGCTGCGCGTTTTATCAGCATATGATGCAGTTTCTGCTGGACAAAGGGCTGTTTGAAGAGGTTCTCTATCATGGCTCTTCTTTTGAAATTATGCAGATGTATTTGGAACAGGCCTGTAAGTACATGTATGAGCATTATCGGCTGCGGTTGTTCTATAAGCGGCCGTTTACATGGATGGACATGCCGCTTGAACGGGCGACCAGAGTCATCGCCAAATATCTGACGGCGCCGAACACGGCCTCAATAATTCGCTTTGAAAACAAAGACTGCGGCGACCTCTGGTCAATAATCCGGGCGGTGCCGTTTCCGCTGAGCAGGTTTAAACTGTTTGACAGTTATCTGTATCCGCATTTGGATACAGGCAGCTGTCGTTGGGAAAAAGGCAAAAAATGCAGTTATGTACCGCGCGAGGGGATTATTTTTGTTAAAATCGCACCCGAAAAGCCGGATAAGTTGTCAGATGATATTGACAAAAACTGATCTTTGATTACATTTACAGCCATAGTTAATATATTTTTTAGGAGTATTTTGTTTTTTGAAAACATTTTAAGCCTCAGGCTTTACCATATTTTTATAACGTTTTAATTTTTATAGTATGAAGGAAAATCTTCTCTCCAAAAAAGATGCCAAAGTTCAGCTTGAACGGCTTGGCATAATTGTAAAGGAAGACGACGTGCAAATAGGCCGTTTTTTCCTGATTGAAAATCCCGGCAGCGGCAAAGTGACGGTTTCGCCTTTTTGCGTCTGTGGGGAAGGCGTAACCGGATTGGGCGTTTGTTTCGTGTATTACTATCACGGAATTCTGACTGAAAACCGGTATCGGAATTTTGTTTACAGCTGCATGAATTTTCTGATTCCCGACAACAGGAAGAAAACTTATGCCGTTTATGTCCGGGCTTTCAGCGGCAAACACAGCCGTTTTCCGGAATTTGTGCTGAAAGAAAATTCTGAAATGATCCGTTATGATCTGCCCGGACATTCGTTTATGGCCGATGCCGGCGAATGGGTAGTTGTTGACGGCAGAATCGTTGCGGCAAAGGCGGTTTTCAAAACCCCGGTTGCCATGCGCGGATAATTTGTTACGACAGGTTTGTCCTAAGGGGCAGACCTGTCGTTTGTTTTAAATAAATTTGACGGCTTATGAATATTGACAAAATTTGTCCAGAGTGGTATTTTGCGGGTCGATTGATATTAAGAATATGCGAGAGTATTACTATAGTTTAATTTAAATTGAAAAATCATGGAAAAGAAAGTTATCATTTCAGACCTGACATTGTCAGCCGCTGAAGGTGTTGCAGAAACAAAGGCCAAACGTTTTTGGGAAAACCGCATGAAACCTTATGAAAAAGTCAGGTTTCTGGCCGGGCATTTTGACCGTTTTATCGAGTATAATCCCGAATATGTTCAGGAAGGTCCGATTCAGATTGTCGTTTCGGCGACCAAAGACGTCGGCGCTTATCAGATCGGGCCGGACGAATATATGGAAGACGTGCTGGTTTCCAGAACGCCTCTGCGCGGGGCAAAATATTTTGTGGCCCTGCTCGGCGAAGCCAGAAACTGTGCAAGTTCTCACCGACGTTTCCAGCGTTGTCTGTATGCAAATACATTTTATCTGCATATTGACGGCAAAGGGATTATTCATCTTGACAGGCTGTTGGACAACAATGACTGGCTTTTTGCCGACCGCGTTGACCGCGCTCTGGAGATTGCGGTTAAGCGTCTGGGCGGAAAAATGTCTGAAGAGGAAAAGCCGCAGTGGTGCGATTTTTCCTACGGCGAAATCAAAGATTTCGGCCGGGTCGGATATTATGTTGCCAAAGACGGCCGGAAACGTCTGATTATCTGCATGCTCAATTCCGGAACAATTTTGCCGGAACTTGATGCCAATGATGTCAAGCTTTCCGTTTTGTCTAGAAAAGGCGAATATTCCGATATGGTAAATCCGCTGCTGCGTTTCAGAATGCTGTCCAATAACATTGTTGCCCGTGTCAGTGCGGACAATGTAAATGCGTTTATGCGATGAACAGCTATAAGATTTCCCGAGTGCCGGTTGTCGGCGGCGGGAAGAGAGAACGGCGGACTCCGTTTTCGCAGAGAGTTGACGAACTTGCGGACAATTTGAAGGGCTTTTTTGCCTATAATCCCGGTTATGAGCAGGAAGGTCCGATGCAAATTGCCGTGTCGGCAAGGGTAGACGAAGGAACCTACCAGTATGCGCCGGACAAATATGCCGAAAACATTCTGGTTTCCAAAACGCCGCGCAAAGGTGCCGATTTTTTTGTCGCAGGCCTTGGCGCATCCCGTCTTCCCGGCGGCAGAAACGTCGGCAAACGCTGCCATTATTCCCGAACCTATTATGTCTGGAAAGATGGCGAAGGCTATTGTTGCAGGCTCTTGCTCAACAACGGCGAACAGCTTGTTGCCAAAAAGGCGGACGCGGCTCTGGACTGGATAATCGCCCGGGTCGGAGGCACGGCGCTGCAAGACGGTTCCGGCTGGTTTCGTTTCCGGCTGGAAGACGGTCTGAATTCGCTGGGCAGAATCAGGTGTTACTGGGATAAGGACGAAGAGCTGAGGGTGCTGATTTGCATGCCCAATTCGGGTGCAATTCTTGATTATGCGTCTTTTGACGTGGAAATCGGCGAAGTTTTGCAGCCGGGGCATTATTATTCGACCCGTTTTCTGAACTTTATGCTGAACGGGCTGGATAACCTGCAGAGCAACCAGACGCTTTCGCAGAAAGAACTGAACGATGATTTGACGCCATGACGTTAAAGAGCGGGTTTCCCGAAAGGAAACGCCGCTCTTTTTGTATATACGGAAGTTTTACGGAATCGCTGATTTTAAAGCGTCGCAAACCGATAAAAGGTTATATGTTTTCTCCGGCGGACGCGTTTTGACTCCGGCCGGAGACCGGCAAAACCGGGCTGAATGGCGGCAAAGGGGCTTTGCTGCAAGTTTTTTTGCATTTTTTGCGGTCTTTTTACTTTTGTTATTGAAAAATAAATTTTTATTGCTTAAGTTAAAGCTGTATTAGTTGTTTAGCAATTAAAAATATTAAACCCAATTGGAGAATATAAAATGAAAAAACTTTTAAGTTTGTTTTGCGCAATCGCTTTCTTATCCGGTTGTTCTTCTTTCGGTTCCAACGGCGGCCTGTTCGGCGGCAGCGAATGTGAATCCAGAGAAGCCCGTGACTTCATGGCCAATGCTGAAGACAGAGTATTCTTTGCTTTCGACAGCTCGGCTCTTTCCGACAACGCCGTCGAAGTCCTGAATACTCAGGTTAAATGGCTGAAAGACCACAAGAAAGTTAACGTCATCGTTCAGGGTTACTGCGATGAGAGAGGTACCCGCGAATACAACCTGGCTTTGGGTGAGCGTCGTGCCAATGCCGTTAAGCAGTATCTGGTATCCCAGGGCATTGCAGCAGACAGAATCTCTGTAATCTCCTATGGTAAAGAGCGTCCGGCCGTTCTCGGCAACAACGAAGCTGCCTGGGCTCAGAACCGTCGTGCCGTTACTGTTGTCAAAGCTGCCAACTAATCAGCTTACGGTATCGTAAGAGTTCGAAAAGGAACGCGTCTTTAGGCGCGTTCCTTTTTATGTCTGGTGGGAAACAGGCTTTTTGCGCTTGTGATTATGGAACTTTTATTTTATCTTAGGCTGACAGGCAAAAAAACTGCAACGGGAATAACATTTATTGAGGTCAGAAATGAAAATGTTCAAAACAATCGCATTGGCTGCCGTTCTGGCGGGATTTTCGGGAACGGCTTTGGCGCAGACGGGGTCTTTTGAGGAAGAACTGGCGCAGCTGCGGGAAGACGTCACTTTCCTGCAGCGGCAGGTGTATAAGGACAATAATGCCGGCGTTGACAGTCTGACTTCATCAAAGAACGTATCCGTACAAATAGGGCAGTTTGACGAACTGCTGAGGCAGGTTATCGGGCGTACCGACGAACTGGAATTTAAAATCAAAAAGCTTAACGAACGTCTCGACGTTATGAACAAAGACATTGATATCCGTTTTAAACTCCTGGAGGGAAAACCGGTCAGCGGCGGCAGCGGCATGCTGGAGCTTCCGGCTCAAGAAAAGTTTGCGGCGCCGGTGGCTAAAGACGCGCCAAAGTCAATTGTCGGCGACAGCATTAAGGGCGATGACCTGAAACCGCTGAAAGGTTTTGACGTCAAGGGCATTTATCAGGAAGGTCTGGAAGCTCTGAAAGCAGGGAATGACAAGCTTGCCGAAGAAAAGTTCAATACTATTCTGAGCAAGTTTCCGGAAGACAGCCTGGCCGGAAATGCTCAGTATTGGCTGGGAGAAGTTTATTACGGTCGCAAGGATTTTGCCAAGGCGGCTGTGGCTTTTGCCAAAGGTTATGAAAAATACAAGGGGCCGAAAGGGCCGGACAGTCTGCTGAAACTGGGCATGTCCATGCGCGAGCTGAAGAAAAAAACGGAAGCCTGCGTTGCCTTTATGTCATTGCCGGCGGAGTTTCCGAAAGCCGAAGCGGCGCTCCTCAGCCGGGCGAAGAGTGAGGCGTCGAAGCTTAACTGCAAGTAAGCGGCGGCGTAAACAATCCTTGTCATGTCTGTTCAGCGTTTTGAAAAACTTTGCGTAACAGGCTTTTAGAGCGATAATCGATGCGACGGTACAAATAATGCTGCGGGAGTTTTTTGAAAAATATCAGATTGGAGATGTGGCGGTTGCGGCCGGCGTTTCCGGCGGAGCCGATTCACTGGCGCTGCTTTTTCAGCTTGACGCCTTTTTGCGTCCGCAGGGCCGGCGGGTTATTGCCCTGACTGTTGACCATGGCCTGCGTCCGGAATCCCGCGACGAGGCCGAATATGTTGCAAAACTGGCGGCAGAACGTCAAATCGAACACCATATTTTAACCTGGGAGGGGAAAAAGCCGGAAAAAGGCATTGAGGAAGCGGCGCGCACTGCCCGTTACGGCCTTCTTTGCGGCTGGTGCCGGGATAATGGCGTCGGTACGCTGGCGGTGGCGCATCACCTGCTGGATCAGGCGGAGACCTTTTTTATGCGTTTGCAGCGAGGCAGCGGTCTCAACGGCTTGTGCGGCATGGCGCCGCTCAGCGAAAAAAACGGCGTCAGGCTGATTAGACCCTTTTTGCAGGTTCATCCCGAGCGATTGAAAGAATTTCTGCGTGAACGCGGCGTTTCTTGGGCGGAAGACCCCTTCAACCGTTGCGACGACTATCTGCGGGTGCGGGTACGCAAATTTTTGCCGCAGCTGGCGGCGACGCTGGACATTACGCCGGAGCGGATTGCCGACACGATGTCGGTTTTGGCGCGGAGCCGCGATTGTCTGGAAGAACAGGCAGCGCAATTTGTTGATCGTTATGTCCGCCGGTACGAAAAGGCCGGGTTTTCGGTTTCCCGTCTGCAATTGGCCGGGCTGCATGCGGAAGTCTGTTTTCGGGTGCTTTGCTTTCTGTTGAAAGAAACCGGCCGGCGCGATTATATTCCGCGGGCCGATGATGTTGACAGGTTGCAGCGCCGGCTGTTTGATGAGAATTTTCGCGGTGCGACGCTGGCCGGCTGCGAAATCGTTCCGTTTCGGAACAGGCTGTGGATTGTTCCCGAACTTAAGGGACAAGTCCGGCTTTCCAAAAAGGACTGGGGGGCTTATGCCGCATTGCATCCGCAGTACGGCAGGCTTGCGCTCCCCTACAAGCTGAAACTCAGCCTTTATAAAAGCTCTTGAGTTTTGGGCAAATCCTCCCTATATATGAATAAGCTGTAATTTTAAACTGTAAGGAAACACGATGAGAGCAGGAAAAAGTATTATTGTCTGGCTGGTAGCCATTGTGCTGCTGACGTCTCTGATGAATATGTTCGGCGAGGGATCCGCGCGCGCAACGGCTGAAAATCTGGCTTTCTCCGATTTTATGAAGGACGTTGAGGGCAAGAGAATCAGCGAAGTGACGATTACCGGCGCGGAGATTTCCGGTTCGTATTTGGACGGGCACAAGTTCTATACCTATGCGCCGGAGGATCCGACGATGGTTGAAACGCTGCGCAACAGCGGCGTCAAGGTGACTGCTAAGCCGGAAGGAAGTGCCGCAGGCACATTCTGGAGCGTACTGATTTCGTGGTTTCCGATGATTCTTTTAATCGGCGTCTGGGTATATTTCATGCGTCAGGCCAGTTCCGGAAACAACAAGGCGATGAGTTTCGGAAAATCGCGTGCCCGGCTGATTGAAAACACCAAAAAAGTCACTTTTGCCGATGTAGCCGGCGCTGACGAATCAAAACAGGAACTGGAAGAGGTTATTGACTTTTTGAAAGATCCTTCCAAGTTTCAGCGACTGGGCGGCAAAATTCCGAAAGGCGTTTTGCTGGTCGGCCCTCCGGGTACCGGAAAGACCCTGCTGGCCAAAGCGGTCGCCGGCGAGGCAAATGTACCGTTTTTCTCGATTTCGGGTTCGGATTTCGTCGAAATGTTTGTCGGCGTCGGTGCGTCGCGTGTTCGTGACATGTTTGCGCAGGCTAAGAAAAATGCTCCCTGTCTGCTGTTTATTGACGAAATCGACGCTGTCGGCCGTCATCGCGGCGCCGGTCTGGGCGGCGGTAATGACGAACGCGAACAGACGCTGAACCAATTGCTGGTCGAGATGGACGGTTTTGAACCGAACGAGAACGTTATTCTGATTGCGGCGACCAACCGTCCCGACGTTCTTGATCCGGCTTTGCTGCGTCCGGGGCGTTTTGACCGTCAGGTTACGGTAACGAATCCTGACATTAAGGGGCGCGAGGATATTTTAAAGGTACATACCCGCAAGGTGCCTTTGGCCAAAGACGTTAACCTGTCGGTTATTGCCCGCGGCACGCCAGGATTTTCCGGCGCCGATCTGGCCAATCTGGTCAATGAGGCGGCACTGCTGGCAGCGCGCAAAAACAAAAACAAAGTGACGTCGAAAGATTTTGACGATGCCAAGGACAAGGTGTTGATGGGCAACGAACGCCGTTCGATGGCGATGGACGAGGCGGAGAAGAAACTGACGGCCTATCATGAAGCCGGTCATGCCATCTGTTCGCTGTTTGTACCGGACACCGATCCGATTCACAAGGCGACGATTATTCCGCGGGGACGGGCTTTGGGTATGGTTCAGCAGCTGCCGGAGAAAGACCAGTATTCCTATTCGCGTTCCAAGATGCTGTCGCGTCTGATTATTCTGATGGGCGGACGGGTCGCCGAAGAACTGAAATTCGGATACGACAAGGTTACGTCAGGGGCCTCCTCGGATATTGCCGCGGCGACTAATCTGGCGCGTTCCATGGTTACGGAATGGGGAATGAGTGACAAGCTCGGTCCGGTTCTGTATGCCGAAAATTCCGGGGAGGTTTTTCTCGGCAAGTCGGTTACGCAGAACAAAAACATGAGCGAAGACACCGCGCGGCTGGTTGATGCCGAAATCAAGCGTTTGGTTACCGAAAGCTATGAGGGCGCGCAGAAACTGCTTAAAGAGAAGAACAAGGAGTGGGAAACTCTGGCTCAGGCCCTGATGGAATATGAAACGCTGACCGGCGACGAAATCAAGCAGGTTCTGGCCGGCGAAAAGGTGGACAAGTCCAAAGAATGTCCGGTCTGCGAGGAAAAACGGACGCACGCGTCCATTCCCGAAATCTAAGTACCGGTCGGCTTCTGCCTGTCTGTAACAAACATTAACAACACTTGAGGTGAATATCTGCTCTCAGGTGTTGTTTTTTTATGTTCGGGCTTTATGATTGAAACATTGTAAAACTTATTTGAGAAAGGATTTCAGCGATGGGCGCAAAATTATTCGGCACCGACGGCGTGCGCGGCAAGGCCAATATTTATCCGATGACGGCAGAGTTTGCCCTGAGACTGGCAACGGCAGCCGGACAGCTTGTCTGCAACAAGGAACGTCGAGTTGCCATTGGGCGGGATACGCGCCTTTCCGGCGAGATGTTGGAAGCGGCGATGATTGCCGGATTTACGTCGGCCGGTATTGACGTCATCTGTCTCGGTGTTCTGCCGACTCCGGCGGTAACGACGTTGACGCCGGATTTGAAAGTCGACATGTCGGTAATGATTACCGCTTCGCACAATCCGTGGCATGACAACGGAATTAAGCTGATTGCGTCCGACGGTTCCAAGTTTTCGGACAAGGTAACCTCCGAGCTGGAAGCGCTGATTGCCAACGGGGAATTTGCGCTCTCTCCTGAAAAAATCGGACGGGTCAGCAGCGAGGAAACGCTGGTTAACAAATATATCGTTCAGGCAATGTCCGCCGTGCCGGACGGAAAACCGCTGAAAGGTCTGCGTGTGGTTTTGGACTGCGCCAACGGCGTTTTTTCAGAGATTATGCCCAAGGTGTTTATGGAACTCGGTGCCGGGGTAATTGCCATAGGCAATAAGCCGGACGGCTGGAACATTAACAGAGAATGCGGCTCGCAGCATGTCGAGAAAATGGTCGAGGCGGTGTGCGGCGCTCATGCCCAATTGGGAATTGCCGTGGACGGCGACGGCGACCGGATAATTATCTGTGACGAAAAAGGCGTTCGCCTAGACGGGGATCAGGTTATCGCCTTTTTGGGACAGTATCTGAAAGGCAAATCGCGCCTCAAAGGAAATGCAGTGGTGGCGACGATTGTTTCCAATCCGGCGCTGGACCGTTTTCTGAAGTCGCAAGGGGTTGACTGCGTGCGTTCCGGCGTGGGCGAGCGTTATGTGATTGAGGAAATGAAAAGGCACGGCGCCAATGTCGGCGGCGAAGAATCGGGGCATATGGTGCTTTCTGACTACGCCAGAACCGGTGATGCAATGATTGCGGCGCTGGTTGTCAGTCAGGGGTTGCTGGAAAGCGGCAAAAAGATGAGCGAAATTTTTCCGTTATTTGTACCGATGTATAAAAAACGGGTCGATACCCGTTTTGCCGGCCGGGAGGAAATGCTGGCCGCTTTCGAACTGCCGGCGTTTAAGACGGCGATTGCCGAAGGCGAAAGAAAAATTGAAGGCAAGGGCAGGGTTCTGGTCCGGACTTCCGGCACTGAGCCGAAGATTCAGGTTTGGGTCTGGGGAGACGACGCAGCGCTGGCTGACAAGGTCAACGGCGAAATATCCGCAGTGCTGGCAAAGGCTCCCGGGTACGAATCCGTTAAGGTTATGCCGTAAAGTTGAGGCCGGGTTAAACATTTGTTTACTTTATTTGCCTAAAGTCAATATTATATAGACTTGTATCCATAGGAAAGCGAGGCTTGATTATGAACAGTATGCAAACCGGTTTTGACTGGGAAAAAAACAAACCCTATCAGATAAAAAAACGCGGCAACCTGTCTTTGCTGGCGGCGACGACGTTTAAAAACGGAAACATGGTCAGCAGCGGTTCGCGCTGTGTATGGCCGAGCGCTTCGGAAAGCCGCGACTCCCGGATAATTTCGCGCCGCGTATGGGGTAAGACAATTTGATTAAGGGAATTTTGTCGCTGTTTACGTCGGGGGCGATACTTAACCCGATGGTGCTGCTTGGAATTTTCATCGGAATTTTCTGTTATGTGTATTTGACGGCAGAGCAGATAACGGCGTTGTTTTCGGATTATCGTTTCTATCTGCTGGGGCTTTTGATTGCCTTTGTTTATAATTTTCTTTTTAAAAAGGTATATCAGGAAGGCGGGTATAATCTGGATACGGGTGCGACGCTGCTGAACGTGCTGGGATCTGCTTTCAAACTTTTTCTTTCAGGAATTTTGATGATTTCTTTTCTGTCCATGCTCAGTTTGACCTGAATGAAAAAAAAACACCCGGCCGGGTGTTTTTTTTTGCGGAAATTTTGCTAAACGGAGATGTCGACGTTGTGTCCGTGGGTCGGGGAAGGGGAAACCGTGCGGCTGCCGTCGCCGAGCAGAATTTCAATCACTTCCTGCTGCATTTCAACGGAATTTTTAATCAGCGACATCTGCATCTGCTGAACAGACAACGCGTAAGAACTCAGAGCGCCTAATTCTGCCATTTTTCTTCTCCTTAAAACTAAGTTTTATTATAGCATAAAAAAATTAAGTTTTCATTAAAAAACTTAATGATGCCGTTGGCAGAAAATGTTTGCCTTTCGGCGGTTTTGCCGCTAGAGTGGCAAAAAAAACGGAGACAACGGCGGATGCCGAACCGGTTTTGCGGAAATGTTATCTGGAATTTTTGGTAATAAGAGGTTATATATTGGCAGAGGCGCAGAAAAGTGGCAGACATTAAACACGGATTATCGGTTCTGTTGAAGAACATTAAAATCGCCCCCGAAAAACCCGGCGTGTACCGGATGCTCGGCGAGGGCGACAAGGTTCTGTACGTGGGCAAGGCCAAAAACATCAAGAAGAGAATCGTCGCCTATTCGCATATTGAAAAACTGCCGATACGTTTGCAGCGGATGGTTTCGGAAATCAGGCGGATGGAATTTATCATCGTTGAAAACGAAGCCAAGGCGCTGTTGATGGAAAATGAGCTGATTAAGAAGCTTGAACCGCGTTACAATATTCTGCTTAAGGACGACAAAACCTTTCCGCATCTGGTGATTGACGTGCAATCTGAGTTTCCCTGTTTGCGCAAGTATCGGGGCAAGCGTCATGACAAAAGCAAATATTTCGGGCCGTTTGCCAGTGTGCTGGCGGTTAATTCCACGCTGGATACCGTGCAGAAGGCGTTTTTGCTCCGCACTTGCCGCGACAGCGTTTTCAAACACCGTGACCGTCCGTGCCTGATGTATCAGATTAAGCGCTGTTCGGCGCCCTGCGTTGGCAAAATATCGCCGGAAGACTACCGGCGGCTGGTGCGTGACGCGGTTGATTTTCTTGAAGGTAAAAACTCCAGGATTCAGGAAGAACTGTCGCAGAAAATGCAGGAAGCCAGCAACGCGCAGAATTATGAACTGGCGATGGTGCTGCGCGACCGCATCCGCGCGCTGACCAATATTCAGCACGGCAATCAGGTGGAGTATGCCGATATCAAATCGGCTGACATTATTGCTCTGGCGCGCCGGAACGATTTGGTCTGCATTCAGGTTTTCTTTGTCCGCTCGGGGCAGAACTGCGGAAACGTGCCCTATTTCCCGAAACAGATAGAAGGCGCGGCAGACGGCGAAATTCTCGAGGCTTTTCTGAGCAGTTTCTATACGCGCCATATTCCGCCGAAAGAAATTATTCTTTCCGAAGAACTGGAAAACAAAGATTTTCTGGAAGAAGCCACCGGCGCCAGAATCAATACCTATCAAAAAGGAAACAAGGCCAAGCTGGCCGCCAATGCCAAAGAAAACGCGCTGGCGTCGATTGAGCGCAAAATTGCCGAAGAGGCGTCGGTTAAAAGCAATCTGGAAGAATTTGTGCGGATTTTCAATCTGCCGCGGATACCGCAGCGGATTGAGGTCTATGACAACTCTCATATTCAGGGCAGCTATGCCATCGGCGCGATGGTCGTGGCGACACCGGACGGATTTGACAAGAAGCAGTATCGAACTTTTAACATCAAAAATCCTGAGATTACCAATGACGATTTCGCGATGATGAAGGAGGTGCTGACGCGCCGTTTCAACCGGATGACGCCGGAAAACAAACCGGATGTTATATTGCTTGACGGCGGTCTCGGACAACTGCATGCGGTGCATGAGAGCCTGAAGGATTTTGACCTTTCGGGCATTGCCGTCATTGCCATTTCCAAAGGGCCGGACAGAAATGCGGGCAAGGAATTTTACCATATGCTCGGACGCGAAAGTTTTGCGCTGCCGTTTCAGTCTCCGATAGCCTTTTATATGCAAAATCTGCGCGACGAGGCGCATCGTTTTGCCATCGGCACGCATCGCAAGAGACGCGCCAAGTCTGTTTCCAAGTCGCGGCTGGACGAAGTGGAAGGAATCGGCAGCCGCCGTAAGCACGATTTGCTGAATTATTTCGGTTCGGTCGAAGAAATTTCTCAGGCTTCGATTAAAGACATTGAAAAAGTGGAGGGAATCAGCAAAAAAACGGCGGAAAAGATTTATAACTACTTCCACAAATAAAAAATCTGTCCTATGATACCTGCAAATATTTCGCTAATATATTTTTGTAAAGGATGCAAAAAGTGTACAGCTTACCGAATCTTCTGACGATTTCACGCATTGTCGTCATTCCCGTTATTTTCATGATGGTTTATATTCATGCCACTCTGTGGCAGCTGGTGGCGGCGATTTTGTTTATCGTGGCTTCGATTACCGATTATCTTGACGGCTATCTGGCGCGTTCGCGCAACGAAACTTCGGCTTTCGGCCGTTTGCTGGATCCGATTGCCGACAAGCTTCTGGTTACGTCGGCGCTGGTGGTCATTCTGGCGGTTCCGGGCATGGTTGTCTGCAAGCTGAGTTACATTCCCGTTATTGTTATCCTTTGCCGCGAAATTCTGGTTTCCGGCCTGCGCGAGTTTCTGATGGAAGTCAAGGTCGGTATGCCGGTAACGCGTCTGGCCAAATGGAAAACCGGCTTTCAGATGACGGCGTTGTCGATGATGCTGCTGAAAGGTTTCTGGCTTTGGGGCGGCATCGGCGAGATTCTGCTGTGGATTGCCGGCGTGCTGACTTTTATTACCGGTTATCAATATTTTCAGAAGAGTCTGAACTACATCAAAAAAATCGAAAAGGCGGCAAAGCCGGCAGCCGGAGCGGGTAAATCGGCAGCAAAAGCCGAAAAGCCGGCCAAGAAGAAAACCGCGCCTGCCAAAAAGGCTTCCGGTAAAAAAACGGCCCGCAAAGCGGCTCCGAAAAAGACTGCCGTCAAAAAGGCCTAATCAAGCCGGGCATCCGAATGGATAAAGACAAAGCACATATTCTGGTCGTTGATGACGATACCCGTTTGCGTTCGCTTCTGCAAAGGTTTTTGAGGGAAAACGGGTTTTACGTTTCAACGGCCAAAGATGCGGCAGAGGCGCGTGAACGGCTGACCGAATACAAGTTTGACCTGTTGATTGTCGATATTATGATGCCGAACGAAACGGGGCTGGCTTTTTTGGAAAAGTTTCGCGCCGAGAGCAATTTGCCGGTAATTATGCTGACGGCTATGGGCGAAACGGCGGATCGGATTACCGGACTTTCGGCCGGGGCGGACGATTATCTGCCCAAGCCGTTTGAGCCGTTGGAACTGGTGCTGCGGATTAAGAATATTCTCAAACGCGCGCCGCAGGTTCGCGAGGAGGTTCGGGACAAGCTTGATTTGGGACTCTGCGTGTACGATTTGAATAAAAAAGAGTTGCATACCAAACAGGGGCAGATTATTCACATTACGCCGGTCGAACAGGCGCTGCTCGGTGTGCTGGGGCAGAAGTCAGGGCAGATTTTTACGCGTGAAAAGCTGGCGGAACTGCTGGGAGCCGGGCAAAGTCCCCGCTCCATCGACGTTCAGATTACGCGCCTGCGCAAAAAAATCGAAAAGGACTCTAAAAATCCGCGTTATCTGCAAACGGTACGCGGCAAGGGGTATATGCTGCTTCCCGAATAGTTTTTTGCAGGTTTCTGCGGGACTGCCAATACAAGTCATCAGACAAATGTTCTTTTGTAATTCTTTGTCAGTTAATTTTACTGGCATTTATTTTTGATTGGTTTAATATCGAAAGTAGTTTTATTATCAGGAGAAAACATATGCATTTGAAATTTCCGGAAAAGGTGGACAACGGCTTGCGGTTTCTGAAACTCAAGCTTTTGCCGAAAACCTTGTTTTTCAGAACGATGCTGCTCATTTTCATTCCGCTGATTGTGGTTCAGGTGGTTTCCATCGTGGCCTTTTTTGACGGAAGCTGGGGCAGGGTAGGCAAAAGGCTGTCGACGAATCTGACTTCGGACATGGCCTTTATGATGCAGCTGGTGGAAAAGTCGCCGGACAAACTGTCTGAAATTCAGAAACTGAGCCGGTCGATTTTTGACATTGATTTGAAGTATTACGGCAATGACGAAAAGCACAAGGTCTTAAACAAAACCAGCCGCAACAGCAAGCTGGTAACCGGGTTTTTGGAAGATGCGCTGCGCCGTGAATTTCCTGAGGCCATCAGCAGCATTTACATGGGCAAGGGTGATTACAACATGGTGGTTTTCGTTGATACTGAAAACGGCCTGTTTCAGTTTTCGACGTCGTCCAAAAACATTTTCTCGACTTCAATATTCGGTTTCGTTGCCTGGATGATAGGCACGTCGCTGCTGTTGTTTCTGGTGGCGGCACTGTTCCTGCGGATTCAGGTCAGGTCGATTGCCGAACTGGCCAGAGTGGCCGAAGACTTCGGTAAAGGAATTGACAATAAGGACTTTAAGCCTTACGGCTCGATAGAGGTTCGCCGTGCGGGAATTGCCTTTATCAAGATGAAAGAACGCATTCAGCGGCAGATCAGCGAACGCACGCAGATGCTGGCCGGCGTATCTCATGACCTCAGAACGCCGCTGACCCGGATGAAGCTGCAGACGGCGATGCTGAAAGACAGCCAGGATAAGGAAGACTTCTTAAACGACATTTCAGAAATGGAAAAGATGCTGGACGGCTATTTGTCGTTTGTCAGCGGCGAAGGCGGCGAGAAATCGACTTTTGTGGATATGAACGAGCTTATTTTGAGCATCATCAACAAGTTTCGCAATACAAAAGCTCTTATCCGCTATTCGACCAATGATCAAGTCAGCGCGATACAGGGGCGCGAGCAGGCGCTGAAGCGGGCTCTGACCAATATTATTTCCAATGCTTTTGATTACGGCAAAACGGTAGCGGTCAGTCTGGAAAGCAACAACAACAAACTTGAAGTGGCGGTTGACGATGACGGTCCGGGAATTCCTGCAGACAAGAGAGAGGAGGTTTTCAAGGCCTTTTACCGTTTGGAAGGTTCGCGCAATAAAGAGACCGGCGGCGTCGGTCTGGGTCTGTCAATTGCCAAAGATATCATTACGTCACACGGGGGCAAGATTGAGCTTCTCGACAGTCCGATAGGAGGCTTGAGGGTTCTCGTCAGTATTCCCCTATAGCGGCCACGTTCGGCGTTATACTTTCAACAAGGTCTATGTCAGTCCGCGGGTCAAAATAGCCAACGACTGACAGGGACGGAAAGGCTGAACAGGAGGTAAGTTATTATGTTTGCTTCAAAAACCCGGCGGAATTTTCGACCGGGTTTTGTTTGTTAAAGTCATTTTAACATATATATATTAGAATCCGTTCAGAATGCAATTTTTACAGGTGAAGAGCGATGGCTGAAGATTTACAGAATCCCGATAATGTGCAGGCAGCTGCCGGCAATCCGGCGGCGGACGGTGAGGAATATGAATACGAGTATATTGAACTTGCCGAAGGAGAAGAGCTGCCAGAAGATGCGGAATATGAGTATGTTGAGGTTTCGGACGACGAGATGCCGTCGATGATACCGCCGACAGCCGTCGTATCGACGTCTGACGTTTCCGAACCGGAAGTATCGACGCCGGAACCGATTATACCTTCCGCAGAGGAAACTGTTACCGTGCCGGTCTCTTCCGCGCCTGTTCAGCCAGTTGACGCGGTTGTGCCGCAGGCTGCCGTTTCACAACCGGCAGCGGTTCCGCCGGTGGAGGAGGCAGATTTAAACGCTTTGCTTGACAATGACGGAGAGATTGAAGAGGTTGACGCATCGACGTTGCTGGACGGCGATTACAGTGACGATTTTGCCCGGAACCTGTTTGCAGACAAGCCGTCGGAAAAAATTGAGGAAGTTTCGATTGATGACATACTCGGAGAAGACGCCGCGGCAGTACCGGCCGGAATCGGCGATGTCCGTGAGGTTTCGGCTGATGAACTGATTGCGGGTATTAGAAATAAAGAAGATGACGACGGTTCTCTGCGCCGTAATATCTGGAGTGATTTGACCGATGATGTTCCTGCCGCCGCAGAACCCGAACCGGTTGTTGAACCTGAGCCGGTTGTTGTACCTGAGCCGGTTGTTGAACCTGAACCGGTCGTTGCACCCGAGCCGGTTGTTGAACCCGAACCGGTTGTTGAACCTGAACCGGTTGTTGAACCTGAACCGGTTGTTGCACTTGAGCCGGTTGTTGAATCCGAACCGGTTGTTGCACCCGAATCGGTCGTTGAACCCGAGCCGGTTGTTCCGGTTTTTGAGGAAGCTGAACCGGATGTTTATGCGCCGGTTACGAAAATTATTTCCGAACCGGAAGTTGTTGAACCGGCAGTTGAAGAAAATACGGAACAGGAGCAGGTACGGCCGGACGAAAGCGTTTCCGGAACGGAAATTTGTTCCGAAACCGTTATGGGACGTATTGTTCAGGTTGCTTACCAGTCGGTTTTGCTGACAGATGACCTTCGAACCGAGATGCTGGCTAAGGACCGGGTTGCCGATGAGAATTCCGGTCTGCAATTTTTTGAGATGCGGGGCGGCGGCCTGTTGCTGAATGTCAGCGAGGTTTCGGCTCTGGAAAACTGGCATTTGATTATCTTCAATCAGAATCTGGTTCCGGCAGAGGCCGGCGGCGTGATTGAAATCGTTCAGCCGCAGGATACCATTCGGGCGGCGACCGTTGTTAAACAAGGTACGGAAAAGCTTGAGATTTATAACGAAGAGGAATATCGCTTTGCTGATCCCGCCGATGGTTTTGTCCCGGCGCGGAAGCATTTTATTTATGGGCGGACTGGCGATGATACAGGACTGATTGTCAATGATTTTGTGAATATCGGTCTGCGGGAAAATTCCGGGAAAGTTATAACTTTTGAAAATCCGGTTTTTGGCTGGTTGAGCGGTCCGAACGGTGCGCAGATATATTTTGCCCAGCTTGGCAGACTGGCGGTTTCGTCGCCGGAGCAGGCGGCCGGCGATGACGAAAAGGCCGGACAGCATGCGGCCAAATGGTATAGCGGAAATCTTGAAGACAGGTATTTTGAGTTTTCCGGTGCGTCGCAGTCCGGCGAATTTACCGGTTCTGACGAGGTTAAAAACATTCATGTCAATGTCGGCACTTCAGCGTATGGCTGGAATGTATCTTTTGACAATGGTTTGGTGATGAGTATGCGCGATTTGCAGGAATTTGAGAGCAAACACGGCAAAATGCCTTCGCCAAACGGCGAAATCAGCCACGGCGCTTTGAAACTAAAGTTCAGCAACGTAGAAAGAATCGTAGCCTACCAGACGCCACAGTATTTTGCCTATGGGCGGCGTTAAGTTTCGTTATTTTTTAATCGGGAAAACCTGAACGTTGGCATTGACGTTCGGCGTACCGGCGGCATTTATCTGCGGTGCGGAAGCGTTGATATATTCCTGTCCGGCATTGCCCGACGAACTGCCGGCAGCCGCCGAAGTCAGTTCAGGGCTGAGCGGATAGGCGTCTTTGGGTAGGCGGATAAGCATGTAACCGGTGCCGCCCCCATAAGCGGGGCCGGAAAGGCCGACGGAATAAAAGCCGCCGATATAGCCATAGTCAAGGTCTATGTAGTCAATGACGAACAGCGTTTTTATCATGGTCTGGCCGATGGATGTCATTCGGCACATATAGCCGCTGTCTTCAAGGACAATGTTGTTGACGTTCTTGACATAAAGCAGCGATTTGGCCGGTTTGCAATCCGGCGTCTGTCCGTTGTAAGTGACGTTATAATTCAGAATCAGGTTAAGCGAACGGTTGCCCTTGGCAATGGAAACGTCGGTAATTTTGACCGAATCAATGTACATGTAAGCAGGCGTAATCCCTACGGTAATCGGCAACGAAACGAAAGTTTCGGTACAGGCGTGCGTGCCTGCGTCGGCCTGGCAGACAAGAGCCTTTTTGCGGTTGTTGTTGTCAAGCAGGTGCAGCAGGCTGTTGTAGATGTATTCGCGGGACATCGACAGTTTGGCCGGTGCGCATTGTTTGGTGCGGCAGACGACGACCGAAGAAGGCATGCGCAGGGGTGCCGGCTCACGGACGGAGGCGCTTTTGAACGGGTTGTTCAGAACGTCCTGCACGCTGCGGTTCCAGAATTCGCAGCCGCCGAGGGCTGCCGTCATAACGGCCAGCGCAAAAACTCTATGAAAAATGTTCGACACTTTGAGTTATCCTCTATATACCTGACTTTAAACTTTTAGCCTATCATAAGGCAAAGCATTGAGAATAACAAACCTTTTAATGCTGTTATCCAAACTTTTTCACAATTTTCTAGCGGGTTTCGACGGTTTCGAGCGTCCCGGTTTCGATTGAAAAGTACCAGCCGTGCAGGCGGAGTTTTCCGGCGGCAAGTTTTTCTTTTACAAAAGGAAAGGTTTCGAGGTTGTGCAGCGATATGCCGATGGCGGCCTTTTCGCAGAAAGCGCAGCTTTCTTCATGATCAAGATGGCGGTGGGCGGCCTCGAATTTGGCGTCTTCGACGATATAGATCCAGTTGTCGATAAACGTATGGTCGTTCTCGCGGTCGTCAACCAGGGCTCTGATGCCGCCACAGTGCGAGTGGCCGAGAATGACGATATCTTCGACCTGCAAATGATTGACTGCATACTCAATGGCGGCGGAAGTGCCGTGACAGCTGCTTAGGTCATGTTCGTAGGGCGGAACGATGTTGGCAACATTGCGGATAACGAAAAGGTCGCCCGGTTCGGCGCCGAGAATTATCGAAGGGTCGACCCGGGAGTCACTGCAGGCGATGACCAGAACCTTGGGCGACTGTCCTTCCTGATGAAGCCTGCGATAAAGTTCGGGGTTGTCGACAAAATATTTTTGGCGGAAAGAGCGGTGTCCGGCGAGCAGGCGGCTGATTTCGGTCATTTGTCAAATCTCCTGTTGATTAAATCCGCAGAAATTATATAGTTGAATCCGATATTGTAAAGACGAAACGGGAGAATGTGAAGAATGAGATTTGCGGTTATGTTCTTTCTGGCCTTTTTCAGCGCGGTTCCGGCCTATGCGGACGGCGATGTCTATGTCGTGGACGGCGACAGCCTTAAACTCGGCGAGCAGAACGTGCGTCTGGCGCATATTGATGCGCCGGAATATTATCAGACCTGCAAACGGGCCGACAAGAGCACCTACAACTGCGGCATCAAGGCCCGTGAAAAGCTCGAAAGCCTGCTTAAGCTCGGCAAACTCAGCTGCAAAATGGTCGGCAGGGACATATATAACCGCGACATGAGCGAATGTTTTGCCGGCCGGACGAACATTAATCTGGAAATGGTGCGCAGCGGCTGGGCTGTGGTGTATAAAAGCGGGGACGCCGCCTATCTGGAGGCGCAGGCCGATGCAAAACGCGCCAAACTCGGAATATGGCAGGGCAAATATATGAAGCCCGAGCTGTATCGGATTTTGTTTAAATAGGGATTATGCGCATTAAAGTTAACTTTTTATATAGATTCTTATTGACAGCAGGAAAAAGTTATGTATATTGCAAACAACGATTTATGTAACGAAATAATCAAAAATTAGGTGAATTGAAATGTACGCAGTAATTAAAACAGGCGGAAAACAGTACAAAGTTGCCTCCGGCGACGTTGTTAAGCTGGAGAAAATCGCCGGTGAAGAAGGTAAGGAAGTAATTTTCAACGAAGTTCTGGCTTTGGACGACACTGTCGGTACGCCGCTGGTTTCCGGCGCTTCGGTTAAGGCTACCGTCTTGAAACAGGCCCGTGACGCGAAAGTTATCGTCTTCAAGAAAAAAAGAAGACAGAATTATCGTCGCAAAAACGGTCACAGACAGAGTGTTACAATTGTTAAAATTACTGACATTATCGGTAAGTAATAAGAAGTTTAGGAGAAATTAGTCATGGCACACAAGAAGTCAGGTGGTAGTTCGAATAACGGACGCGACTCAGAAGGCCGCCGCTTAGGTCTGAAGAAGTCCGGCGGACAGGCTGTTATTCCGGGTAACATCATCATCCGTCAGCGCGGCACCAAGTATCATCCGGGCGAGAATGTCGGCATGGGCAAAGACCATACCATTTTTGCCTTGGTTGAAGGCAAGGTCGTATTTACGAAAAAAGCCGACGACAAAACTTTTGTTTCGGTTGTTGCCGAATAGGCCTAAAGCCGAAAAGTTTCAGGCGGAGGGGGTGTTTTGCATCCCCTCCGTTTTTATCTAAAGGCAAGGTGGAATTCCGAAAGCGAATGCTTAAATAAAGTTTGGCAACGCTTTAACGACAGAGAGAAGACAATGAAGTTTTTGGATCAGGCAAAAATATATGTGAAATCCGGCGACGGCGGCGCAGGCTGTGTTTCTTTCCGCCGCGAGAAGTATATTGAGTTCGGCGGCCCGAACGGCGGTGACGGCGGCAAAGGCGGCAGCGTTTATTTTGAAGCGGTTGAGAATTTGAATACGCTGATCGACTTTCGCTATAACCAGCACTTTAAGGCGCCGCGCGGTCAGCACGGCATGGGTTCGGACAAGACCGGAGCCAAAGGCGACGACATTATCATCAAGGTTCCGGTCGGGACGGAGATTGTTGCCGATGACGGCGAAACGGTAATTGTCGACATGGTTAAGCCCGGTCAGCTTTATATGATTGCCAAAGGCGGCGACGGCGGCCGCGGCAATGCGCAGTTCAAGACGGCGGTCAATCAGGCGCCGCGTTATGCCGAACCGGGCTGGCCGGGCGAAGAACGCTGGGTCTGGCTGCGGTTGAAAGTGATTGCCGACGTCGGGCTTATCGGCATGCCGAATGCGGGAAAATCGACTTTTTTGTCGGTTGTGACCAAGGCGCGACCGAAGATTGCCGATTATCCGTTTACAACGCTGCATCCGAATTTGGGCGTGGCCTGGGTCAACAACTACGAAATGGTTTTGGCCGATATTCCGGGGCTGATTGAAGGAGCGCACGAAGGTGTCGGCCTTGGCGACCGTTTTCTGCGCCATGTCGAACGTTGTGCCGCTTTTCTGCATTTGGTTGACGCGACAGAGGAAGACGTGGCCAAAACATATAAGGCCATTCGGCGCGAACTGGAACTTTATAAGAAAGATTTGAGCCGGAAGCCCGAAGTGGTCGTGTTGAGTAAAATCGACGCGCTGGACGAAAAGGAAATTGCAGAAAAAGCCAAGGCACTTGAAAAAGCCTGCGGTCGGAAGGTCTTTCCGATTTCGGCCATTGCAAAACAGGGACTTTTTGATTGCCTTAACGAGGTAAGCAGGTATATTACAAGAGAGAGGCGGGCCAAGGCCGAGGAAGACGAAAAAATCAATGTCGTCGAGGAAGTGAAAAAAGTTTGGTCGCCGCTGGATTAACAGGAGTAAGAAGATTGGCAAAAGCAGCTAAAAAAGTTGAGATGAACGCAGAAGACAAGGTTTTGGAAATTATTATCCAAACGCTAGACGAAAACAAGGCCGAAGACGTGGTGGTAATCGATTTGCGCGGCAAGACTTCTATTGCCAACCAGATGGTGGTTGCCAGCGGCACGTCGCAGCGCCATGTGGCGTCGCTGGCCGAAAAGGTTCAGGAAAATCTTAAGGCAGCCGGATTTAAATCGACGGTAGAAGGCGAGGAAAAGGCGGATTGGGTTCTCATAGACGCTTTTGACGTTATCGTACATATCTTTAAGCCGGAAGTCAGAGAGTTTTACAGCATTGAAAAAATGTGGCAGTCGGTCAAAAGCCGTTCGTAAACTGTAAGGTAAAAATTTTTACTAAAGCAAAAGCGGTTCCGGTTAAGGAGCCGCTTTTGCTGTGTTTTGTCTGCGAATGTTTTCGGCGAATTCTGCGACTTTGAGAAAAGTTTCGAATCTGATGCCGTCGAAGGTATGAGTTTGAAAATAGTTTAGTCTTTCGCCTTCATACCAATGAAACTCGTCGTCTAAAATCAGGTGATAGGCGACGTCGTATCGTTTCAGTATTTTTTTGACATATTCTGCGCGTTCGGTTCTGACCGGGACAACGGGTTCATGCGGGTGCAGTTCCAGGTTGCCAACACGGTAAGTGCAGCGAAACATTGTCAAAAGTTCTTCTTTGCTCAGACGGCCCGGACTGGAACTGATCGGCATAAAATAGGCCGGCAGGCCGGAAAGACCGGCAATATTTGACAGTACCCGAATCATGGACATGCTGAAAGGCATGTTTTCGTCATGCAGTTCATCGGGAAAGTTTTCGGCGTAGGTTTTGACAACGCCGTCATAGTCGACAAACATATACAAGTGAGAAGTATCCATATTTTTAATAATTTAAGGCAAAACCCGAAGAAGATTCGGATTTTGCCGTTAGCAATTTGTTTAGCCAATTCTCAAAACGCTGCCCAGTTCAAGATTGCGGTTTTGCCAGTTGCGAATGTCATTCATAACGAGGCTGGCATTGTCGCCGGCGGCATATTCCGCGAGGAGCAGACGCTTCTCCTTTCTTTCCAGCAGCAGTTCCAGCGGCTGCAGAATTAAATTCTCCGTCGTCCGGTAATTGAGGACAATCAAAGAGGGAACGTCGCCGTTTTCGTATTTTTCATCCAGTATGACAGAGGCTTTGCAACGCCTGTAATACTGGTATTGGCGGGTCAGAGCCAGAAATATCCGGTTGCCGCCGACCGGGGCAAAGTAGAAAAAGCGGTTATGCCGCCAGCACCAAGCTACGGTATTGTTGCCGCGGGGGTGCAGTGCTTTCATGTTGTAATGGGCAATCTGCGCCATGTAAATTTTCCGGCCGGTCAGATTATGCAGTGTGCGGGCAAATTCTTCGGCGGAAAAAAACAGGTTTTTTCTTTTGTCCTGATAGATAAGGATGCCATCGGGCGTTTTTTCCTTATTCAGCGGATTCAGCCAGAGATAGTTTTTCTCCAGACAGAAGGTTCTGAGTCTTTTTAAAAGCGTTTTCATAAAAATAAGTTTTTAAAATACCGGTTTGAAATACAAGGCCGAGGCCATAATCAGCACTGCGATGACAATGGCTGCAATATACCAGCCGAAATTTGTTTCAGCGTTAAATTCTTCTTCGCAAAGCGGCGGCTGCGGAGCAGGTGGTTGCGGAGACGTTTTGTCGGGAGCCTTGCCAGTTATCTGTTCAGGCCTCTGGGAATCTTTTGTTTTCATCGTTCAAATGTATTTTTGGTAAGACATATACGTAGAGAATATTTAATAAAATAAAACAAGGTCAATATGCGCGGTTTTTGTCTAAATGTCAATGCCGGTTGACAATGTTGGGCAGATGTATTTTACTGTGAGTGTTTGGGTAGGAAGAAAAGAGATGAAAGCAACAGTTTTAGCCATTGGCAAATGTAAGAAAAATTCTCCGGAGGCGATGATTATCGATGAATATGTCAAGCGTTCCGGTTGGGATGTGGCTTTTAAGGAAAAGGACAATGCGTCTCAGGAAGAGGAGGCAAGGTTTTTGCAGGCAAATATTTCTCCGGGAGCAAAAGTCATTGTTTTGGACGAACGCGGCGAGAATATGAAAAGCCTTGCGCTGGCAGCAAAAATTGAAAGCTGGATGTTGAACGGCTGTTCGGAAGTCTGCTTCCTTATCGGCGGTGCGGACGGTCATCTCCAATCGACCCGGGATCGGGCGGATTTGCTGCTTTCTTTCGGAAAACTTACGCTGCCGCATATGTTGATGAGGGCCGTTTTAACCGAACAGATTTATCGGATACAAACGATTATTAATCATCACCCTTATCATCGTGAATGAAAATTATCAATCGAAGAAGCAGCGTTTTCATTTAAGTACTGAAAACCAGTAAAAAATTTGTATCTAGCCCTCTCAAATGAGAGGGCTTTTTTTGTATGACAAAAAAATTTTATGTAGCTCCATCATTGGTAGACAGAAAAATTTGTACTTTCATTAATAGTTGACTCTTTCCCCAAATCAGCGTATCCTGATATTCAACAGGTGTGGATTTTGAAGTTTGCCCTTGGCGGCCTTTCTCCGTCGCGGGCGGATATCCTTTCTTCGTATCCTTATACGTATATCCTCTTCTTTTTCCTTCCTGTCTGCCCGCTGCGGGCTTCGGTTCTAACTTTGTCGCGAGGTGATACTATGAAGAAATCTGTTTTAATGTTCTCTTTGCTTTCCGGAACGGCTCTTATGTTCCCAAGGCTAACCATTGCCTCCGGCTTACCTGCACACACACTGACATACACACCGGAACCGAAGCCCGCCTTTCAGTTTGAACAACCTGACAAGGCCTATAAGACTGCCGGCATCTGTTTCCTCGGGGTCGGCGACTGCGGCGGCGCCGCCGGTTACGATTCCTCGTC